>ERZ779622.868-NODE-868-length-14656-cov-3.991028_pt1 | contig 14656 bp, 13 predicted proteins | sample MGYA00514188_ERZ779622 | MGnify/ENA primary metagenome ERZ779622 (study PRJEB29562, sample SAMEA4376702) | mouse gut metagenome | isolation source: Cecum | study: EMG produced TPA metagenomics assembly of the A DSS colitis mouse model was used to assess the...
GTAACCGCAGTGGAAAAGTCCGCGTCATACCCCTGTTCCACCATCATGGGAATCAGGATCTTGCCCAGGGAAGCCGTATCCGCTGTGGCTGAACCGGAAATTCCGCCAAAAAAATAAGACGCCACGATGTTCACCATCGCCATTCCGCCGCGCATCCATCCCACACATGCATTCGCCAGATTAATCAGCTTTTCTGAGCTCCCCCCGCTTCCCATCAGGCAGCCCATGGTAATAAAGAAAGGCACCGCCATCAGAGAAAAGGAATTCAGCCCCTTCACCATCTGCTGGCAAACATTGCTGAGCGGAATCCCCATATACCACAGGCACAGCACGGATGCCATCCCCACAGCAAACGCAATATTTACCCGCAAAAGAATCATGGCAAAAAAGGAAACCAGCAAAATCAGCACCGCCGTATTGTTAATAATCATCCGTTGTCTCCTCCTTAATCATCCACGTTTTCCGGGCATCCTGAAATCTCCGAAGAGACCTCTTCCTTCCCCAGCAAGATCCTCACATGACGATACAACGCCCCTGCCTGAAACAGCACAATCGCTGCTCCGGCAATGGGAACCGGCACATACAGCCAGAACTTGGACAGCCAGGACAGGCTGGTGTACATACTGTTCTTTCCCACATTCAAAGCATACTGCATCCCCACCACTGCCATAATCATGGCAAATATCAGCACAATCACGTCCCCGAAAACATCCAGAAGCTTCACCACAGCCTTTGGCAGGTAAGCATCCAGCGCCGTCATCCGGATATGGCAGCCTCTGTGAACCGCCAGCGCCGCACTGATCAGAGCCATATAGATCATGCAGGTCAGCACAATCTCCTCACTCCAGACCGGATCCGGTATAAAAGAAATATAACGACCCGCAACCGCCATGGAGGTGATGGCAATATCCGCAATCAGCAGCAGCTTACACACCACCATGATAATCTGATAAAGAATATCATAAAATCTCTTCACGCTCTTCACTCACTTTCTGTAAAATTCCCCCGGCGCCGGCACCGCCGGCGCCCGAGTTCTCCTCTTCCCTGTCCCTGGCTTTCTGCCATCCAGGTTCTTTTTCTTTCTCAGACTTTTTGCTGTCCCTAACCTCTTCCTACTTCAGATCCAGTATCTGCTGATACTCCTCCTCAAGCCCTTGCGTATACTGGGCAATCACCCCACTGCATGCCTCCTGCCACGGCGTCTTGTCCGGAACCGCCACAAAGATAACACCCTTCTCCTCGAGACGAGCCTTACACTCCTCCTCTGTCCTGGCAGACAACTCCTTACAGTAAGCGCTGGTCGCCTTGCCGGCTTCCTCGATAGCCGCCTTCTGCTCCTCCGAAAGCTTTTCCCATGCCGCTTCCGTAATAATCACTTCCGAGGCGCTCATCGTGTGTCCGTCCTCCAGCATATAAGGTGCCACTTCATTAAAAGCATTCGACTCATAGGTCACGATTGGCTGGTCTGCACCGTCCACCACTCCGGACTGCAGGCTGGAATACAATTCGCTGAAAGACACCACGGTCGGGTTCGCTCCCACCTGCTCCACCACTGCCGTCAGAATCGGATCCGAAGATACACGGATTTTCTTATTTTTCATTCCTTCTATCCCGTCGATCTCATCCTTCACAAAGAAATTGCGGAAACCTTCCTCCACAAAAAACAAACCCTTGATTCCCAGCCCCATCTCAGAAGGCTCATCCAGGATTCTCTGTCCGATCTCACTGTCCGCATATTTCCAGTAATGCTCCCGATCATTGAAGGTATAAGGAATGCTGGGAAGCGCCGAAAGCTTTGCTCCATAATTGGTAAGGGCAAAGCTGGAAATACGCGCCATATCAACCGTTCCACCGTTGGTCGTCATCCCATCCAGGACATCATTTTCCGCCCCCATCACCCCGCTTGCCTGAATGTCAATCAGCACCGTTCCTCCGCTTAAGGACTCTACCTGTTCTTTAAAATAGCTCTCCACCTGACCGTCCAGAGAATCCGCCGGATTCACCTCTGCCAGAGTAAGAATCACCTGCGCCTCCCCGGCTGCTGCCCCGCCTTTGCCCTCACTGCCGCCTTTGCCACTGTCCTCCGAAGCCTGTCCGGCAGGTGCCTCCGCCTTCTGCGCCTGAGATCCGCCTCCGCACGCCGTCATACTTCCCGCCGCCAGCACTGCCAGAGCCAGCCCCGCAAACCGTCTGAAATTCATACCTGTCTCCTCCTTCTTCTGCATGGTTTTACCCGCATTTTTTATACCCGTATTATAAAGGAAACTCCTGGTATGTTTTTTGCCGAACTTGTGGATTTTTTTGCAAATCATTCAAAAAGTCATATAGAGAGCTGTCTGTCAAGCAGAGACTTCATCTTCCGCACTGTCAGCTTATCTTTTTCCCCCTCCACCCCGCACAAAAGCGGCGCATGCGGATCATACAGTCTCGTATGATTTTGAACCGCTGCCTCACTGTAATTGGCATAGCAGTAACGGCAGCCGCTTCTGCAGGTATTATAGGTCCCCACCTCAATGCTTTCCACACAGCCGCATTCCTTCCGCTGGTATTTATCCTTACCGGCCAGAATCCGGCAGCCTGTGATCTCCTCTATCAGCCTGGCGTCAATACAGCTCCCCCGGCGGATACCTGCTGCCTCCAAATCAAAAAGCTCTGCGCAGGACTCCACCTCCATATGGTGCTTCCCCGCAAGATCAGCCAACTGCTTTGCGAACAGCAACAGCTCCTTTTCCGGCAGATCCCGGACCTTCAGGCTGTTCATATTCTTCTGAATCCTGGCATACGGATCCACAAAGCTGATCACCACCCGCTTTGTATAGCCTTCCAGCCCTTCGGCAATCTTCGCAAATGCTTTCAGATGATAGGCAGGCGTATATACCGGATTAAACAGGATCGGATCATACCTCCATATCACCCGCGATTCCCCAATCCTCCGGGAAAGGGTCCGAAATGTCTCCATAAGTACAACCGGCTTATTCGGCAGCCCCGGTTCCACATCCCTCCCATACCCGGTCAGGGTAAATTGTACATAATAGGGATAATGCCGAAAAACCGGAAGCTGTCCCAGCATCGCCGCAGGATTTTTCGTCCAGAAGACAATACAGTCCACTACCTCTGGCGACAGGTCAATATAACTGACCTGCCTCTCATTCATCGGGTTACGCACATGAAGAAACCCCTCCTGAATCCGGTTGCAGAACCAGTCAAAATAATAATTGGGAATATCCGTCCTCCTGCTGACACTCAAAATCATGCTTTGTCCCGTCCTTTCAATAAAAACCTCTGGCCCAACCTCTTCTCCCGCGTCTCCCCGGCCGCGCTTCCTCTGCGCGTAGTGCAATCTATGTTCCACTTCGGTCGCTGCTAAACGAGCGCCGCTGGCACTCAGCAACCTCGCAGAGTGTTTTCGTTTCATAGGACACACTTTCCCATGATATAAAAAAGGACCTGTCCATCCGCCTACCGGCTTCTGACAGGCCCTTTCCTAAACAAATCTCCGCATAAGCATCCGGCAAACATCCAAACCTCTGCCAGATAAACCCCGAAAGTCAAGATTACTGAATCGAAATCACTTTATAGTCCTGATCCTCCACCGTCTTTTTCAGCACTTCATCCGCCACCGGCGCGCTCAAAGTCACCACAGCGGTTCCGGCCTCATGGCTCACTGCTGCTTCTGTCACCTCAGCCAGGGCTTCCAGGCACTTCTTTACCCGGGCCTCACAATGCCCGCACATCATTCCCTCGATTTTCATGGTCTTTTCCATCACCAGTTCCTCCTTCTTACTGCTTTTGATTTTTTTATCTTTTTTTGTATCATGCATATCAAACCAGTTCAGCCGCAGCGCGTTGGTCACCACGCAGAAGCTGGACAGGCTCATAGCCGCAGCGCCAAACATAGGGTTAAGCTTCCACCCAAATAAAGGATACCACAATCCTGCTGCTAAGGGAATCCCCACCGCATTATAAAAGAATGCCCAGAACAGATTTTCATGAATATTTCTCAGGGTCGCCCGGCTTAACCGGATTGCTGCAGGCACATCGCTTAAGCGGCTCTTCATGAGAACCACATCTGCCGCATCAATGGCAATATCCGTCCCGGCTCCGATGGCAATTCCGATATCTGCCCGGGTAAGCGCCGGCGCATCGTTAATTCCGTCGCCCACCATGGCCACCTTTCCCTTTCGCTTCAGGGAACGGATTACACTTTCCTTTCCATCCGGCAGCACACCGGCAATCACCTCATCCACCCCGGCCTGTGCACCGATCGCCTTAGCCGTCCTCTCATTGTCCCCGGTCAGCATCACCACATGGATGCCCATATTCTGCAATTCCCGCACTGCCTGCGGACTGTCCTCCTTGATCACATCCGCTACTGCGATAATTCCGCTCAAAACTCCGGATCGGCTGAAAAACAGCGGGGTCTTCCCCTCCTCGGCCAGCTGCTCCGCCTTCCTTTTCATGGCTTCGGGAACCTCTGCCTGGCTGCTGATAAATGCCAGATTGCCGCCGCTTATCGCTTCTCCGTCAAGCAAAGCCGACAGGCCGTTCCCCGGCAGAGCTTTAAATTCCGTCACCTCCGCAGCTTTCAGCCCCCTCTCCTCAGCCTCCTTCAGAATCGCCCTGGCCAGCGGGTGTTCGCTCTTTTTCTCCAGAGCATAAGCCATAGCCAGAAGCTCCATCCCGTCAGATGTACTTTCAGCACCTCTTTCCGCTTTCTCCTCCATACATCCCGCTTCGTCCCCGGCACCCTTCACATTCTTTGCCGGAATCAGATCCGTTACCTTCGGCTCTCCACTGGTAATGGTTCCCGTCTTATCCAGAGCCACCACTTCCGTTTTGCCCGTTTCCTCCAGAGAAACCGCTGTCTTAAACATAATGCCGTTTTTCGCTCCCATGCCGTTTCCCACCATGATCGCTACCGGCGTAGCCAGCCCCAAAGCACAGGGACAGCTGATAACCAGCACGGAGATTCCCCGGGCAAGGGCAAAGCCCCCGCTCTCCCCTGCCAGGATCCAACCCACAATCGTCACCGCGGCAATGGCAATCACTGCCGGAACAAATACCCCGGACACCCGATCCGCCACCTTGGCGATAGGAGCCTTGGTCGCCGCCGCATCACTGACCATCTGTATAATCTGGGACAAAGTAGTGTCCTCACCCACCCGCGTGGCCCGGCAGCGGATAAATCCTGACTGATTCAGCGTAGCCGCCGACACATGGTCTCCCTCTGCCTTATCCACCGGAATACTCTCACCGGTCAGCGCCGACTCATTGACTGCGCTGCTTCCCTCCACCACCACGCCGTCCACCGGAATATTCTCCCCTGGCCGGACTACAAAAATATCATCCTTTTGCACCTGGTCAATGGAAACCTCCGTCTCTTTACCGTCCCGTACAACTGTCGCCGTCTTCGGAGCCAGCTTCATCAGGCTCTTCAGCGCATCCGTGGTCCGTCCCTTGGAGCGCGCCTCCAGCATCTTCCCCACTGTAATCAAGGTCAGGATCATAGCTGCCGATTCAAAATAGAACTCATGCATGTATCCCATGACTCCTGCCATGTCCCCCCGTACCTGCGCATCCGTCATGGCAAACAGCGCATAAACACTGTAAACCAGCGATGCCCCTGACCCCAGCGCCACCAGAGTATCCATGTTCGGCGCCCGGTGCCACAGGCTCTTAAAGCCGCTGATAAAGAACTTCTGGTTAATGACCATCACGATCACGGTAAGAATCATCTGCAAAAGCCCCATCGCCACATGATTCTCTGCAAAAAATGCCGGAACCGGCCAGTTCCACATCATATGTCCCATGGAAAAATACATCAGCACCGCCAGAAATCCCAGAGACGAGTATAACCTCTGTTTCAGCACCGGCGTATCCCGGTCCTTCAGCATATCCTCTGCCGCGGACATCCCCCCGGCTCCCTGGAAGCCTCCGGCCCGGCCTGCTCCTGACTCACCCTGACCGCTGCCCCGTGCTCTCCTTGACGCTCCATATCCCGCCTCCTCGACTGCCGCAATCACCGCCTCCGGCGAGGCCGTCCCCTCCACTCCCATGGAATTCGTCAGCAGACTTACCGAACAGGAGGAAACTCCATCCACCTTAGAAACCGCTTTTTCCACCCGTGCACTGCATGCCGCACAGCTCATTCCCGTTACTGTATATTGTTCCATTCTCAGGCCACTCTCCCTTCCTCAATCTTCAAAACCTTAAAATCCAGCCGCTCCACAGCTTCCCTCAGCTCCTCATCCTCCACCATCCGGCTCATGGATACCACGGCAATCTTCCTTTTCAAATCCACCTTTGCCACTGCGCCCGCAATCTTGTTGATCTGTCTCTCCACACGGTTCTTACAATTCTCACAATGCATTCCCTCAATCGTCAGAACCTTCTGCGCAATCATTTCCCCTTCCAGCGTCTTTTTGACCGCCACACTGCCGCCTCCGCCGCAGCACCCGTTCTTCCCACGCTTCACCATCCCGCGCACCGCAAAGACCAAGGCCACTGCCACCACCGCGACAATCATAAAATCTCCCATGTTAATCTCACCTCTTTTCCGGTTCCTTATTCGCCCTGTCTCTTTCCCTGCTTTCTGCCCCGGCTTTGTCTTTCCAAGGCGTGCCTTCCGTGACGTTCCGCCGTTTTCCCTTCACTTCATCAGCTTCTGCAGTGTCATTACCAGCTCATCGATCGTCTCTTCCTTCCCTGCCTGTATATCCCTCATTACACAGGTACGAATATGATTCGCCAGTAAAACCTTATTAAAACTGTTCAGCGCCGCATTCACCGCCGCCACCTGAATCAGAATATCCGGACAATACGCATCCTTTTCCACCATCCCTCTAATCCCCCGCACCTGCCCTTCAATCCGGCTCAGCCGGTTCAGCAGATCCCGGTACTCCTTATCAGAACGCTCCTTCGTCTTGTGGCAGCATGTTCCCTTTGCCTGACTCTCTGCCTCTATCCCGGTTCCGGAGTTCCTTCCTCTCTCCATCCTGTGTTCTCCTTCCCTGCCGCTTAGTTTTCCTTTCCTCATTATATACCCCTATGGGGTATATTGCAAGGCCTTTTTCAACTGTTTATGAGATTTATATTCCGATAACGAATCAAATAGAACCATGCCGGGCTGCTTTACTTCACAGATTCGTCCTTTCAATACCGGCAGGCATCAGCTCTGGAAAAAACGGGGAACGGGATTCAGCCTTGGAACAAGTTATTTTTTACAACCCTCTTCCCCTTTCTCCAATATCATGATAAAATGTAACCGTAACAATCCAATGAGGAGGACAAACCATTGAAGCAAAAGATAAGGCGTCTGCTTTGCTGCCTTTTGGCCGCGAGCCACTTATTCGCTGTCACCGCTTCTGCCGAACCGCCGTCCTGGCCATCTGATACGGGAATCCTCGCAGAATCCGGTGCGGTCATTGACGCAGATTCCGGAGCCCTGCTCTTCGGCCAGAACTGTATCGACACCGCTTATCCCCCCGCCAGCATCACAAAGCTGCTGACGGCTCTTATTGTGTTGGAAAACTGCAAACTGGATGAGACCGTCACTTTCTCCGAGACTGCCATGAACAGTGTCGAGGCTGACAGCGGCAATAAGCTGAGCCTTACGGCCGGAGATCAGATGACAGTGGAAGATTGCCTGTACAGCCTGCTTTTGTTTTCCGTCAATCAATCCGCCAACGCATTGGCAGAACACACTGCGGGAAGCATTCCTTCCTTTGTGGATATGATGAATGACAAAGCAGCCAAACTCGGCTGCTCCGACAAGACTCATTTCGAGAATCCCTCCGGCCTGAATGGGGACAGCCAGAATGTAACTGCCTATGACATGGCCTTGATTGCCCAGGCCGCCTTTGCCAATGAAGATCTGGTAAGAATCAGCTCTGCGCTGTCCTACAAGATCAATTCCACCAGCAATAACCCTGACGGCATTTCCTTCCGGCAGGAACATCGTCTGATTTATACAGACGACCCCAACAGCGAGTTCTACTACCCTCCGGCTGTTGCCGGCAAGACAGGCTATCTGAAAGCCGCAGGCAACACCCTGGTCACCTATGCCGAACAGGACGGCAGGCGTTTGATCTCGGTTATCCTGAAAGGCTCGCGCCCCCAGTATTTTCTGGACGGAAAAACCCTGCTGGAATTCGGCTTTGACCGTTTCCAGAATCTGTCCATCTCTGAACATGAGACCCGTTATGTTACCGGTGATGAGACTGTGGAGCAGAACGGGCTCACCTATCGGGCCTCGGATCTGATGATAGAACCCGGCAGGGTGATCACCCTGCCTAAGAATGCTGTTTTTGAGGACGCAACTCTGACATTGGAACCGCTTTCCGGCAATCATCCGGTCAATGCGGTTGCCGTGCTTCGGTATACCTACAATGACCGCTTTATCGGAAAGGCATACCTGCTGACAAAAGAAGCGGATGTCAGTCTGGTTCCCTCCGAAGACAGTACCAGTCCGGAGGATCCGGATTCCGAAGATGCAGGGAATCCTACGGATTCCCCATCGTCCGGCGTATCCTGGCCGATACATCTGAAGCTGCCCTCCGGCATGGCTGCCGCTGCTGCCTGCGCCGCTGTCATCGCTGTTATTATGATAGCTGCCATCAGCTGGATTTTCTGGTCCCGGCGAAGGGAGGCCAGAGAGCTGGCTGCACGCCGGGCAGCAAGACGGCGGCGTCTGCAGGCTCATGGTGACGAGGAGGAGTTTGCCCGATTGCTGGAAATGCGGAAAGCAAGAGAAATCTCCCGGGCCCGACAGAAAAGCTCTCATTCTTCCAGGAAACCGGACTCTGGTTTCTTTGATGATTTTGGCGAGTAATGATTCCAAGCGCCTGTAACGCACATCTGGCGGAAAATAATTTCCAGACACATTTCAGGGCAGATCGGGACAGAGCAAAAAACCAGACGGCGTGCTTGCGATATGCATCTGACGAATGCCACCGCAAACGAACAAAAAGCCTGGCTGCAAAAACTGCAGTCAGGCTTTTTGTTATCTCCCGTAATTTAAAGCTGCATAGGCATCGAGCATGCCTCCGGATACCAGCTTTCCCTCCAGGCCCTCCAGCCTTCTGGCCGAGTTCATGAGAATCCTCTTTACATCCTGCAGGCTGATATCTGTCCGGTACGAATACAGAAGTGCCGCTACACCGGTCACCATGGGAGCCGCCATGGATGTCCCTGTCATAAATCCGTAGGAATTCCCGGTAATCGTACTGACAATATAGGTTCCAGGCGCTGCGATATCTACAAGATTAGCACTGTAATTGGAGCTCTTTGCCAGATTCCCGTCAAACATCAGATTCGCCACGGAAATACTGTTATCCAGATTAAAGGATGCCGGATAATCCGGATACTTATCGGCATTCAGGCCAATCCCGCTGCTGCTCCCATTACCAGCCGAGCTGATAAACAGCATCTTCGATTCCCGCATCGTCTGCTCCAGCTGCGGATAATAAATCTCACTTCCAAAACTCAGATTACAGATCGATGCCCCATTTGCCTCCGCATACCGAATCGCTTCCACCACTGCCGTCTCCTCACCGATCCCCATCTCTGTCCCCAGGGCTTTCAGAACCATGATCTTCACATACCGGTTGTCTGCAATTCCGGCTATCCCATGAACTTTCCGCGAAGCGGCAATCGTCCCCGCGGCATGTGTGCCGTGATCGTCTTCCTTTCCCACATACACCTGGTTATTACCGGAAAAGAAATTCCAGCCATTGACATCATCCACATATCCGTTCCCGTCATTATCAATCCCGTCTCCGGGTATCTCATCCTCATTGACCCAGATTGCATCCTTCAGATCCGGATGGCTGATGTCGATTCCTGTATCAATGACTGCCACAATCACATTTCGGCGCTCCGTCTTGTCCGCATCGTACAGCTCCCACGCCGGCTGTATATTAATATCAATCCCTTTTACCGAATCTGTGGTTTCAATCTCATAGGCGCTTGGACCTGCCACCGGGGCCGGAAGCTTCAGTGCATTCGCAATATCGATTGTAGCGGCCAGCCGCGGATTACTGTCCCGAAAGCGGTTCACCACCTCAAGATATTGCAGCTCACCGTCATTTCTCAACCCCCACTGATACCCGGCATAGGGATCTCCGGCAGACAGATTGTCCTCTCCCGGTCCATATACCCGCTTCGACAATCCGTGCTCTGGTGTCCCGGCCGCAGCAGTCAATGGCATCACGGCTGCCAAAATTCCGGCTGCCAGCAATACCGAGCTTATTCTATAGAATCTCATCATAAAAAACTCCTTATTCTGTCTTTGACATGCTTCTAAGTATACCACACATCTTATCGCAGTGGTTTGAAAAATATGTGAATTTTCATTTACGATTTCTTAAGACCGGATCCGCTTCCGGTATTCAGACGGGCATCTTCTTGCCGTCCGAATCGTTAATGAAATAATATTACATTTTAAAAATATTTTAAAATATATATTGTAATTCTATTACATATGTGATATTATACAATCATAAGCGCTTATTAAACGGAATGGTATTGATTTTGCCGGTTCTGAATCGGGAAACATCAGCCCCATTATGTACAAAAACTACAAAAAGGAGAAGCATATCATGCAGGAAATTTCATTTTTGATCATTTTTGTTCTGCTGCTGTATACCATGATCGCAGTAGTAGATCAGATTTCCATTCAGTGCGGACTGTACAGTCCTTTGTTTGCGGCAACATTTACAGGGCTGATTTTAGGAGATCTGCAGACAGGATTGACGATCGGCGCTACTCTGCAGCTGATGACCCTGGGTGTTGCAACCTACGGCGGCGCCACGGTTCCTGACTATCTGTCCGGTGCCATTATGGGAACCGCTTATGCCATCATTTCCGGAGAAGGCGCTGAGTATGGAATCGCTGTTGCCATCCCGATCGGACTGCTGCTCACACAGATGGACGTTCTGGGAAGGATGAGCAATTCCTTCTTCCAGCATTACGGCGATCGCTGTGCGGAGAGAGGCGATTGGAAGGGAGTGGAAAAGGCAAATCGTCTGGGACTGATTCCCTGGGAACTCGCCCGCCTGAGTCAGGTTGCCCTGGGGCTGTATTTTGGAGACGCAGGGGTCACCAGCAGCAAAGCCCTGATCCCCGCATGGTTTCTGACGGGCCTGCGGACAGCCGGCGCAATTCTCCCGGCTATGGGTATGGCTATCCTCATGCGGTATCTGCCTCTGAAAAAGTATTTTCCTTACTTCATTATAGGCTTTGTGCTTCTGGCTTATGGCGGTTCCCTGTTTACGGTTATGGCCGCAGCCCTGCTCGGACTTGCCCTGGCTGCTCTCCATCTCAGCAGAGGAAAAGAAAAGGTTTTGACGGCAACGTCTGGTGATGTGGCAATGTTTGACGATGAGGAGGTAGAGATCGATGGCTAATAATCCCGAAACCAAACTGACAAAACAGGATATCAACAAGGTTTATGTCCGCAACCTGTTTGCTCTGCAATTCGGCTGGAACTATGAAAAAATGCAGGGTCTTGGATATACTTATGTGATCATGCCTGCCTTAAAACGCCTCTACGGAGACGATCCGGATAAGATGAAGCGGGCTCTGAAGATGCAAAGCTCCTATTTTAACACGACTCCCGGTACCTCCCATCTGATCGTAGGCGCCGACATGGCTCTGGAGGAAGAGATCGGCATCGAGTCGGAAGAAGCAGTCAGCGCCTTAAAGACCGGCCTTATGGGACCGCTCGCCGGCGTAGGCGATACGCTATTTGTCGCGATTTACCGCGCTATCGTCTTTTCCATTGCCGCCTATGTGGCCATGCAGGGCAACCCGGTAGGCCTCATCGTACCTCTCCTGGCCTGTGCCGCCGTCCTGTGGGTCCGCTACAAGTTCACCTGGATGGGGTATCAGTCCGGACGAAAGCTGGCTACCGGATTTGCCGACAGCATTGCCCCGATCACAGAGGCTGCCAGTATCCTCGGACTGACCGTGGTCGGCGCATTGATTCCCTCTGTGGTCAATTACAGCACTAACCTGGCGTTTACCATGGGGGATGTAACCTTTGCGGTTCAGGATATGCTGGATAAGATCATGCCCAAGATGCTTCCTCTGGGAATCGTCATGCTCTCCTACTGGCTCCTGGGCAAAAAGAAAGTCAACTCCACCAAGCTGATCTTCATTCTGCTGGGGCTTGGTATGATTCTGGGAAACCTGCAATCCATGCTGACTGCAGCTGCGGGATTGTTCTAAAAGCCGAGGTGTGATATGATAGGACTTATCGTAACAGGACATGGTACCTTTGCCACCGGACTCACCAGCGGCTTAAAGCTTCTGGCCGGAGAGCTCTCCGACTACGTGCCCGTAGATTTCGACCCGGAGGAGTCTTTAGAGGTTCTGACAGCGAATCTTCAGAATGCTCTTGATGCTTTAAAGGAATGTGAGGGCGTACTGATTCTTGCTGACCTCACAGGAGGTTCGCCCTATAATGTATCCGTCCGGCTGAAACTGGGGGGAGCCGATCCGGTGGAGGTCATTGGCGGCGCCAGCCTTCCCATTCTTCTGGATGCCTATATGAGCCGCGGCATGATCTCCGATCCCGCGGTTCTTGCCAGAAGCTCTCTTAAGGCCGGGAAGGCGCAGACCATCTGCTTTGAAGCATCTTCCGATGTGGTGTCTGAGGATGTGGACGACGAAATCGAATTGGATGAGTAACTGACTGTTGACAGAGAAGGAAAGCAAATGACCCGCAGCGGTATTCACTTTCCTTGATGAAAAAGGGGAATAATTATGGCGATTGTACATGCAAGAGTAGATGAAAGACTGATCCATGGCCAGGTTGCCATGGTCTGGACGAATACAGTAGGCGCTACCAGGATCGTTGTGGTCAACGATGCCGCGGTAAAGGATGAGCTGATCATTGCAGGACTGAAGATGGCAAAGCCGGCAGGAGTCAAGCTGTCCATCCTGTCTTTAAAGCGGGCAGCAGAGAAGTTTAAAGAAGGCGCCTATGAGGAGGATAAGGTATTTCTGATCACCAAATCCGTGCCGGATATGGCCCGTCTGGTGGCGGACGGAGTTCCCGTTACCCAGGTGAATGTAGGCAATGTGGCAAAAAGAGAAGGCTCCAGACCGATCAAGAAATCAGTGAATCTGACCGGGCAGGACGAGGTATGCATCCGGGAAATCCTTGCGAAAGGAATTCCGGTTACTGCTCAGATGATTCCCAACGAATCATCGCAGTCCATAGAGACTTACCTATAAAATATCATTCCGGAAGTTCTCTTGCTTCTGATTAAGAGGACTCCGGGGCGCACACCAGGCACGTCGGGAGGAAGACAGCATCTCATGAATGAAGTAATTTTAAAAATCCGGGATAAATATGAAAATATGAGCCGCGGGGATAAGAAGATCTCGGATTTCATCCTCTCCCACGGCACAGAATGTCTGAGAATGACTACCATAGACCTTGCCAGGGAAAGTGAGGTTTCTTCTGCTTCCATTATCCGTTACGTTCAAAAACTGGGTTTTGAAGGACTGGAAGAGTTTAAGCTGGCGCTGGCATCTGCCGGAGCCAGGGAGCATGACAATGACTGGGGAGTGATGGATCTGATCATTTCTCCGGAAGACTCTATCGATGATTTGTGCCAGAAGCTGGGACAGATGCAGACCACAGCTATGAAGGATTTTTTTTATCAGCTTGACAGAGAGTCTCTTGCCCGGGCAATCGCGGTTCTGAAAAAAAGCCGCCGGATCTATACTCTGGGAATCGGAGCTTCCATGATGCCTGCCTATGACCTGTTCCATAAGCTGAAACGGGCGGACTTTAACGTCTTTTACAGTCAGGATACGAACATGGTTATGGAATTTTTCAATTACCTCGATGAGAGGGACTCCGTGGTGGCATTTTCCTACAGCGGACAGTCCAAAGAGATCCTCTATGCCTGTGAAGCTGCCAGGGAAAGAGGTGTGGTCGTAATCGCGGTTACCCGTAAGAGCGCTTTCCCCCTGGCCGGACTTGCCGATATCTGTCTCTTTGTCCCCAATCAGGAGCGGGCCATGAGAATCGGCGCTTTTACTTCCAGGCATACCTCCCTGAGTATGACCGATCTCTTATACCTGGGAATGATCCAGGACAGCTTAGATACCATGGAGGTCGAGCTGATAAAGACCCGAAAGCTGGTAGAGCGCCTGAAAGTCAAATCAAGCGCCACTGACACTTAGAACCATTGACCGCAGAAATAAAAACAGCAGGAAGGAAAATTACATGATAAAAATAGACGGCCTGACCACGGAAAACGTGAACGAGGCCACCAAGCATATCGATCAGATGGATTCCCTGGGAATCGTGACATTGATCAATGAAGAAGATAAAAAGGTTGCCTCTGCAGTGGAGGCGGAGCTGCCCGTGATTGCCCGGGCGGTAGATGCCATTGCCGAAAGATTCAGCGCCGGAGGAAGGATCATCTACTGCGGCGCCGGTACTTCCGGACGAATGGGAACTCTGGATTCCGTTGAATTGCTGCCCACATACAGTGTCACCCCGGATCGGGTACTGAGTCTGCTGGCCGGAGGCGAAAAAGCCATGTACCGTGCTGTGGAGGGCGCTGAGGATTCCCGCGAGCTGGCCATTGAAGATCTGACAAAGGTGAATCTCACAGAAAAGGACTGCGTCATCGGC
>ERZ779622.877-NODE-877-length-14452-cov-4.619018_pt1 | contig 14452 bp, 14 predicted proteins | sample MGYA00514188_ERZ779622 | MGnify/ENA primary metagenome ERZ779622 (study PRJEB29562, sample SAMEA4376702) | mouse gut metagenome | isolation source: Cecum | study: EMG produced TPA metagenomics assembly of the A DSS colitis mouse model was used to assess the...
CAGCACCTGTGCCACCTCCATACCGCTGACCACTCCCGAATCCACATAATTGTGAACCGTAAAGGGTATCTTTTTCTGTTCTAAAAGCCGGATGGCGTTTGTCTTTATCTCTGATTTTTTCATATTTGATCCAAATTCCTCTTTCCGCTCACCTGCTCCACCGTAAGTTTAAAGACCGCTGTCTTTTTTACTGCCTCCTCAGGAAATGAACCGGAAAATGAAAATTCACCCTGATGATACTGTTCCATCAACACAGCCAAAGCCTCCGATTTTTCCTCCTCCGGCACGATCTCTATCCGCCCACTGCCGACAACGCTCTCATATTTCATCGTGCAGCTGCATCCATCCGCGCCTGTGACAAGCCTGTGCGAACAGTCCATCTCAAATCCGACCCTGTTGTCCTGCTTTATCAGCTCATATTTCTTTCCCTCTCCGGCTCCGTGAAAATACAGGACGATCTGCTCCCCTTCCGCTTTCATGCCGAAATTCAGAGGAATTATGTACGGATAACCGTTATCATTCCATGCGACCCTGCACACATCACATTTTTTTATCACATCGACTATCTCTGCAAAATTATTGATCTCTCTGTCGCTTCTTCTCATTGTACAGTTCCTTCCACTCCATATAAAATCACTTTTTTCCTCTATAAAGATCAAAATTTCTTTTTTCTCTGCTCCGTATTTTTATCCGCTTATAAATATGAGCCACAGCTAACACCACCAACGGCCAGTCAAGAAATATTCCCATACCTATCGCATCAAGCCATCTGTTTTTATAAAGACGCTCCTTAATTTGGTGCTCTAATGCCACATAATCTTCATATTTCAAATAATCGACATTTTCGTCGGAAATCTCTGCGATTCTGACATCGCCGTTCATTCTTCCCTGATACCCTTTATGTTCATCAAGTAAAATTGTAATATTCCTGCCGACTGCCTGTTTCTCAAACAATTTCTTTCGGAAAATACTGAGTGTATGTACGCTATACTTTTCACCATTATCCAGTTCTATCCGAAAAAAATGTATTGTTGATTTAGCGCCATACCTTTTTATTTCTTTACAATCGACGACTTCTCCCTCCACCACTGTAAGCTCTTCTTTCGGAGTAATTTCCCCTTCCGCCAGATAAATGGCATTATCATACATATCCTTTCCAAAACCTATCCCCAGCAGAAGTTCAATGACAACAAAAATATAAAGCGGCAGTTTTTTCCTTCTCGTCCTGATCCTGTCATATCTCCCCAGGCGAGCAGTTCTTCGCATCATCTTTCCTCTCCCTCCGCACAATAACTGCCTCAGCGCTTCCCCGCCGAAAAAACAGCCGCCTCCTTCACCCATCCCATCAGCTCCTCGTCGATCTCCGCTTCCTCCGAAATAAGGACATGATGTGTAAAGCGATTCGGATATGGCTCCGATGCCGCGTCGATGCGTGGCGATATGACCTGATGATCAAGCCCGAATGTCACAACCATATAGACCTCCGGTCTCTCCTTTTTCTTCCGCACGGGCAAGAAGGAGACAAAGGCAAAGTTATGTTTGTTGGAAAAGGATATCTGCGTCTTCTGCACCTTGATGTTTACGCTGCCGATCTCCGAGAGGACTTTCTGCTCAAAAGCTTCATACAGCGGCAGCGCCTCCGGCATTTTATCAAAAAACAAAAGTGTATCCTGATTCATATCCTCTCCCCGTCCTTCGTAAACCTCCTTCTCAGCGCGGCCTCAGTCGGGATAATGGAAAACATCAAAAACATCGTCTGCACCGTACACAAAATTCCACCCACCGTCCCGATCCTGTCCTCGCTGCTGTGCATATTCGGAATCTGCACCAACACGGACAGCGCAAGCATCACCCAGCCGATCCTCCACCACAATTTTCCGCAATATTCATGCGCAAACTGCCAGGTGTCCATATTTTTCATGGAGCGCTTTGTACGATACCCTATCGCCATATTAACCTTTTTGGGGCAATGTTTCCACATACTCCACCCGGCAATGATCATGATCGCCGGTACCAACAGATCACACCCCAACATAAACCACCAGAACCACATACTATATTCTCCCATTCAGTGCGCGTCATACCAGTTATCCCCGGTGCTTAAATCGATCTCCAGTTCCACCGCTAACTTCGCTGCCTGCCGCATCTCTGTCTCCAGAATCTCACGTACCTGCTCCACTTCCTCCGCCGCGGTCTCCACCAGCAGCTCATCGTGCACCTGTAAGATCAGTCTGGAGCGGAAGCCCTCTTTTCTCAGCCGTTCATCCACCCGGATCATGGCGATCTTGATGATATCCGCCGCCGTCCCCTGGATCGGCGCGTTCATCGCCACACGCTCCCCGAAAGAGCGCTGCATGAAATTATTGGAGGAAAGCTCCGGCACAGGACGCCGCCTGCCCAACATCGTGACCGAATACCCATTTTCTTTCGCGCTGTACACACAGTCATCCAGAAAGGCTTTGATCCCCGGGTAAGTCTCAAAATATTTATCGATATACTCCGCCGCTTCCTTCTTGGAAATGCTCAGATCCTGACTCAACCCGAAGGAGCTGATGCCGTAGACGATGCCGAAATTCACAGCCTTCGCATTCCGCCTCTGCAGCGGCGTCACTTCATCCTGCGGGACATGAAATACCTTGGACGCCGTGATACGGTGGATATCCGCATCCTGCCGGTACGCCTCGATCAGCTGCTCATCCCCGGACATGGAGGCGAGCACCCGAAGCTCGATCTGGGAGTAGTCCGCATCCATCAGCACAAACCCATCCTTCGGCACAAAGACCTTCCGGATCCGCCGCCCTAACTCCATCCGCATCGGAATATTCTGCAGGTTCGGCTCCGTGGAGCTGATCCGCCCGGTGGCGGTGATCGTCTGGTTGAATGTGGTGTGGATCCTGTCGTCCTCCCCGATGTAGGCCGCCAGCCCGTCCGCGTAGGTGGATTTCAACTTTGTGAGCGTCCTGTACTCCAGTATCTCGCCGATGATCGGATGCTCCGGCGCCAGCTTCTCCAGCACATCCGCCGCCGTGGAATAGCCGGTCTTCGTCTTCTTGCCGCCGGGAAGCTTCATCGTCCCGAAGAGAACCTCCCCGAGCTGCTTCGGAGAGTTGATATTGAACTCGCACCCCGCCTTCTCCCAGACGGATTTTTCCAGCTCCGCGATCCTGCCGACCAGCGCATCCCCGTACTCTTTTAACTCCTGTGGCTTTACCAGAACTCCCTCCTGCTCCATGTGGAACAACACTTTGGAGAGAGGCATCTCTATCTCCCGGAACAGCTCAAACTGCTCCGTCTTTTTCAATTTTTCTTCCAGAACAGGTTTACTCCTCAAAAGAACATCCGCACACCTGCAAAGATACTGCACAAAGTCGTCCCGCTGTTCTCTCATCGCCTCCGCGGCACTCTTTTTCCCGAATAGCTGACTGTATGACGAAATTCCGAGACCTAAATACTCCTGTGCAACGTCCTCCACCTGATAATCACTTTTCAGCGGATTCAACAGATAAGAAGCGATCAGCACATCAAAAAGATATTCTGTCTCCACCGCATCCCCCAGACAGGAATAATAATCTTTTATCTGAAATCCTGTGAGACAGACACCCTTTTTACAGAGACCGCGAAGTTTCTCCCACAGATCCCGGGAACGTATCCCGCTTTGTTTCTTCCCATCTTCACCCGAAAAAGAGAGAAATCCAACCGCCTCCCCAGGCACGGCGAGAGCTGCGCACAACAGCGGTTCTTCCTGTTCCTGTTTCTCCGCAAAGAGACTGAGCTGCTCATTCTCCTGAAGTACCTGTCTGTCAGCCGGATAGAACAGAATCGAAAACCGCTTTTCTTTTTCCGCTTTCCTCAAAAGCCCGTCCAGCTCTTTTTCCTGTCTCAGCTCCCGGCAGACGATCTCCGTATTCCCTTTTTCTCTGTCAAATCTCTCCAACAGATTTTTGAACGCCAGCTTCTGAAACAGTTCATACGCTTCATCGGTGTAGAAGTCTCCGATCAGCGCATCCTCATAGGAAAACGGAAATTCTCCCGCCGTGTTGATCGTGGACATCCACAGAAACATATCAGAAATATACAGATTTGCAGAAAGCGATTCCCTGATGCTCTTCTTTGATATATTCTCCAGATTCGCGTATATATTTTCCAGAGAACCGTAAGTGACCATCAGATCTTTTGCCGTCTTTTCTCCCACTTTGGGCACGCCCGGAATATTGTCCGACGCATCCCCCATCAACGCCTTCAGCTCGATAAACTGCAACGGCGTCACCTGGTAGGCCGCTTCCACGTCCTTCGCGTAATAATCCTCCACTTCCGTCCGACCGCCTTTCGTCTTTGGAATGCGGATCTTAATATGTTCGCTGGCAATCTGCAGAAGATCCCTGTCCCCGGAGATCAGAGAGACTTCCATCCCGTCCCTCTCAGCCCGCTTTGCCAGCGTTCCGAGAATATCATCCGCCTCCAGCCCCGGCTTTTCTATGATCAGAATGCCCATCGCCTGAAGCACCTGTTTGATCAGGGGCACCTGTTCCCGCAGTTCCTCCGGCATAGGCTTTCTTGTCCCTTTATAATCCGCATAGATCTCATGCCGGAAAGTAGGTGCGTGCACATCAAAGGCCACCGCCAGATAATCCGCATTTTCCTCCCCCAGCACTTTGAACAGGATCGTCAGAAAGCCATACACGCCCCCCGTATGCTGCCCCGCCGCATTGGTCAGATCCGGAAGTCCGTAAAAAGCTCTGTTCAAAATACTATGCCCATCTATCAAAACCAGTTTTTTCGCCATGACACTCCTCCCGCAGATTATCCTGCAAAGTTCAATACTACCAACAGCGCTAAAATCAAAGCTGCCGCTATCCCTATACACTCCAGAACAAAAAAACTCCGGCGCAGAAAGTGGTAGACGCGCACTTTTCTCTCCGCCTCATCCAGCGCTATATTCAACTCTTCCTGCAGATCAAAAGTATTTCCTGCCTCCAGGCTGTTTAATCCAACCTCCACCAAAAACTGTATGGAGAGTTCCTCCTTGCAGCTTTCGCACTCATCCATATGCTCCATAAACTGCTCCAGTTCCTTGTAGGAAAGTTCTCCGTCTATAAAGGCCGGAATCATCTTTGTCGCCCGCAGACACTGCAGTTCCTCTCTGTGTTTTTTCATCGTAAACTCCCATTTCGTACAAAAAGGCGAAAAGCCAGAATTGCTGTTTCGCCCTTAATATCAGGAAAATGCGAAAATGGATTCTCCTGCCCGTTCTAAATTTTCCTCAGTGTTCCTACCGCTCTCTCTTCGATCAAAAGTTCGCCGTGTTCCCGCAGGCGGGCATAGATATTCTCCGCCTCCACTATCACTTTCGCATAGTCGAATGCCACAGCCGTAAGCAGATTGAAATGATAATCGGAGATCCGATATCTGTCCACGATCAGATAATAATTTTCCTTTTCTTTATACAGATGACTTTTGATCGGCTGCTTCAGGCCGATCGCGTGGCAATAGGACATCACATCCCGGAGAGATGTAAAACAGTACATCCGATAAGGTTCCCTGATCTCCTCTCTCTCTGTCTTCGGATTTTCCTGCTTCTCCTCCACCGCAGGAGCCTGCGCCTCTTCACGCCTGCCCCCCAACATCCTCTCGATCTCCTGCGCGATCCGGCTCTCCGCCAGTTCTTTCAGGTACTTCAAAACCTGCTCCCGCACCTGCTTTTCATCACCGCTGCCAAAGGTCACACAGATACGCCGGTCGCTCAGCACTTCAAGCCGCATCGAAACGATGCCTTTATCATTCTGATACCCCAGTTCGTCCCTGGCCTCCGAGACTATGTACTGTAAAAACTCATCTGATCTGCCGGAATGGCTCAAAAACTCGTCCAGGTTCAGCCCAAAACTTTCCATATCCTCTTCCGTCACAATACAGCGGATTGTATTTTCGTCAATTCTTTTATATTCCATAGCATCACTTTCTCTATATTGATCTTCGCCAAAATGCATCTACTATTTACTATTCACATTCTACATGATTTATGACTTTTTGTAAAGCGTTCCGAACGTACCAAAAAAAGGCTGTCCTTTTGTCGAACAACCTTTTTCTTCAAGATATTCAGGGTGTATAATACTCAAACCCAGGCATCACCGAATGATAAAAGCCGGCCTCCACCAGCCCGACGGATGGAATTTTCTCCGCAAGCGGCAGGTTGTGGTCCTCCCGCACCGCCACAAATTTTATCATCCGATACCCCGTGATATCCAGCTCTATCTCCATCGGTTCCTGATAGCTGGTGAAGGACTCCGACGTGTACAACAGCGTATCATCCCCGTAGACTTCGATATGGAATACCTTATCCTCTTTCATCTCATCGTGAGACACGTATTTCGCGCGAAATATATCATACTTCTGTTCGGAGTCAAATATGACATAGGGGATTTCCCCCTTCTCATTTGTCTTCCCCACCTGCAGCTCATAATACTTTTTATAGGTGTTTCCATACCTGTCAATATAAAAGAAATAGTTGTTGTAGTTACTGTTCTCCCTGTCACTGTCATCCCGGTAAAAACATCCGTCTCCGCTGTCAAAAGGCGTTATATCCAAAAGGTCAAGAGGCTCCTGCATTCTCCTGTATTCGCCGTAATATACCTGTCTGCCGCTCACGATTTCCAGATAGCTGTCCAGTTCACTGAACTTTTCGTTTTGCAGCAAGACGATCTCATTCAGCTTTTCCGTGGCGCCTTCCCAGTTGCTTGCCGCCATCATGCCATCCGCCTCGGCGATCATTTCGTCATAGACTGCGCTTATCTGTCCCAAATATTTTGTCTTCCTCTCCTTCAGCTCGTCCGACAGTTCCGGATGCTCCTCCAGACATTCCTGAAAGGCGTCAAACAGACCTGTGATATCTTTCTCTTCCATGTACCGGTCCAACTCTTCCAGAACCTCGCTGTTCTCAGATTCTCCGTCAAACTCCGGCTCTTTTCTCTGTACATCTTCCTCTTTTGGGCCGGCGTCCTCTTCCCTCTCCGAATCTTTTTCTGCAACGGCCTCCGTCTCCTCCTCGGGGAACCGCTCCGCTTCCTCTGTCCCACAGCCCGCAAGCAACAACGCCGCCAATACCACTGCGATAAATCCTACAAATCTTCTGTTTCTCATCTTGTCTCCCTTTCCATGCTATCTTTCTGTATCAGGTTATGTCCTCATACAGATTATCCTGTGTCAGAAAAAATATATGGTCCGTCTTTATATCGATCACCCTGTATTCGTTCATAGGGCTTGCCGGATTTTCTTCCAGCTCACACTCAAAATAGTAACCGCCTTTTTCGTAATAGCCCGACCGGTAATCCCCGTAATGGGACGTCACCACACCTTTCAGAACAGTGTGTCCTCCCCGCCTCTCCGCGCTGATAACATCGCACTGAAAGCCGTTCCCTTCCCCGTTTAGCCAGTCGATCATCATTGTCACGGTGCCGTCCCCGTTCTCCCAAAAATATTCATTCCCATACTCTGTCAGTTCCTCCATGGAGTAAAAGGCGAACGCTTCATCGCACCAGCGTTTATAATCTTCCAGATCCACCTCGTAGGTGATCAGATTGTCCTCCTCCGAGACGATCTTTGCCGACGGAAGGCATTCATTTACCTCCATCGCATTCCAGTACATCAGATTGCTCAACACACCGTTCAGGGAATATTCATCGTAGTGGACAGCAAGGCACTCCTCCGATCTCCCCAGCCATCCGGACGCCTCACACATATTGTAGATATATCTGGCCAAAGGCGTATCTCCCTCCGCTGCGAGAGCCGCTGCGCCGTCTTCGGGTCTGGCGTGGATCAAGGCTCCGATATTTCCGCCTGTCATGGGCTTCCAGGAGACGGAGACCGTTCCCCCGTACTCATCTCTCAGCCTCGCCTCATGCTCTTCGCGGGTAAAAATTCCGATCAGCTCCACGCTTCCGTCCTGGTACTGATAATACCACACATACACAGGAGCGCCGTCCTCCGCCCGGATCGAGGGAGCGTCCTCCCCCTGTTCCTCCAGCCAATTTTCCAGTTCGCTTTGTTCCGCAAATACGCTGACGGAGGCATCCCTGGCAGCCAGTCCGGTGCGGATCTGCGCGTACTCACGGGATTTATCCCAGTCCAACACCCATCCGTCCCCCAGAAATTCGGCATTTCCGTTCGCTGTCTGACAAAGTTTTCCATAGCGGTATCCGTTGACCGATCTGCCCTCCCACAGATTGTCGTATCTGACAAGAAGTTCTTTCACCCCGTCACTGTCAATATCCTCCATAGCAAACTCCATCTGGGACGGATCCGCATTGAGGGAGTTTCCATCGTCGCGCTCGATCCCAAAACAGTTCGCCATTTCCTCCGACCTGCTCATAAGCGTCAGCATGGCGGCATAACAATAATCCTCTCGTGCTGCCGGCTCCGCTTCTTCCCCGGGCGCTTCCGCTTCCCCGGCAGGAGCCTCCGCCTCCGCAGGCGCTTCCCTCGCCACATCTTCCACGGGTGCCTCTGCAGGAGCAGAAGCCTCCTCCTCTTTCGCCTCTTCCCTTTCTCCTTTATCCTCCACAGCATATTCCTCTTTCCAGTCCCACTCGCCGTCTTCCCTGCCGCACGCTGCCGCAGACAGTGCCAGTGAAAAGCTCAGAAATAACGCCGCCATACGCTTTTTCATTTTGTCTTATCCCCCCGTCCATCTCGCCGAACTGTTCCTGTATGTAAGGAACCGGAACATACTACCCTCATTTCAGTCTGGCGCACTTATCATTCCGTTCGCGGACCAGCGCCTGTATCCGCTGTTCCTTTCGGATAATATCGCCCTCAGCAGCGCCCGGCTCCGCGGCAAGTTTCAGTATTTCCGTCGTCAAAGCCACGATCTACTCTTCCAGACCGAAGAGCAGTTCGGAACTCATGGGATCCGAATAGCGGATCTCCTCCCCGATCTTTTTTGCTAACAGTGCCGCCTCCGGCTTATCCGCCAACGCTGTCCGGAGTTTCTCCCACTGAAAGGCATTCTCATCCCTGTTCCAGCGTTTTTCCAGAACGTGCTGTTCCTGCGCTGCATTCTCATCCCGCACCCGCAGCAGCATAAGCTGTACGACAAAGGAAACGACAAAAACGGCGACATGCACCGCCAGATATTTATTGCAGTTGTAGTCCACGATATCCGGCAGATACCGGGTGATCAGAAGAATGGCGATGAACGTTGCCCCCACCGGGACAAACACCGCCTGATTCACCGGACTGCTGCCGCGCCGCGGCTTTTGGGCGAGATAGCAGATCAGGGCGAAAGAGTTGCCCAGAATCAGCAGGATACTGACAAGAAAGCACCAGAACTCGAAATCTTTCGGCATCCATGCGATGATCATGACAAACAGAAACAATACCGCAATGATACCGTGTATCACTCCCCAGAATTTAATATTTTTCATTTTCTTTCCTCCCCTTTCTGAACGGCATTCAGCTGTCTGCCGCACTGGTCACAGAACTTTGCCCCGGCGCTCAGCACGTTTCCGCAGTTCGGACATACCTCATCCAGCGCTTTCCCGCACTGGAAACAGAATTTTGCGCCGGTCGGAAGACTTGTCCCGCACTGTGGACAGGTTCTGTCCTGCCCCACCTGCTGTTGTGAAGCCTGTTGATATACCTGCCCCGTCTGCTGCTGGATGGGCGCCACATTTCCCATGGCGCTCCCCATCGCGCCGCCGATCATACTGCCCACATTGACCCCCATGCCCATCCCCATGGACGCGCCGAGGATCCCCGCGCCTGCGCCTTCATTCTGCGCCGCCCGGTCGAGAACGTCAAACGTCCTCTTTTCCTGATAACTGTAACCCAGTATATCCATCTCCGCCCTGGTCCCCTGCGCCAGAAGCTCCTTCTCCTTGGCGGCGGCAAGCGCAGTGCGGATCTTCATATACCCCGGATCATCGCTGGGAACGGAAATAGAATTCACAAAGAAATTCACGACCTCCATCCCGTATTCTTCATACATCGGAACCATCTGCTCCCGTATCGTGTCCGATATCTCGTTCAAGTGGCTGTGTATCTCCAGAAAACTGATGCGCATCGCCGTCATTCTGTCCGCGATCAGATTTTTTGCCCGGGTGATCAACATCCCCTTGAACAGTTCCACCACCCGTTCTTTTCTCATATCGTTGGTCGTCCCCACCAGCTTTAACAACAGCTTCCTGCTGTTCTCCACATGCAGGGCAAACTGTCCGTTTGCCCGCACTGGGAGGATGATATGATAGATCGGATCCTGTATCGGCATCGGCTGAGCAGTTCCCCAGAGCACGTCCAGAATATCTGTTTTATTTATAAAATATACTTCACAGTGAAACGGTGTCTCTCCGCCCGTCGGGATGCTGATGATTCGGCGAAGCAGAGGGATATTCTCCGTTGTCAGCGTATGCCGCCCCGCCTTGAAGAGATCTAATGCCTGTCCGTCCTTAAAGAGGATCGCCTCCTGGGACTCGTGCACGATCAGCTGAGAACTTGTGTTGAAATCCTCCGACGGATGTTTCCAGACAAGTACGTTGTTTGGTCCTTCGTATTTTATGATCTTTGCGATATCTAATCCGAATGCCATCGTCATTCCTCCTTTGTCTCTTTTATATATTTCACAGAGCCGACACTCTGTCAGCCTCCTCGTAATGTCCCTCTTTTACAAGCCAAGCAATATAAGCACTCCTTCCCACGGCATCTAACGGAATCCCCGCCTGCTTGGCATAGATCCTGGCAAAATGGATCTCTTCAGAGCTATGGGGATGGTTCCCCGCAGCCTGATTTCCTTTTTGAATAATTGCAGCAAGCTGAATCTCTTTCTGCTTTTTTCTTCTTTTTTCCGCTTTTACAGCCAGAACAACCGCTGCTATAACAGCAATTATTACCCATACTAATAAAAAGTACAGAAATATTGTGACAAATGAACCCCCGCTCGATACAGACATAACTTATTTCTCCTATCCCTATGGTACTCTTCTATTTTCAGTATTGATAAACAGTCATAGCATCTCGCGCGCTGACACACGCTCGGTCTCTGATACCTGACAGATATTCCAGACCGTTTTCATCGCATCCCTCTATCATAAAATGCCTATCTTCGGATGAATACCAAAAATATGCCGTTCTAGCATCATCCCAATAACCGATCATTACCAGGACATCGATATTATCCTCTGAGTAGCAGTGTGCAAAATAATCCGAATCATCTTTGTGGTTCTCATAATATAAATCCCGGCTGTATCTATAATCAGCATCATAGGCAAAAATACAGTCATTATATTCTTCTTTTGCATAACCAAATCCGGTGAATGTATCTATATCACTCTTCCGGGAAGTATACATCGGCAACACATCATAAAAAGTGCCTGCCCTGATACGGATCACTCCCAATATTAAAATAACTATACCGATGATAACTGCAACAGCTATACAGATCCTAAGTCTTGCCCTGCGTTTTTTCCTCTCTAATGTCCGTCGGCGCTCCTGTTGCTCCCTGATTACTTTTTGCTGTGCCTCCATCTGCTCCAGACGTTCTCTCCTCTGAATCTCCGCCTTCTCCCTGATCTCCGCCAGCCTTGCGTCGATAACGGAAGCATAACTCTGATACCTCTCCAACAGTGCGCCTTTCGCAAACCGCACCGCCAACTGATAATTTTCCCTGCCGGATATACCGATCAGCATGTTCTGCAGATCGCTCTCCTGCCTGCATCCCAGCTCCAGCAGCAGTTTCCCGAAATAGGCTTCCGCATCCTCCGGGTCGGCGTCCAGCGTCCTCTCAAAATACGCCGAGGCGTTTTTAAAATCTCCCTGTTCCAGAAACAGATAGGCACGCCTCCTCAACGCCGTACTGTCCGCCGCCTGTCCGTATCCTTCCCCCTGCGCGAAATTGTTCTTGTGAATCAGTTTCGCCAGACCATCCAACAGATCCTGCTCAAACCCGATCTTTCCCATGTCGAGTGCCTGCAGACTGACAAATTCCTGCGGCAATTCCTCCGGGGACATCTCGCGGTACAGAGGGATCAGCGTACACTCCTCCCCCGCTTCCATCCTCTCCCGAAAACGCATCCATTCATTCCGGACCCACACGCCCTGAAACTCCTCCGGTTTTGACCCGACCGCCAGCATGACCTTTGCGCTGAACAGAGCAGAAAAAATGATGGGTTCATATTCGCTTCCCAGCTTCTTCTCCAGTGTTTTGCGCGCAAAAAACACTTTATATCCGCTGTTTTCCAGTTTCTGATAAAGTTTCTGCGCCAACACGCTGGTATGGGTGCGGCCGCCCAGACCGTCCCCCTCTTTATAACAGATAAAAATATCATACTTTTCCTGATCTGCAGAGAGCTGCCGGATACGCTTTAAGATAGCGTCGATCTGAGCCGCTTCCTGCCGATAGATCCGGGCGGTGTCCGCGTCGGCATCCTCCACCGCCTTCTTAAAATCCGTGTCCTGGGACATCAGAGTATATCTCGTTCGATGGCAGGTGGGAACTTTCCGCCCTGTCTCCGGATCATCCACATACTCGATCCCGTATTTGCACAGAGCTATCCCGAAATGCGCCTCCGCATCGTGGGGATCCCAGTTTAAAATATCCTCGTACACACCGATTGCCCGGTCAAATTCATTCAGCCTGCGCAAATGATTCGCCCGGTTGTACAGCCCGAACCTATCCGCATAGGATATGGCATTGGCAGAACCGCAGTACTGGCAATATACGATCTTTCTCCCCTCGTCTATATCCAGAGACGCACCACACTGTCTGCATTCCAAAACTGTCTGCATAATCCCCACCTCTTTTGTACTTTTCTGACTGCGAAAACCTGTGCGGTTTCAGTTTACCCCCCCGGACCTGTTTGTCAATATTTTCCATCATTGTTTTTGTCTCATTTTAGACACATAAAAAAAACAGATAAGCGCCGCAATCCGGAAAAATACCGGATTTGTGACACTTATCTGTTAAATTCCTGCGGATATCCGCACTTTTATTTCCACAGGATATTCGACTTTAAAAACTCATATTCCGCTGCCCTGCTCTGATAAAACTCCAGATACTCTTTCTCCTGCAGCCTGCGCCTCTCGGCGCTCTCCTCCATGATGCGGATCTGTTTGACGCGTCTCTTCCGCTTGGCCTCCTGCTCGGCCTCAAACTGCCGCCTCTCCTCCTCCGTGGGTCCGGTGATCATGCCGCCGCTGCTTGTGACGGTGCAGTTCCGCACGTTCCCCTCCTCGTCCAGGTCAAACACGTAGCTTTTACTCATCTGATGCTCCGCCACATTCATGCCGTAGCCCGCCGCCACTGTGTTGTCCCAGAGATCATAGTCCGCTTTCCACGCCTGCACCTTTTCCATGATCTTTCTCGCGAAAGCAGGATCGGCATCCATTTTTGCCTGCAGGCTCTCCGGCACAAGGATCGCCATCCTGCCCGGACCGATACTGCTGTAATTTCTCTGCAGATCCGCGCGGGTCTGGGGCGGGTTTGGCCCCGACGGCTGCCAGTCGTTTAAAGCGTCCGCACTTGTGCCTTTCTCAAAATATTTCCAGAACGGGAAGTCGTTCCTCTGCCAGTTGCCCTGGGAAATGTTGGCATTTCCCACATGAGTCACAACGTTGTACATCGGAAACGCATCCGCAAAATGGACAGCGCCAGGTTTGCCCGTACTGTACGCTTTGCTGATCGTTGAAACGGCGTCCGTGCTCCCCGCCATCTTTTTCGCGTAAGCCGTCTGAAAAGCGCTCGCCGCATTTTTGTCCGTGATCTTGCTCAGGCGCTCCTCATAGGTCTCGCCCATGAAATATCCCTCTTTGATTCCTCCTACTGCCATACCCGTCTCCTTCCGATTTTTCTTTTTATATCGGCAGGAAAGCCCATCCTCTTCGTATAAAAGGAACGAAAGGCTTATTTTCGGGCATGAAATCCCGATTTCTCTACTTCGCCGCCAGGATCGCCTTCAGGTATTCCCACACCCGCACCGCCGAGGAAATGCTCAGATGCTCGTTGGGCGTATGGATGTCAAACTGGTTCGGGCCGAAAGAAATACAGTCAAGGCCGTCCAGTTTCCCGGACAAGATCCCGCACTCCAAGCCCGCGTGCATCAGCTCGATCTTCGGCTCATACCCGTACTGTTTCGCAAAAATTTCCACACACAGATCCCGCAGCCTGGAATTTCTGGCAAAAGGCCATGCCGGATAGTCCCCCTGAAAATCCACCCGTCCGCCGAGCTGTTCCGCAAGCAGCGTCACTTTTTTCGAGACCATCTCCTTCGCCGAGGATACGGAGCTGCGGATGGACTGCCTGAGGATCAGCTCATCGTCGACAAGCTCAGCGACTCCCAAATTGATGGAAGTCTCCACAAGCCCCGGCAGATCCATGCTCATCGCCTGCACGCCGTTCGGCATCAGATTAAGCGCCGTCAGCACTCTCAGTCTGGAATCCTCATCCAGCGCCGGAAACGCTCCCGCCTTC
>ERZ779622.879-NODE-879-length-14430-cov-4.329391_pt1 | contig 14430 bp, 14 predicted proteins | sample MGYA00514188_ERZ779622 | MGnify/ENA primary metagenome ERZ779622 (study PRJEB29562, sample SAMEA4376702) | mouse gut metagenome | isolation source: Cecum | study: EMG produced TPA metagenomics assembly of the A DSS colitis mouse model was used to assess the...
CGGGCAGAAAATAAGAGGACAGAGGCGCCGGAAGGTGTTATTCTAAATGTGCAGGCCTGCATACCCTTTGGGCATCCCGTGTGACAGGATCATCGGACGATCCGGTAAGGTATCTTTGAAGGGGATAGAAGAAAGGAGCTTTTTATGGAATGGGTGGAACGGTTAAATGAGACTATGAAGTATATGGAGGAGCACTTGACGGAGGAGATAGATTATGAGCAGCTGGGAAAGACAGCCTGCTGTTCAGCTTACCATTTTCAGAGGATGTTTGCCTATATGGCAGGTGTTCCTCTGGCTGAATATATCCGCAGAAGAAAAATGTCCCTGGCCGCAGTAGATCTGCAGGGCGGGACTATGAAAATCATTGACGTGGCGGAGAAGTACGGATACCATTCTCCTACGGCTTTTAACAGGGCCTTCCAGTCGGTTCACGGCATTGCACCTTCTGCGGTCCGGGAGGAAGGTGTCACTGTGAAATCCTTTCCGCCTATTTCGTTTCAGGTTATGGTAAAAGGAGCAGAAGAAATGGAATATCGGATTGAGACAAAAGAAGCGTTCCGCGTGGTAGGGGTGTCCGCGCCCCTGGACCGGCAGATTGAAAATAATTTCAAGGTAGTCCCGCAGATGTGGCAGGAGGCTTCTAGGAACGGAACGGTGGGGAAACTGGCAGGGATGATGGATGCGGAGCCCAAGGGGCTTCTGGGTGTCAGCGCCTGCGGAGATGAAGAAGACTGGAAATATTTTATTGCGGTTGCCAGCACGAAGGATCGGGGAGCGTTTGAAGAATATGAGATTCCGGCAGCTACCTGGGCTGTTTTTCCAGGAGCGGGGACCAATATCTCCATTCAAGAGCTGGAGCAGCGGATCGTCATGGAATGGCTGCCTGCATCGGGGTATGAGTATGGAAATGCGCCGGATATAGAGGTCTATCTGAACCCGGATCCGCAGAATGCGGTGTTTGAGGTGTGGATACCGGTGGTGAAGGGAAAGACAGGGACACCATAGTTTGTAAAAACATCAAAAAACATTTCTTCTCGAAAACGTATTTTCCAGAAGAAATGTTTTTTGATTTCAAATTTGCTGTATTTTTGCTTATAGATTTCTTTTTCAGCTTACTGCTATCTGCTTTACCCGTCCGAAGGCTTTGCTCACTGCCGGAACAGAGAGAATCACCAGTGTCATGGCAGCCTCAATCCCTAAGTAGCTTCCGTTGTAGGCCAGGGAGTAGACCGGCGCGCTCATGCCGGAGCCTTTCGCGTAGGCGGCGAAGAAAATCAGCCCGGACAGAAAGGCGAAGAGGTAGCGGCCGAGAACGCCTGCAATATAACCCTTGATCAGGCCGTTTTTCTGGTTGGAGAAAAGACCGGAGAGTCCCAATGCGCCAAAAGCCAGCAGGTAGTCCGTGATCATCTGGGGCAGGCTGATAATATAGGGATCGGCGATAAGCTGCAAAAGCCCGTAGGCCACGCCGGTGATGAGGCCGGTGCGGAGTCCGTACCAGTATCCGATGCAGCAGATAAAGAGCATGGAAAACAGGGTGACGGAGCCGCCCATGGGAGCTTCAAACAGCTTCAGGAACGAAGTGATCATGCCCAGGGCCATAGCCATGGCGGCAAAAACCATAGGTTTGGTCTGTACCTGCCGTTTTTCTCCGGTGAGATAGCAGGCGGCCAGCAGCAGGACCAGAATTAAAACCACCAGAGCGGTATACCCGGCTCCGGTGAGGGAATATGAGGTTCCCCATTCATCTACGGTTTTGGTTACAAAAAATGACATAAAAAAGACCTCCTTAGGTTAAAAATTTCACAGGAGGGGATACGAAAAAAAGCTTCCTTACGCCGGTATTAACCGGTTCAAGTATTGAGGGTCAGCGCGTGGTGCGCTTTCTCAGCCTTTGGCTCCCCTAGCAGTTTGCTATATGTGATTATCTTGACTATACGCCTTTGGAGAAGAGATGTCAAGTAAGTTAGAAGAAAAGTGAAAATAAATGAAAGATCCTGTTGAAAATACGTAATTCATTCGGCAAGGAGCTTGATAAAAGGTACGCAATATGGTACGCTTGCATCGGTTGGAGGAGAAAATTATGATGAAAAAATACAATACCAAAGCCATCGTCCTGCTAAGCCTCCTGTGCTGCGCTCTGATTGCGGCTTTTAATCTGTACCAGAAGTCTTTCCGGACCATGGACGTGATTTTGTTTATGGGGCAGAGCAATATGAGCGGTGCCTGCGGGGATGCTTCCGAGGCGCCGGAACTGACGGAGGGAGCAGGGTACGAGTACCGGGCCGTTACGGATCCGGATGCCATTCATGTACTCTCGGAACCCTTTGGGGAACAGGAACACCGGGAGGGAGCTTTAGATGACCGGGAGATCCTGGAGCGCCAGGGAACCCTTGTGACTTCCTTTGTAAACGCCTATTATGAGAAGACGGGAACGCCGGTGGTGGCTGTCTCTGCCTCCAGGGGCAGTTCTTCCATGAACGGCTGGCTGAACAAAGGGCTCAAAGAAGATGCGGCCAACCGGCTGGCGGGGGCAAAGGAACACCTGAAGAAGGAAAGGGTGCGGATCCGCCATATCTATATGGTGTGGTTTCAGGGTGAGGCGGATGCCAATCTAAAACTCACCGGAGAGGCTTATCAGGAAGGGCTTCATACGCTGGTGGATTATATGAAGGAGCAGGGAGTAGAGACTTGTTTTCTCATTCAGATCGGACAGCACCTGGGAGATCCGGGACATCACGACGTGATCCGGCAGGCCCAGCTTGATATCTGCGGAAATTCGGAAGATATTGTACTGGTTTCCCAGCTGCCGGGGACCTTAACCGGTCCGGATATGATGGACGGCCTGGGTGTTCACTTTACGCAGAAAGCCCTGAACTTGATCGGAGAGGATGCCGGAGCCTGTGCGGGAGATTATGTCCGGGAACTTAAGCCTTTGGGAGAACAGGACGGGGCGGATAAGAAATGAACGGAAGAAACCGGATGCGCGGGGCGGGGGAAATTCTGTTTCCCCTTTTTCTCTATTATGTGTTAAATATGGCAGTTCCTTTCTTTTTATCCTTATTCTGGCCGGGACTTTTGGAGGAGGATCAGGTGATGTGGCTATTGACAGTCACCAACTGCTGCCTGATTCCGGTATTTGCCTGGATGTATCAAAGGGATCGGATCCGGGAGCAATGTCTAAGGCAGGAGAGAAAGATCCGCTGGAAACGGAAATGGGGATTTCGGGAAGTGCTTCTGGCGGCTGCGGGAGCCGTTTGTATTTCCAGGGGCGTGAATCTTTTTCTGGGACTCACATTTCTTCCCCGTTTTTTCCGCGGATATGAGACGGTACAGGCGGAGCTGTACGGCGCAAGCCCTCTGTCCCAGGCTGCTGCCAGCGTGCTCAGTGCTCCGGTGCTGGAGGAGCTTTTGATGCGGGGCTTGATTTACCCCAGACTCCGGGATGTTTTTTCCGGTCCCAGGGCAGCCGTGTTCGGAAGTGCCCTGATCTTCGGTCTGTTTCACGGAAATGTGGTCCAGGGACTTTATGCCTTTTGCCTGGGCCTGTTTTTTGCACAGGTATATGAGAGCCTGGATTCTTTGCTTCCGGTGATCATCGCCCATGGGGCAGCCAACGGGGCTACCCTTCTTGCCGCCCGGTTTTCCCTTTGGGGACAGGGATTTCCCGGCCCGGTTTTGTATGAGTTTACGGCAGCGGTGTATTTGCTGCTGGGAGGAGTTCTCTGGAAAAAAATCATGAAGGAATCTATTGAATTTCCCCGGGAAAATTGTTAAAGTAGTGAGATACTGTATTTGACGGATGGGATGCTGGAGCGGGCCGGGAACTGCCCCTTTGAACAGCAAAGAGTAATGGAGTGATTGAGGCGTAATGGGAATGACAGATCCGGCAGACATGATGAAAAAAATTGCAGAGGTTTACGGTCTCCGGGTGGCGGACATTCTGCGTAAAGACAGGACCACAAAGCAGAACATATTGTGGGATGCCAAGGGCAGCCGTGCCAGAGGAAGAGCGGAAGTGTTTACGCCTGCCTGGGTCTGCAACGAGCAGAATAACCTGATTGATGCTGCATGGTTCGGGCGCCCGGAGGTGTTTAACCGGAGTGAAGGCCGGAGTTGGAGAACCAGGAAGGAACCGGTTTTCTTTCCGGAAGACAAAACCAGGACATGGAAAACGTATGTGGATGCCAGCAGGCTGGAGATTACCTGCGGGGAGGCCCCTTATCTAGCCAGCCGGTATGACGTGGTGACCGGGGAAGAGATTCCCTTGGGCGAGCGTATCGGCATGCTGGATCGGAAACTGCGTATTGTAGGAGAAAATACAGGTTCGGAGGGAGAATGGCTCCGGTGGGCCAGACGGGCGTTTGAGAGTGTTTACGGCTATGAGTATCAGGGGGACAGCTTGTTTCAGGCCAGGGGAAATCTCCTTTTTTCGTATGCAGAGTATCTGGAGCGGCAGCTTAAGAGGAAGCCCTCCCGGAAGGAACTGGAAGAAATTTCTGCCGTTATTTCCTGGAATATCTGGCAGATGGACGGCGTGACGTATACGGTTCCAAAGGGAGAGGATGCGCCGGAGAAGGGAAATCCGGAGCCTGTTTACTGCCGGATTCGTGACTGGCGCTCGAAAGTGACCCTGGAATACCGCAGCCTGGCACAAAAAGGAAATGAAAAAGAATGCAGAATTTAAAATTGCTGGACGAGCTGATCATTGGCCGTGTGGAGCCTGTGATTTATGCCTTTTCCACCAATACAATTCCAAACTGCCTGAAAGTTGGTGATACCTGCCGTCCCCTTTCCCAAAGGCTTCAGGAGTGGCGGAGATATTTTCCGGACTTAAAAGAAGAATTTCAAGACAAGGCGGTTCTCGGCCGGGAGGTCTTTTTCCGGGATTACTCCGTACACCGCTATTTGGAATCGGAGCTTTTAAAGGAGCGCTTAAGGGAAGAGGAGCTTCCGGCCGGGCTTTATTATTCCAGGGAGTTTTTCAAGGATACCTCCGCGGAAGACCTGCGGCGGTCTATCCGGGATATCCGCAGGAGCTGGAAGGAAAAAACGGGAAAATACCGGTTTTACAAGGCTTCGGATCACTTGCCTCAGACGTATGCCTACGCTTCCACCGGAAAGTGGGAACCCCGGCCCAACCAGGCCGAGACAGTAGAAGCCTTTCAAAAGGCAGTGAAGGCAGGGCGGACCAATCTTCTGATGTATGCGGTGATGCGGTTCGGAAAATCGTTTACTTCTATGCTGTGCGCCCAGAGCATCCGGGCAGAGCTGGTTCTTATTGTGTCCGGCAAAGCAGATGTGAAGGAGGAGTGGAAGAAAACCATAGAGAGCGCCGGGAATTTTAACGGGGAATACGTTTTTCTGGGCAGTGAGAAACTGATGCGGGATCGGAATGCCCTAGAGAACGTGTTTCGGGAGGGAAAAAAGGCCGCTGTATTTTTGACCCTTCAGGATCTCCAGGGAGAGAAGATCAAGGAGAAGCACCGGGAACTGTTTGACCGGACGGCGGATCTCCTGATTGTGGACGAGACTCATTTCGGAGCCAGGGCAGAGAAGTACGGGCAGGTTCTCCGGGAGAGAGAGGCGGATGACGACTCCGTATCCTTTGCGGAGGCGGAGGAGCAGATGAAAATACTGCGGGCCCGGATCCGCCTGCATTTGTCGGGGACTCCTTACCGGATTCTGATGGGCAGCGAGTTTTCCAGAGAGGATCTGGTATGCTTCTGCCAGTTTTCCGATATTGTAAAGGCCCAGGAAGCGTGGGACAGGGAACATTTGCTTTCCGGGGAGGAGGAGTGGGAAAATCCCTATTTCGGATTCCCGCAGATGATCCGTTTTGCATTCCATCCGGGGCAGGCATCGGTAAAGCGGCTGAGAGAGCTTCGAAGCAGCGGCTATACCTATGCCTTTTCGGCTCTGTTTCAGCCGGTTTCCGTGAAAAAGGATGTCAAAGGCGGCGGGCACAGAAGGTTTGTGTACGAGGAGGAGATCCTTGAGCTTTTGGAAGCCATTGACGGCAGTAGGGAGGAGGAAGGCCTTTTAGGCTTTCTGGACTATCCTAAGATCAAAGAAGGAAGCATGTGCAGGCATATGGTCTGCGTCCTGCCCTACTGTGCTTCCTGCGATGCCCTGGAAGCTTTGATTGAGCGGGAGCGGGGCCGGTTCAAAAATCTGGGAGGCTACAAGCTGGTTAACATTTCGGGTGTGGAGCGTCCGGGACGTTATAAGAGCAGCCGGGATGTGAAAGAGCGGATCCGGGAATGCGAGGCGCAAGGAGAGAAGACCCTGACCCTGACGGTGAACCGGATGCTGACCGGGAGCACGGTGGAGCAGTGGGATACGATGATTTATTTTAAGGATACGGCTTCTCCGCAGGAGTACGACCAGGCCGTATTCCGGCTCCAGAACCAATATGTACAAACGCTGACGGATCCGGAGGGAAAGACCATCCGCTATAACCGGAAACCCCAAACCCTGCTGGTGGATTTTGATCCTCACCGGATGTTCCGCATGCAGGAGCAGAAGTCTTTGATCTACAACGCCAATACGGAGAAGAACGGCAACCTCCGTCTCCGGGAACGCATGGAGGAGGAGCTTCGGATTTCTCCCATTGTGACCATCAACCGGGACCGGATGGAGCGGGTGGAGCCTGCGGATATCTTGAGCGCCGTAAGCGCTTATTCCAACAGCCGGGGCGTTATGGACGAAGCACGGGAGATTCCCGTGGATCTTTCCCTCTTAAACCACGAAGAGATCCGCCGCCTCATTGAGCGCCAGGCAGCTCTGGGGTCTAACCAGGGCTTTGAAACAGAGGCTGTGGAGGGAGAGGAGACGGAGCTGGAGATCCCGGATATAGACGGGGAGCCGGATACGGAGCAAACTCCGAAAGAGGAAGTGCGGGAAAAGGAGAACCCGGATGAACGGGATTGGAAGAAACTGGAAGATAAATTCCGCACCTATTATTCCCGGCTTTTGTTTTATGCTTTTCTCACAAAGGATGAGGTATATTCTCTGGAAGAAATTCTGGACACCCTCAATCAGGGAGAGAATCCGAGAATTGCGCGAAATCTGCAGATCAGCCGGGGCGTGCTACAGCTTTTTGCCGTTCATATGAATGCCTTTGTGCTGAGCCGGCTGGATTACAAAATCCAGAATATCAGCCGTCTGGCTAAGGATCCGTCCCTTCCGCCCATGGAACGGGCCCTGACGGCCATACGGAAGTTTGAAAGGCTTTCTTCTTCCGAGGTGGCCACGCCGGAGCAGGTGACGGAGAAAATGACAGACTTATTGCCGGATGCCTGTTTTCGTAAGCTTGCAGGAAAAAACCATGTGATTCTGGATCTGGCAGGCAAGGCGGGAGAGTTTGCCATTGCGGTCAGCAGGCGCTGTGAGAAGCTGGGGCTTGACAGGGAAGACATAAAGGATGCGGTCTGGACGATTCCCACTTCCTCCGTTGCCTATGAATTTACCCGAAAAATATATGAGGTGCTTGGTCTGAACACGGCCTGTATTGCAGAGTCCTTTTATTCTTATGATCTTCTGAAAATCACAAAGACCTGCCAGGGAGAGACCCAGGTGGATTATGAGAAAATTACCCGGATTTTGTCTCAGGGAAAACCGTTAAAGGAGATTTCCCTGGAACATCCGCCGGTTGGAGGGAACATAATGAAATTTGAAGCAGTGGTGGGAAATCCGCCCTATCAGGAGATTATTCACAGCGATACGGACAACTCCTCCTTAAGCCGCCAGCTTTTTCCATATTATATGATTGGGGCCATGGAGCTTGGGGCAGAGTATGTTTGCTTGATTACGCCGGCCCGGTGGTTTGCGGGTGACGCCCAGGATAAGTCCTTTATTAAACTGAGAAAGTATATCCGGGAGCACAATCATATCCAAAAAATGTATTATGTACAGGATGCCAGGGAGCTCTTTCCGAATGTGGAGATCAAAGGCGGGATCCAATATTTCCTTGCATGCAGAGGGTACGAGGGAGAGCTGGATTTTTACCGGGATCAGAGGGAGCCCGTCCGCCGGAGCCTGTTTGCAGAAGGGCTGGACATTGTGATCAGCGACATGGATACCCTTCCCATTCTGGAAAAAGTCCGGGGGAAAGATTTCAAGCCCCTGACAGAGATTACAACCGGCCGGAACGCCTTTGGGATTATCGGAAAACCTTCGGTGGTAAATGCAGTTTCCCGGCCGGAACCTTTTGAAGGCAGCGTGCCCCTGCGGTGCAAGGCCAATGCGGTCCGCTATATGAAACCGGAGGCAGTGAAAAAAAATACGGAGATTTTCCGCAAGTATAAGGTGTTTGTCTCCAAGTCTGCCGGAAACCCCAACAGCGACCAGAAGGTTATCGGCTATCCCTATGTGGGAGAACCCTTTTCTGCCTGTACGGATTCCCTGATTCCCATTGGGAAATTTGACACTCTTTTTGAGGCGGAGAATCTTGCAAAATATATGAAGACGCGTTTTCTGCGTTTTCTGGTGCAGACCGTTAAATCATCCCAGAATGTGACGCAGATTGTGTACCGCTTTGTGCCGATGCAGGATTTTACGGAGAAATCGGATATTGACTGGAGCGGGACAGTGGCCGGAATTGAGCGGCAGCTCTATGAGAAGTATGGGCTGACGGATCAGGAGATTGCCTGTATTGAGGAGACGATCCGGGTGATGGAATGAGGAAATAAGAAAATGTATGAGCCGGGAATTCCATAAGGGATTCCCGGCTCTATGATTGTCCCGGCGGCTTTCTATTTATGCTCCGAGAGGTAATTTAAGTACGAGATCAAATGCTCCTGATCACCGGGAGACAGACGGTTAAAGGCATCCAGAATATATTCCTGGGTGTCGGTTAGATCACGGGAAGAATGATCGAAAAACTGGGAAACGGAGATTCCGCAGGCAGAGCAGATTTTTTCTATGGTCTGTACCCGCGGGTCCGTGTTTTTCTCAAACATGGAAGTCAGCGTAGAAAGGGAAATGCCTGATTTCTTAGCCAGGCGGTAAGGGTTGTAGTTGTTTCTCTCCATCAGTTCTTTGATTCTTTTGATGCAAAAATTCTCTTCGTACATAAAAGTAGCTCCATACGATCATGATACCTATTATTCTATAATACTATACGTTTTGTGATAAAGAGTTATAAACCGTTGAAAAAGATAGAATATACGTAGCATATGTGATATAATGCAGACAATACATGTACACGGAGGCTGACAATGGGGGTGAGCGAATATTTGAAATGGCGCGTGAGGAAAAAGAAAGGAATGCTTGAGACGTCCATTTCCCAAAAAATCAGGGAACAAGTACAAAAAGAACTGGAAACGGAGGCTTCCCTTCTGGAGGAAAAGGTCCTGGGGCTGGAACTGCCGAAGGAACCGGACGTCTGGGAGAAACGGGGAAAAGAGAAATAAGATGGAATGTAAGGTGGAAAAACAGATTGTTAACCAAAAATATTAAATGGTTGACAATCTGTTTTTGATTTCGTATACTTGCATACGAGAACCGTGTCACAAAATTACATATGGAGGAATCATATTATGGAACAAAAATCATTTACTGCTTATCAACTGGCTGTGACGGGACTTATGACGGCGCTGATCTGCATTCTGGGCCCCATGACCCTGACCATTCCCGTCAGCCCGATACCCATTTCCCTTGCCAATCTGGCTATCTGCCTTTCCGTTCTGATTCTCGGAATGAAATTCGGCACGTTAAGCTGCCTTTTGTATCTTTTGATTGGGCTGATAGGGCTTCCTGTGTTTTCCGGTTTCAGCGGGGGCGTGGGAAAGCTGGCAGGACCTACCGGCGGATATTTGGTAGGCTACATTTTTCTGGCTCTTATCGGCGGTTATTTTGCAGACAAGTTTCCGGGAACCGGCATCCGGGAGAGGGTCATGCAGGCAGCGGGACTTCTGCTGGGGGCCGTGGTACTCGATGCTTTCGGAACCATATGGCTGGCCTATATGGCTCATATGGGTTTTGGTGAGGCCCTGTGGGCAGGCGTGATTCCTTTTATTCCCGGAGACTTGGCGAAAATTTTCCTGGCAGCAGCGGTAGGTCCTGCTGTTCGCAAGCGGCTCCTTAGACAGAATCTGCTTGCAAAAGAATAACGGATATTATAAAATAAACAGAAGTGTCACAGAGGGAAAAGCAGGGAGCGGCCAAAAGACGTATGGAAAGAACAGGGCAGCCCGGCGAAATGCTGCGGGCAGAGGAACTGGTATATGAATATCATAGGTACGACGAGGAGGGCAGGGAGACCGAGGCCACGCGGGCGGTGGACAATGTCAGCCTCCATGTGGAAAAAGGGGAGTTTGTAGCTATTTTGGGCCACAACGGTTCCGGGAAGTCCACATTGGCCAAGCATATCAACGCCATTTTGACGCCCACTGGCGGAACGGTCTGGGTCGGCGGAAAAGATACGGGGAAGGAAGAAAATCTCTGGGAGATCCGGCAGAGTGCGGGAATGGTTTTCCAGAATCCCGACAACCAGATCATTGGAACCGTTGTGGAAGAGGATGTAGGCTTCGGCCCGGAGAACATGGGCGTTCCCACAAAGGAGATTTGGGAGCGGGTGGAGGAGAGCCTGAAAGCCGTAGATATGCTGAAATACAGGCATCACTCTCCCAATAAGCTGTCCGGGGGCCAGAAACAGCGGGTGGCCATTGCGGGAGTGGTGGCTATGCACCCGCAGTGCATCGTATTGGATGAGCCTACGGCCATGCTGGATCCCAACGGGCGCAGGGAAGTGATCCGTGCGGTTCGTGCCCTGAACCAGGTGGAAGAGATTACAGTGATTCTGATCACACATTATATGGAAGAAGTGATTCACGCGGACCGGGTATTTGTCATGGACAGCGGACGGGTGGTCATGGAGGGGACGCCCCGGGAAATCTTTTCCAGGGTGGCGGAATTGAAATCCTACCGCTTGGATGTTCCCCAGGCCACGCTTTTGGCCTGGGAGCTGAAAAAGGCGGGCGTGAATCTGCCGGACGGGATTTTGAGCCGGGAAGAGTTGGTGGAGGCCTTATGTCAATTAAGTTAGAGCACGTAAATTACGTATACAGCCCGGATACCGACTACGAGATTCAAGCCCTGAAAAATGTAAGACTGGAGATTGGAGACGGACAGTTTATCGGCCTGATCGGACATACGGGTTCCGGGAAATCTACTTTGGTGCAGCATTTGAACGGCCTTATGAAGGCCACCAGCGGCCATATTTATTTTCATGGGGAGGATATCTATGCTCCCGGTTACGATATGCGCAAGCTGCGCAGCCGGGTAGGGCTGGTTTTCCAGTATCCGGAGCATCAGCTTTTTGAAGTGGATGTGTTAAGCGATGTGTGCTTCGGGCCCAAGAACCAGGGACTTTCCAAGGAGGAGGCCCAGGAGCGGGCAAAAGCAGCCCTGCGCATGGCAGGACTTTCGGAAAAGTTTTACAGGCAGTCTCCCTTTGAGCTGTCCGGAGGCCAGAAGCGCCGGGCGGCTATTGCCGGCGTACTGGCCATGGAACCGGAGGTACTCATTCTGGACGAGCCTACGGCAGGGCTGGATCCCAGAGGCCGGGACGAGATTCTGGATCAGATTCAGAAGCTGCACCGGGAGAAGGGGATTACCATTGTGCTGGTCTCCCACAGCATGGAGGATGTGGCGAAATACGTGGAGCGGATTATTGTTATGAACCAGGGAGAAGTGATGTATCACGACACGCCCAGGGAGGTGTTCCGCCATTACCGGGAGCTGGAGGCCGTGGGGCTGGCAGCTCCGGAGGTGACCTATCTGATGCACGCTTTGAAAGAGAAAGGCTTCCGGGTGGACGCGGATGCTACAACAGTGGAGGAAGCGCGGGATACGATTCTGGCAGCGCTTGGGAAGGGAAATCCATGATTCGAGATATAACGCTGGGACAGTACTACCCGGCCGATTCCATTCTTCATAAACTGGATCCCAGGGTGAAACTGGTGACAACCCTGGTATTTCTGACGGCCCTTTTTCTGGTCAGCAGCTGGTGGGGCTATCTGGCAGCTACCTTGTTCCTGGCCTGGGTGATCCGGCTGTCCAAGGAGCCTTTTAAATTTATGATCCGCGGTTTGAAAGCCATTATCATGATTTTGATGATCACGGTGGTATTTAATCTTTTTCTCACGCCGGGAGAGCGGGTTTTGGTTCAGTTCTGGAAGCTGCAGATTACGGATACGGGTCTTAGGACGGCAGCTTTTATGGCAGTGCGCCTCATATACCTTATCATAGGCTCTTCGGTGATGACCTTGACCACTACGCCCAATGATCTGACGGACGGCATGGAGCGTCTTCTAAGTCCCTTAAAGAAGCTGCGTGTGCCGGTACACGAGATTTCTATGATGATGTCCATTGCTCTGCGCTTTATTCCCATCTTGATGGAGGAGACCGACAAGATTATGAAGGCCCAGATGGCAAGGGGGGCTGACTTCGAGCACGGAAATCTCATGCAGAAGGCAAGGAACCTTGTCCCTCTTCTGGTGCCTTTGTTTATCTCTGCGTTCCAGAGAGCCCATGACCTGGCAATGGCAATGGAGGCCCGCTGCTACCGGGGCGGGGAAGGACGCACCAAGATGAAACCTCTGGCCTACCAGAGGAGAGATTATGCGGCCTACGGGGCTGCGGTCTGTTTCCTGGCGGTAATTATTGCGGTGAGAGTGGTGGTATGATGCGTGTATTGCTGGTGGTGGCCTACGACGGGACCAATTACTGCGGATGGCAGGTGCAGAAGAACGGGGAGACCATTGAAGGAGTTTTGAACCGGGAGCTTTCCGCCCTTTTTGGGGAAGACATTGCGGTGATTGGGGCCAGCCGGACGGATTCCGGCGTTCATGCCCGGGGAAATGTGGCCGTCTTTGACACAAAGACCCGGATGCCGGCAGAGAAAATTTCTTATGCCCTGAACAGCCGGCTGCCGGAGGATATTAGGGTACAGGGATCCCGGCAGGTGCCGGAGGATTTTCATCCCCGGAAAAGGGCCTGCACCAAGTTTTATGAGTACCGGATTTTAAACCGGGAGTTTGAACAGCCGGAGCTTCGTTTGAACTCCTATTTCTTTCGCCGGAAATTAGACGTAGAGCGGATGAAAGCTGCCTGTCCGTATTTCTGCGGGGAGCATGATTTCAAAAGTTTTTGCAGCATTCATACCCAGGCGGAGACCACCGTGCGCACGGTTTATGATCTGCGGGTGGAGCAGGAGGGAGACCTGATCTGCATCCGTGTGTCCGGAAACGGCTTTCTGTATAACATGGTAAGAATTATTGCCGGGACTCTGATCCAGGTGGGACTGGGAGCTTTTGAGCCGGAGGATATGCAGACCGTGCTGGAGGCCGCGGATCGTCAGGCGGCAGGTCCTACCGCCCCGGCTAAGGGTCTGACCCTGACCGGGATGACCTATAGTCCAAAGCCGGAGGAAGTGTGAGAAAGTGCCTGTTTCTGCTTGTTTCCGGGCAATTATTTGGCAACTTATTTCAAAAAAACGGGTTGACACACACGGGTGAGTATAATATAATATTTCAATGTGACGTGGTGAGAAAATGTCTAAGCCATAGCCCCGGTAACGACATTTTTCCATAGAAGATTCTATTAATGATCCAGGAGGAAAACCAATGAAGAGTTACATGGCCAGTCCGGCAACCGTTGAAAGAAAGTGGTATGTAGTAGATGCTACCGGATATACATTAGGACGCTTAGCTTCTGAGGTAGCTAAGGTATTAAGAGGAAAGAACAAGGCAATTTTTACACCGCACATTGATACCGGCGATTATGTGATCATTGTAAACGCTGACAAGATCAAAGTGACCGGGAAGAAGTTGGACCAGAAAATTTACTACCATCATTCTGATTACGTGGGAGGCATGAAAGAGACCACCCTGCGCGAGATGATGGCGAAGAAACCTGAGAAAGTCGTAGAACTCGCTGTAAAGGGCATGCTTCCGAAGGGACCGCTGGGAAGGCAGATGTACACCAAGCTTCATGTGTATGCAGGGCCGGAGCACAATCACCAGGCGCAGAAACCGGAAGTATTAACATTTTAGTTGAAGGAACGTTAAAGGAGGAAATCTACAGTGGCTAATTCAAAATTCTACGGAACAGGCAGAAGAAAGAAATCAATCGCCAGAGTGTACCTGGTACCCGGCACTGGAAATATTACCATTAACAAGAGAAGCATTGACGAGTATCTCGGACTGGAGACCCTGAAGGTTATCGTGCGTCAGCCTATGGTTGCCACCGAGACCGTAGATAAGTTCGACGTACTGGTGAATGTACGCGGCGGCGGCTATACCGGACAGGCAGGAGCCATCCGCCACGGCATCGCGAGAGCTCTGCTCCAGGCAGACCCGGATTACCATCCCATCCTGAAGAAGGCCGGTTATCTCACCCGCGACCCGAGAATGAAAGAGCGTA
>ERZ779622.882-NODE-882-length-14358-cov-4.752779_pt1 | contig 14358 bp, 12 predicted proteins | sample MGYA00514188_ERZ779622 | MGnify/ENA primary metagenome ERZ779622 (study PRJEB29562, sample SAMEA4376702) | mouse gut metagenome | isolation source: Cecum | study: EMG produced TPA metagenomics assembly of the A DSS colitis mouse model was used to assess the...
TCATACACAGTTCCTTAAAATTCTTTTAAATGTATATCCTCGGAATCCGGCACCCCAGATCGCAGGCCAGCTCATAGTTAAACCGGCCGGAGAGATCGCCGAGCTCTTCCATAGTGATCTGTTCCCCACCGTCTTTTCCGATCAGCGTCACCGGATCGCCCTCCTCAGCGTCCGGAATATCCGTCACATCCACCATAAACTGATCCATGCAGACCCGTCCGAGAATCGGCGCCCTCTTCCCCCGGATCAATACGCTCCCTTTTCCCGACAGTCCTCTCGGATACCCGTCTCCGTAACCCACCGGTATCGTCGCAACCCGCTGTTCTTTCTTCGTCACATAGGTGCCGCCGTAACTGACGGCTCTTCCCGCCGGCAGCGTCTTGATATAGACGATATGCGAGTACAGACTGAACAGCGGACAAAGCACTGTCTTTTCCCGGTCCATCTCCGCCGAGGGCCACAGACCATACATGGCGATGCCGGCCCGCACCAGATCCAGCTGTGTCTCCGGCAGTTCCATGATCGCGGCGCTGTTGGCGCAGTGCTTTAGCGGGATCCGCAGGGAAAGCTCCTCTTCCAGCCGTGTTACAAATTCCATAAAAATCGCAAACTGTTCCAGCGCGTTTTTCTTGTCCCGCTCATCCGCCCGGGCAAAGTGCGTGAAAACCCCTTCGATCTCCAGTCCCGGAAGCTCCATCACCTGTCTCACAAACGCGATTCCCGTATCGTCCGGGAAAATGCCGATCCGTGACATCCCGGTATCCACTTTGATATGGATCTTCAAAATCTTTCCCTGTCTGACTGCTTCGCCGGAAAGTTCCCTGGCCATGTCGAGCCGAAATACGGTGGGGCGTATGTCTTCCTCCACCAGCTTTTCATAGCATTCCGGAAATGTATAGCCCAAAATAAGGATCGGCTTCCTTAAACCGCTTTGCCGAAGCTGCAGAGCTTCCTCAGCCGTCGCCACCGCATAGCCGAAAACATAGTCCAGACAGTCAAACTTTTCCGCCAGTTTTACAGCGCCGTGCCCGTAGCCGTTGGCCTTGATCACCGCAAGCATCTTAGTCTCCGGGTCAAGTTTTTCTCTCATGGATTCCAGATTTTTCACTGCCGCATCCAGATCCACCACCGCACAGACACGTTTATGTTCCATTAAGAGTTGTTTGTTATTCTCCATGAATATTGCACTCCTTTTCGCCGCTCTCTAACAGCGTCTTTTATAAAGATTTCAATATTTCTGCCAGCGCCATAATGATATCCCCCGCCTTCATCGACACTTCCCCGTACTTTTCGGCTGCCATATCTCCCGCCAGCCCATGCAGATAAACGGCACGGCACACTGCCTGAAAATATGCTGCCCTTCTATCGTTTCCCTCTCCGCCCTCCCTCTGGTTCACCACCGTATATGCCGCCAGAGCACCTGTGATCCCGGATAACACATCACCGGAACCTGCTGTCGCCATACCTGCGTTTCCGGTCTGATTGACGTAATAACAAAAACGGTCTGTACTATCGTGAAAACCGACCAGAGTGGCCGCATCCTTGCTGATCAGAATAGCACCCGTCTCCCGACAGTATCCCTCCGCTTTTTCCATTCTCTCCCTCTGCAGCTCCGGTACACTGCAGTGCAGAAGCCTCGCAAATTCCGCCATATGCGGCGTCATGATCACAATGCCGCCCTGAGCGGTATATATTTTTACAAGCTCAGAAAGACGTCCTGAGGATGCCAGCAGATTCAATCCGTCCGCATCCAAAATCACCGGTTTTATCGCCCGGTTTTCTGACATATATGTCAGAATTTTCTCCATACTCTTCTGTGCGGCTGTACCCTGCCCTATACCCGGACCGATCACCACCGCATCGCACCATTTCAGCATTTTTTCCCAGTCAGTCTGCTCCGTGAGCGCCTGATACATGGCCTCCGGCAGTCTGGTGAGAATCAGCTCCCTGTTTTCTGCGGGAGAAACGATCTGCAGCATACCTGCTCCGCTCCGCAGTACCGCCTCCCCGGCCAGCAGAGCCGCCCCCGGTGTCCCGGCGCTGCCTGCGAAGAGCAGAGCTTTTCCGAAACTGCCTTTATGCCCGTTTGGATCCCGGCGGGGCAATATTCCGCCCTCTTTCCATCGGTTCCTGCCGATCGTCCTCCCTGCCGGGTGCTCTCCAAGAAAACTCTCCTTTGTGATACCGATATCCGCGGTTTTCACCTCTCCGCTCACATCTCTGCCCGGATAGAATAGCATCCCTCTTTTCTGAAAGCCGAATGTCACAGTGAGATCCGCACGGAACGCACAGCCGAACTCACTGCCGTCCTGCGCCGAGATGCCGGATGGAATATCAAGTGAAACCTTCCTTCCGGAAAGCCTGTTCAACCACTCTATCTTCTCCCTGAAAATGCCGGTTATCTCTCTGGAAAGCCCGATTCCGAACAACGCGTCTATCACCAGACCGCAGCCCGCAAAATCTGCTCTCTCCCCCTGCCTCTGTACGTCGCCTGTCAAAATCCATTCCTCATCCGTCAGGATATGCAGGGTTTTGTCCCCCTGTTCCCTGTATCGTTCCAGAATTTCCATCTGCGTCCGCATGGCCGGGGAATACTTTTCCCGCCCTCCGCCGACAAACACCGTCACATCACAGCCTGACAGAAAAAGAAGGCGGGCAAGCGCCGCGCCGTCTCCGCCGTTATTGCCGTTTCCGCAGGCGATCAACACCTTTGGTTCATCCGCGAAAATTTCCGGCCATCTCTGCCTGATCAGATCCCTTGCCGCCAGAGCCGCCCGCTCCATCAAAACGAGCTGCGGCATTTTGAAATGTTCTATTGTATTATGATCGGCGCGCTGCATCTCCTCTGCGTCCACGATATATTCCCACTGCATTCTACAACCCCCAGACACTGAAATCAAACTGATTGACAAGCTCCCGCAACTCCTCAAGCTCTTTTTGGTACGTATCCGCCGTCACCTCTTTTTCCCCGCTCGAAAAACACTCGGTCATATACAGATTTACTTCCCTGTCGTAATGCGTGTAATCGACATAGCGGTTCAGATCGCAGATCAACTCCGGATCATTCTGAAAGAAAAAGATTCTGACGTTATCATGGCCGAGCAATGACCGTATGATCGCGTCATACTCTGCCAGTCTGGCGTCCACATTCTTCTCCTGAATACAGTCATACCAGAACAGAATGCTGTAAGGCGGGAAAAACACGTAAAATTCCGTATCCGGATGACTTTCAATATGGGGAAGGATATGTTCTTTCATGTTGGCCAGCGCCGCCTCCGTGTAGGCGTCCTCCGGGACAGCATGTTCCGCCCTCTCGGAAGGCACATAATTACTCAACACATACTCCTCGTTATAGTATTCCGCATAATAGTTTTTCCCGTAGATGGTATGAAAATCATCGGCCTCATCCTTCCCGATGTAAGGCGCTATGATATAGTCCAACAGGACATCCTTATTCCACCAGTATTCCACATCATTCAGAATATTATCATCGTAATAAATTTCCGGCACAGGATAGGCGTCGATATCTGTTCCGTTCGCATAAGGTAACAGATCGATCCCCAAAAACACCGCCTCCGGCATCTCGTGATGCTCTTCCACAACAGTCAGGATCCTGTCCTGATCCTTTGCGTGGGCCGCATTATAGGCCAGCTTCACCGTGTGCAGTCCCAGGATATCCTCAAACCACTGCGTATTAAACTGCACCACCATGGAGGAACCCAGAAGCACGCTGTCATAGTCCATGTTCTTTGCGATACCGGGATTCTGGGTTAGCTGATTGTCCAAAACATAGGGAAAATCGGGTAACGGTTTATGATATTGAAAAAACGGATCCACATAGATGCTGAGAGCCGCCATCGCGAGCAGACAGATTCCGCATACTGCGCCGAAAGCCGCCAGCCATTTTTTTCTATGATCCATGGTGTCCTGTTCTCCTTTGCAAAATTTACATAAATATTTTAAAAGTTAAAATACAGGAAGGAGCTGACCCCCGAAAGCGACACGACACAATACAAAAACAGTATTGCGGCGGCAATGGCTCCTCCAATTTTGAAACGACTGCTCTCCGCCCGTTCCACTGCGTTCTTTCCCACAAACACAAGATAAAGCGCCAGAGCCATAAACAGCACAAAAGGGCCATAATTTTTCAGGACGCTCGAATGACCCGGCACGACTTCGAACAGATAATTCCATGCGCTGCCATGAAAAAATATGGCGATCTCCGCCATCGGCAGACCGATCCCGCCGGAGAAGATCTGTCGGTACATATCGCACATCGTACTTAAATCCGGCGCCCGAAAAGCCACAAATGCCAGATTTACAAAACAAAAGGTCAAAAACACCGACAGCGCCCGGGGCAGTTTTTTCCAGATGGGCTTCCCCAGATAGTCTATGATATAACCCACGCCGTGCATTACGCCCCAGAGCACGAAAGTCCAGTTCGTCCCGTGCCAGAGTCCACTCAGAAAGAACACAATAAAGCTGTTCCTGCAGGTTTTCCATCTCCCGTTCCGATTTCCGCCTAACGGAATATAGACATACTTCGTAAAAAATCTTCCCAGCGTGATATGCCACCGCTTCCAGAACTCCATAATGCCCGTCGATTGGTACGGGGAATGAAAATTGACCGGCAGGTCGATATGCAGCATACAGCCGATGCCCTTCGCCATATCACAGTAGCCGGAAAAGTCAAAATACAGCTGAAAAGTGTACAGTACGGAGATCAGAAAAGCGTTGGTGGAATCCAACACCTCGATCGCGCCGTATCCCCAGTCCACCGCCTGTCCCAGCGTGTCTGCCAGGATCACCTTTTTGACAAGTCCCAGGGTAAAGAGCATAACGCCTTTTGTCAGATAATTCATGTCCGGTTTTTTTCTCGCAGGATCGCGAAACTGATCCATCATCTCCCCGCAGGTAACAATGGGCCCAGCGATCAGCTGAGGAAAAAATACGACAAACAGCGCATACTCCGTAAACCCGCACCTGTTTGCCTCTCCTCTGTAGGTATCCACCAGAAAGGAGATCTGCTGGAATGTAAAGAAACTGATGCCGAGAGGCAGCACTATATGTTTCAGCGGCATCGATGCGCCGAATACCATATTGATATTCTCTATAAAAAAATCAAAATACTTAAAATAGCACAGGAGCAGCAGATTGAAACCGACCCCTGTGACAATATCCGTTTTGTGCTTTTCTCTGCACATCCTGCAATGAAAAAAATAATTGACCGCCACACTGGCACATAACAGAATCAGATAGGAAACATTAAAATAGGCATAAAACCAGCCTGACATTCCTATCAGAAAAATTTTTGCCTGAGTATATTTTTTATATCTGTTTAAAAGATAATAAAAAACCAGTGTGACAGGCAGAAACAAAAACAAAAAAATGTACGAATTAAACAGCATCTTTAGTCTATATAACCCTCTTCTTTTTTCTTTGGCCTGAATTTTTCCGGATGGTAATGCATATCAAAAATATCGATGACATCCCGTCCGAAAATATTGTGCATATAGGTGTACAATTCATATGTACTGGTTTCTCTCTCCTGCTTGCGGACCATAGTTTCCCTGAGCTTTGCCCGTGTCTCCTCGATCCATCCCTCGCAGTACTCAATTTCTTTTCTGTTTTCTTCCAGGCGTTTGTAACACAGTTCCATGGTCCTCAACATCAGCTGATAGTTGGTCTCTTCGATCTGCTCCGGAATGTTTCCATTCTCCTCCCGCAGCGCTTTGAGTCTGTCATTGCACTCTTCCACCATTTCCCGATGACGGTCCATCGCCTTCTGGATCATGTCGTCCCTGTCGCCGCCGTAATGGTCTGCAAGCTGTATGATCTCATCCATCAGTTTTCTTTTGACCGCTTTTAACTTTTTTTCCTCCGTCGTCACTCTCCCCTGGCTTTTCAGAAGTTCGTTCAGCTTCTTCTCCAGCTTTCTGATCTCCGCCGTCTCTTCCGTCTGCGTGAACAGTTTATGCCAGTTGTTATCGAGTGTCAGAATTGGTAATTTCGCTTTCTCCAAAGCCGGTTTATAAATATCATTTGTCCTTGACATAGTACCTTTATACGCTCCCATCATTTTTTAACCGAAAGGATAATTTCATTAAACTTTCCGAGAGATGTACATTTTCCACCTGGATATGCGGCGGCACATTCAGGTCACAGTGCGCGAAATTCCAGATGCCGCGGATACCGCACCCGGAAAGAATGTCCGCCACGGACTCGGCGCTGGCCTTCGGAATCGTCAGCACCGCGATGTCGATATTGTTCTCGCGCACGAACTGTTCCAGATTTTCCATCGGCTGCACTTCCATATCCCGGATCTTTTTACCGTACAGAGCCGGGGTTTTGTCAAAGATCCCCCGGAACAAAAATCCCCGGCGCTGAAAATTCATATAATTTACCAGAGCCTGTCCCAAATTGCCCGCGCCCACCAGGATCAACTGATGCGTCTCATCGATCCCGAGTATTTTTCCGATCTCACTGTATAAATACTCCACATTATAGCCGTATCCCTGCTGTCCAAATCCTCCGAACTGATTCAGATCCTGTCTGATCTGAGAGGCCGTCACATGCATCAGATTACTCAATTCCCTGGAGGAGATCCTGGTGACTCCCTCGTCTTTCAGTTCCCCGAGATACCGAAAATATCTCGGCAGTCTCCCGACCACCGCCTGGGAAATATCCCTCGCAAACTCTCTGCCGTACTCCATCCCGATAAAACCTCATTACATTGTAATATTTCTACTGCCCGGATTTTACGTCCCCCGACTTAACCGTCACCGTCTGGTAAGGAATCTCAATCCCCTCCTCCAGATATTTCTGCACCAGAGAGAGACGTATATCGCTGCAGGCGTGAAAACTGTCGTCCAGATTCTTTGTCCAGACCGTCGTCTTCAGAATGACTCCGTCTGCACTGTACCCCTTTACAAACACACTGTTTTCCACGGTATTCAACGTCAGCTCATGCTCCGCGCAGATCTGCCGCATCAGTTCCATCGCCCTGCCGATATCCGAATCGTATCCCACCGTGATCTCCATAAAGTTCCCGATGTTCTCCGTATAGTTCGTATTGGTGATCACCGCGGAATCCATAACCGAATTGGGGACGATACAACTCTCCCCGTTATACTGGCTGATGATCGTATGGCGCAGCGTGATATCCGTCACAATGCCTTCCGCGACCACACTGTTTCCCTGGGAGACCCTGATCTTATCGTTCACGTTATAGGGTTTGGAAAACGCCAGACTGAAACCGCTGATCACATTGGCAAGAGCCTGCTGGGCCGCAAAAGTCGCCACCGCGATCACCAGCGAACCGCTCTGCAGAAGTGCCGTACTCATATCCTTCGTCAGCTCAAACTGCTGGGCAAGCGTATAGATCGTCAATACGATAATAAGAGCCTTGAACATCCCACGGGAAAACCGCAGATGTGCCGCTTTGCTTTTCTTTTCTATCCGACGGAATATCAGATTGACAATCTGGATCATCACACCGGCTATCGCGATAAAGGCTGCTATCATGATAATCTGACCAATCGCCATTTTTTCACCCTCTTTCCATAATAGTATATCACTCTATCCTCAACTCGGCAAATACTCTTCGCACATTTTATTGACAGTTTTCTCTTTCCTTAGTAAACTGATTACTGTCCGGGATAGAACGGTTGCTCTCCTGATATAAAATATGCCGGACTTTTCCCTTACATGAACAGACGAGGTACATTATCATGATTTTATCCTGTCAGAATATCACAAAATCCTTCGATGGAAAAACCATCATAAAACAGGCTAATTTCCATATAGAAGACCATGAAAAAGCCGCGATCATCGGTATCAACGGCGCAGGTAAGACCACCCTGCTCAACATCATCACCGGACGATTATCCCCCGATGAGGGTGTTGTCAGCATTTCCAGGGGCAAAACCATTGGCTATCTGGAACAGAATCCCATTCTGGACAGCGAAAACACGATTTTCGACGAGCTGATGAGCGTCAAAAACTATCTCCTTGTCATGGAACAGGAGATCAGGCGGATGGAGCATGACATGAAACACAAGGAGGGAGAAGCGCTGGAAAATCTGATGAGCCAGTATGCCCGCCTCACCACCCGCTTCGAGATGGAAAACGGCTACGCCTATAAGAGCGAGCTGACCGGCGTCTTAAAGGGGCTCGGCTTTGAGGAGTCGGAGTATGACAAACCCGTCTGTACGCTTTCCGGCGGCCAAAAGACAAGGGTAGCGCTGGGCAAACTTCTGCTGCTCTCCCCCGATATCATCCTGTTGGATGAGCCCACCAACCATCTCGATATGAATGCGATCCGCTGGCTCGAAGGTTATCTCGCGGCATATAAGGGCGCTGTACTGATCGTCTCCCATGACCGGTATTTTCTGGACCGCATCGCCATAAAGATCGTCGAGATCGACGCCGGCGTTGTTATGACCTTTGCCGGCAACTACAGCGCGTACGCGAAAAAAAAGGAACAGTACCGCATCAACCGGATGCATGCTTATCTGAATCAACAGCGTGAGATAAAACACCAGCAGGAAGTCATCGACAAATTGAAATCCTTCAACCGGGAAAAATCGATCCGCCGGGCGGAAAGCCGGGAAAAAATGCTGGAAAAAATAGAAGTGCTGGAAAAACCTACGGAAGTGCGCAGCGACATGCACATCGCCCTTATCCCCAGCATCACCAGCGGAAAAGATGTGCTGGATATCACGGAGCTCAGCAAAGCTTTCGACAGGGAAGTTTTATTCCGGAAAATATCTTTTTCCTTAAAGCGCGGCGAGCATGTGGCGATCATCGGGGATAACGGCACCGGAAAGACCACGCTCCTGAAAATGATCAACGAACTGCTCCCCGCGGATGAGGGCACGATCCGCCTGGGAACCAATGTCCACATCGGCTACTACGATCAGGAGCATCATGTGCTCCACGCGGAGAAATCCATCTACGATGAGATCTCCGACGAATATCCGACGCTCACCACGACCGAGATCCGGAATATTCTTGCCGCCTTCCTCTTTACGGGAGACGATGTGTTTAAACTGATCAAAGAATGCAGCGGCGGCGAACGGGGACGCATCTCCCTGGCAAAGCTTATGCTCTCCGAGTCACACTTTCTGCTCCTGGATGAGCCCACCACCCACCTCGATATCACCTCCAAGGAAATACTGGAAGACGCGATCAACGACTATGAGGGAACCGTGCTCTACGTCTCCCATGACCGGTATTTTATCAACCGCACGGCTCACCGCATCCTGGAACTGAGCGGACAGACGCTGACCGGCTATCTCGGGAACTATGACTATTATATGGAAAAAAAGACAGAAAACAAGGCGGCCGATGCCGGCGGGATTTCCGTTGTTTCTGATACTCCTGTCATTTCCACTGCCAAAGCCGACTGGCAGGCAAAAAAAGCGGCACAGGCGAGACAGCGAAAACTGGAAAATGATTTAAAAAAAGCGGAAGCCCGGATCGCGGAGCTGGAACAGAAAATTGCGGATATCGACACGCTGATGTCCTCCGATGAAGTCTGCCGCAATTCCGCAAAACTCGGGGAACTGTCCGCCGAACAGGAAAAAATAAAAGAAGAACTGGATACCCTGTACGAAGAATGGGAGCGGCTCTCGGAGATGGAATGATCTCTTCAGGTCCTTTCATAGGGGGAGCGGCAGATCCTGTCCTCCCCCCATGATCATACTCATTATCCTCGTCATACCTCTTCCAGTTTTTCTCTGATTGCTCTGATAAACTCCTGAGAATTTAAAACAGTGACATCCTTAAGGCTCGTGATCAGCGCCAGATCCTTCGTCATCTTTCCGAACTCTATGGTCTCCACCGTCGCCTTCTCCAGTCTGTCCGCAAAATCGGAAAGCTCCCTGTTGCCGTCCAGTTCCCCCCTCTTTCTGAGCGCCCCTGTCCACGCAAAGATCGTCGCCACGGAATTGGTGGAAGTTTCCTCGCCTGCCAGATGCTTGTAATAATGTCTCTGCACCGTCCCATGCGCAGCCTCATACTCGTAGACGCCATCCGGCGATACCAGCACGGAAGTCATCATAGCCAGGGAACCGAAGGCGGAAGACACCATGTCGCTCATGACATCACCGTCATAATTTTTGCACGCCCAGATAAAGCCGCCCTTCGACTTCATCACCCTTGCTACCGCGTCATCGATCAGTGTATAAAAGTATTCGATGCCAGCCCGCTCAAAGGCATCCTTATATTCTTTCTCATAGATTTCCTGAAAAATATCCTTAAATGTATGGTCATACTTTTTGGAGATCGTATCTTTTGTCGCAAACCAGATATCCTGTTTTCTGTCGAGCGCATAACCAAGGCACGCCTTCGCGAAGCTCTCGATGGAAGCATTGGTATTGTGCATTCCCTGCAAGATACCCGCGCCCTGAAACTCGTGGATCGTTTCCCTGATCTCGGTTCCGTCCTCCCCGGTAAACACCAGTTCCGCCTTCCCCGGTCCCGGCGCCTTGATCTCCACATTTTTATAAACATCGCCGTAAGCATGTCTTGCCAGCGTGATCGGCTTCTCCCAGTTCTTCACACAGGGCTCGATCCCCTTTACCACGATAGGTGTCCTGAAAACCGTACCATCAAGCAGCGCACGGATCGTACCATTGGGGCTCTTCCACATCTCCTTTAAATGGTACTCCTCCACCCTGGCCGCATTTGGCGTGATCGTAGCACACTTCACCGCAACGCCATACTTCTTCGTCGCCACCGCTGAATCCACCGTCACCTGATCATCCGTCTCATTCCTGTGCTCCAACCCCAGATCATAATACTCTGTCTTCAGATCGACAAACGGCAGCAGCAGCTCCTCCTTGATAAGCTGCCATAAAATCCTTGTCATCTCATCCCCGTCCATCTCCACAAGAGGAGTTGTCATTTTGATTTTTTCCATACTCTCTTCTCCTTTCACCTTTATTTTAATAATCCTGATAAATTCCGCTCTCCACCATATTCTGAAACGCTTTGATCATATGCGCGTTGGCCAGCTCCTCCGCCCTGTCCGCGTCCTTGTCCCGGATCGCCTCCATGATCAGGCGGTGTTCATTGTTGGAAACGCTTGCCCTGTCAGTAGCAAGGCTCTTTTTTCTCACCCGCAGCACGTAATTATGGTAATCCTTCAGCAGATGCTCCAGCATCTTGGAATTGCATGCCTCATACAGTATATCATGAAAACGGTTATCCAGCTCAGCGATCTGATCCATATGCCCCTTTTTTGTATGAAATTCTGTGAGATAGACATTCTCCTCCATCTCTTCCATCTGTTCTTTCGTGATATGCTCTGTCGCCCACCTGGCACAGAGCCCTTCCAGCTTGGAGCGGATCATGTAGATGTCCTTGACATCCTTGACTGTGATGCCGGTCACAAAAGCACCCTTGTTCGGAATGATCTGGATCAGTCCCTCCAGTTCCAGCTGTCTGAATGCTTCTCTGACGGGGGTTCTCGACACTCCCAACTCCTCTCCGATGGCCACTTCCTTTAACTCTTCATACTCCTTATACTTACCGCTCAAAATATCATCCCTGAGCTTGTGAAAAACTCTCCCGCGCAGGGAATATTTGTCCGTCACCTCATTTTTTACATCATACTTTCCCATTTTTCCCTCTTCACTTTACCAGATCGATTCCAAGCTTATTACATTCCTCGTCAATCACGCTCACCAGCTCGTCGTCCGTCAAAACAGTGACGCGCCCTTCCGCATACTGCTCATCCACCCATATCTTCACATTTTTTACCAGCTCACTTGTCTTGTCCACCTGCCTGTCCTCTCTCAGCCTGTAATAAGTGTTGATCCAGTGAGCGATCCCCGCAAGCCCGGAAGTGTTGGATACTGCACACAGCACCGGCCTGTTCAAAAATTTCTCTGTATCAAATATATTGTAGATCTCCTCGTTTTTCAGGAGCCCGTCGGCATGAATGCCTGCTCTTGTCACATTGAAATTCTTCCCGACAAAAGGGGTTCTCGGCGGGATCTGATAGCCGATCTCCTTTTCATAATACTCTGCCAACTCTGTGATGACAGCCGTCTCCATACCATCCAGACTGCCTTTCAGCTGAGCGTACTCAAACACCATCGCCTCTAACGGCGTATTGCCGGTCCGCTCACCGACACCAAACAATGACGTATTCACGCCGCAGCAGCCGTAGAGCCACGCTGTTGTAGAATTGCTGACAGCCTTATAAAAATCGTTATGTCCGTGCCACTCTATCAGTTCGCTGGGCACACCGGCGTGTTTATAGATCGCATAGATGATCCCCTGCACGGACCGGGGAATTACCGCCCCCGGGTAGTTCACGCCGTAGCCCATCGTATCGCAGGCGCGCACTTTGACCGGTATCTTATACTGTTCCATCAGCTTCATCAGCTCCAGGCAGAACGGTACCACATAGCCGTAAATATCCGCTCTCGTGATATCTTCCAGATGACACCTGGGGCTAATGCCCTCCTCCAGACAGTCCCGTATCACATTCAGATAGTGCTCCATCGCCTGCCGTCTGGTCATCTTCAATTTCATAAATATATGATAATCGGAACAACTTACCAGAATGCCAGTCTCCTTCATGCCGATTTCTTTGACCAGCTTAAAGTCTTCTTTAGACGCGCGGATCCAGCTCGTCACTTCCGGGAACTCATACCCCCTCTCCATGCACTGATAGACTGCATCCCTGTCTTTCTTGCTGTACAGAAAAAATTCACTGGCGCGAATCAATCCTTTCGGCCCGCCCAGTTTGTGCAGATAATCATATATCTTCACGATCTGCTCCGTTGTGTAAGGCGCCCTCGACTGTTGTCCGTCCCGGAATGTGGTATCGGTGATCCAGATCTCCCGCGGCATATTGTGGGGCACGATCCTGTCGTTAAACGGGATTTTCGGCACCTCGGAATAAGGAAACATGTTGCGGAACACATTGGGCTTTTTCACATCGTCCAGTATGTACATATGCTCCTCAATTTCAAGCAGATTATTGTTTTCATTCATCGTGATGGGTCTGTTTGTAAAAATATCTCCATTATAAAAATCAGACATCTTTATGTACCTGCCTTTCTGTCAGAGATATGGCATGACTGTTCATATATCAACGCCATCTTATTTGTATTATTGTATACAATCGTACACTTTTATGTCAATCATCAAATTTACCAAAAAAGGCAACAAAAAAGTGCAAGTCTTGATCATTCCACAGACTTCACACTTTTTTGGTCTCCAACTTTTAACGCGGTATTAAATCGTTCATCCTCAGTATCTCCGTCACCGTATCCATACCGTCCTGCAGCCTGGCAAATTTTTTGATGCCAATGTATTTTACATTTCTCAGATTGATATCTACATCTTTCAACATCCTCGTATTTCTGTCGACTTTTACCTGGAGTATATCTACGCTGCCTTTCAGATCCTGTACATCGCTCTTCAGTACCTTCACATCGCTCTTCAAGTCCTGCATGTCGCTCTTTAAACCACATACATCTGCTTCCAGTATCCCTACTCTTACTTTCAAGTCCTGTACATCGCTCCTAAGTATTTTCACATCACTTTTTAAGTCACCTATGTCATCTTTTATTGGTTTAAGTTCCTTCTTAAATTTCTCATCCAGCTTTATTTCCAATCTTTCATCGACCAGATCGGAAATCGCCTGCAAATCGTCTTTCGTTAATGTCATATCTACCTCCCGAATCATATTTCTACTCAAGGTTCACTATTCCCATACAAATCCGCTGCGTTTAATAAGTATACCATATTAAAAGTGTAAAGTCTATGCAATTATCAAGGAACTATCCGCTTCAAAGGAAAATATAAGCGTACAAACTCCGAACAAGGAGTTTCTGATTATGATAGTAAAAAAGATTTTTTAATACGGTATGAACAGAGTCAGAAATCAACTTGGACTGTACACTTTGGAAAAAAGAAATGAAATCTCTGAGAGAACACCTGTAACTGTTGCTGTGCTGGACAGCGGTATCGACCATAAGCATCCGGATTTGACAGGGTCTGTTCTCGCTTTCCGGGATTTTATAGGAGGAAGAAATACGCCTTATGATGATTACGGGCACGGGACTCATGTGTGTGGAAGTATCGCAGGAAGCGGGAAATCTTCAGAAGGAATCTATGCAGGGATTGTGCCGGATGCCCGTTTGATCGTCGGAAAAATTTTGGACAAAAGAGGGGACGGCAGTGTGGAAAAGATGGCTGAGGCAATGGAGTGGATACTGGATGTCAAAGATATTTACCATATTCGTGTGCTGAACATTTCGATCGGTACCGGAAAAGGATATGAAAAACAGGAATATAACAAGATACGAGAATTGTTAAACGAAGCCTGGTATCAGG
>ERZ779622.888-NODE-888-length-14309-cov-7.102568_pt1 | contig 14309 bp, 13 predicted proteins | sample MGYA00514188_ERZ779622 | MGnify/ENA primary metagenome ERZ779622 (study PRJEB29562, sample SAMEA4376702) | mouse gut metagenome | isolation source: Cecum | study: EMG produced TPA metagenomics assembly of the A DSS colitis mouse model was used to assess the...
TTGATTATACCATGAATTTTATGAATTTGCAGCAACAAAGTTAGTGCATATGGGGCGGGCCCCCTACAACCCCCCAAAAGCACCTTCGGTGCCGGGAGTATTAAAATGTATTATTTCCCAATGTCAGATCCTATTATACTATTTTCATTTTTATCTCATTTTACATTCTGGAGATATAGAAGATTTTAAAGTTTATATTGCATACAAATTGCATACAAATTACATTGAATTTACTTATATTTTTGTGCAGTATGATGAAATTTGAAAACTAAAATAAAAAATCGGTTCATTTATGAGCAGATTAGACTATGAAACTCTTTTTATTTAAAAATAGTATATTGCCAACTGAATAAAATGATTTATACTAAAATTGTACAAGAAATTTTAGCAAATAATTTATTAAAAGGATGTGATTATTTATGGGAAATAAATTTGCTGATAAAGTTTTAATGCACATTTTTGATATGATGCGCCATATTAAAACAAGTGCATTAAAAGTCGAATTTATCAAAAGGTATCCCGGCTTTACATATTCTCCAGACCACTGCAGGACAGAGTATGAGTTTTTAAAAAATTACTGTACCGATGACACTGCCGCAAAATTAGATAATATAGATGGCATTTCAGATAAACTGGTCAGTTCCTTATATGATGACTATATGAGCATGTCTGCTGAAAACGTTCAGGACCTCAGTCCTGAAGCTGAGTGTGCAGAGAAAGTTTTTATCTCTTTTGTCAAGATGTTCAATGTATCGGCTAAATACATGAATGAGCTGGAATGCTGGCCATCTGAAAGAATCGCGCAGTCCGTTTTAGAGTATATGCGTGATTACTATTCAGGCCACTGGAAATATGGAATCAGCACCGTGGAATATTATCTGGAATGCCTTCTGACATCGGTTGGAATGGAGAACAGCCATTTGAATATTTACCAGGAGATGGATTTAGAACAGAAAACGCAGTAATTAAAAAAACAACTTTCAAAAATTATCCGGCAGTTTGCAGGCTGGCATATATAAGCCTGCAAACTGCCGGATACTATGTAATCTGCTCAAACAATTCTTTCTTGTACTTGTAATATGTATTTCTGCTCAAAGTGCCAACCCGCGCCCGGATCTGCGTCATCGTGTCAATGTCATTCAGCGTTCCGTCAAAATCCCTGTTATATTCCTGCATCAACTTTTTCGCTTCTACACTTTTCTTTGTAGTGATCTTTGCTCCTGCAGCCCTTCCGAACTGTTTTCCTTTGCGCTTGGCTTCTCTGATACCTTCTCTGGTACGCTCATGCAGATCCTGCACTTCTTTCTCTGACTGTTCAAATGCTTTCCGGATCTGCTGCTCCGCCAGCAGTTTGATCACTTTATTAGTGGCTTCGATATAGATGTCAGCAATTTCATTCCCAGTGGCGTCTATCGTCTGCTGGATAGACGCCTTGTAGACCTTTGTATTTATGTATCCCTCTTTCAAAAATACCAGATTAACACCCCTATCATATAGATCCATATACAGCTTGATTCCATCATCTGCATTCCTGCTCATCCTAGATACACTGTCAAAGATAATGGTATCTCCCGGCTTTACTAAAGACAGCATTTTTTTAAACTCTTTCCGTCCTTCTGTTTTAGTTCCTGTATATGCTTCCTGATATATCCGTGCGTCCGGGTAAGCCTTTGTAAGATTCTCGATCTGTCTCTCTATTTTTTGTGTCTTACGCGATATACGTGCGTAGGCATATTCTTTCCCCATCTCATATTCCCCCATTCAAAAAAATCTCTATAAGTATCATTTTGTACGTTCGTCTAAAATGGTATGGAGATTCTCATATGGATTCTAGTGCCTTGTTAAGTCCAAAACTGTATCAAAATATTTCTTTTATATCTTAGGCATGTTACTCTGGTTAAAAAGGAGTGACTATTATGCCAAAGAAAAAATATAAAGTTTTACTAACCACGGAAGATGAGGCTGTTTTAAAATCAATGACCCATTCCGGCAATAAGTATTCGGCAAGAGAAATTTTGCATGCACAGGTTCTGCTTCATAGTAATGACAATAAGCCGGAGTCAAAAAAGAACAACCGGGAATTAGCAGAGTGACTTGATATCTCACCAACTACTGTAAACCAGATCCGCAGAGCTTATTCTGAAAGCGGCTTGGAAGCCGCGCTACACCGCAAAACACGTATTACGCCTGCTGTAGCATCAAAGATCACGGGCGATTTTGAAGCAAAGGTAATTGCCACAGCACTGGGACCGCCGCCAGAAGGATATGCCCGTTGGACACTGAGGCTGCTTGCTGAACACTGTATGGAAAAACAATACATCGTATCCGTTTCTTATGTTACAATCGGGGAGCTTCTTAGTACAAATGAACTCAAACCACACCTGAGTAAATACTGGTGCATCCCAAAACAGAATGACGCTTCTTTTGTTGCAAATATGGAAGACGTCCTTGGTATTTACCAGCGTCCATACTGCAGCAATATCCCTGTCATCTGCATGGATGAAAAACCAGTGCAGCTCCTTGATGAGATCAGGGAACGAATTTCAGCAAAGCCAGCGCACATAAGCCCAGATACACAGCTTCAAAAAGCCGGGTACTGTGAAAAGATTGATTCTGAATATGTACGGTGCGGTACAGCAAGCATATTTATGTTTACAGAACCGCTTGGCGGATGGCGGCATGCATACGCGCTTGAACACCGTACGAAAGGGGATTATGCGAAAATGATGCTCAAAATTGCTGATGAGTTCTACCCGTCATGTGACCGGATTATTATAGTTTCTGATAACCTTAATACGCATGATAAAGCATCTTTTTATGAAGCGTTTCCTCCACAAACAGCCTACCGGCTTTTACAAAAATTTGAAATGCATTATACGCCCAAACATGGAAGCTGGCTTAATATTGCGGAAACAGAGCTTAGCGCCCTGGCCATGCAGTGCCTCGGAAACAGACGCATTCGTTCATTGGAAGAATTAAATAATACAATCTCTGACTGGGAAAAAGACCGCAACAAAAAACAAATTGGGGTAAAGTGGCATTTTACAGCAGAGGATGCACGGATTAAATTAAAACGCTTATATCCAAAACCTTTATTCGGGGAATAAGAGTTTGTTTTTTGACCATGATTTTTGTGCCTTGTTTTGATACAGTTTTGGACTTAACAAGGCACTAGTTTCTCAATTACAACATATTCTCTTAAATACAAAAATTCCTGATTGTAGTCACTTATCGAATCCTTATACTGTTGTAAACAAAGTGGAAAAGCCGGAAATCCTATATGATTTCCGGCTAATTATAAAATAGCTATTTGTTTATAAAAAACAATATACATACAAATCACAATCTTTTTCATTAAGATTAATGATTCCTAATATTACTAAACCCAGTCGCAATATCCGTGGCATTGATTTACTTTGACATACTATATTTATGTTAATACAGTATAATACCTACATAAATTTTTAGTCGAATTGATAATAGAACGAACATTATCATGAGTTTTCGAGGCTACTCTCTAAATATATGTATTAATCACATTAATAAGAGTAGCAATTTACCAATTCATACTACAGATTGTGATCCAAAGGATAAGGAACTTTCCATTGCATCTGACTTGATTCACCACAACCACATGTCTGGGTAATCGACAAATTAGTAAAATCAAACCAAACCGTTTGTTTAAAATCATGCTTATGTAATTTAAACCTGATTTTCGATGGTAACCTATATTTTGTAGTTACTCTCCTCCCATATTCATAGTGAGTAACTGAAACTGTCTTATATTCGAGTACAGTTTTTCCAGTAATCATTTTACCATAATTGGTAAGACTTCCACTTAAATTATATCTTAGCTGCGGAATTCCTATAACCTTTTGCTCTGCATATTGCATCTGCTTTTTCCACTGATCCAAGTTGGAAAATGATCCAAGAGTAATAGTTGTGTATACTGTCTTTGCCGCAGAATCTGTTTCTACTTTCCAACGCTGGTTATTTCCGCCATTGAATTGATATGTTTGAATATTTGTTCCGTCCGCAGTTTGATTATTCCATACATCAAGATATAATCCCATCTTGTTTTGTATATAATAATAACCATTTCCATCTGGTATAAATCTCCACTGTTGATTGTCTCCACCGTTCCAATCATATAGTGCTACATTAGTCTCATTCTCTCTTACAGCACCCCAAACATCAACAGCTTTGTTTCCCCAAACACAGATGATTTTGTGCCACCCGGAACCTACATGCGTAATTTCGTACTTTTGGTTAATACCACCGTTATATATGCAGAGCTCAATATTTGTTCCATTTTCTACTGATTTGCGTCCGTTTGCATCCATTACCTTGTTATTATTTAATGCGGACCTTAACACATAAGTGCCATTAAAATATTGGTTTGTTGCAGCTGAAACTCGGATAGAAATTGGCATATAACAAAAGACAAATACAACGGCTGTTATTAATATTACTGATAAAGTTCTTTTCATATTCTTTTTCATATTCTTTTTCATATTCATACCTCCTATTACAATTTTAAACATGCTAGAAAACTGCATATTCCATGTTCTTTCTAAAATTTTTCAATCAACTTGTGAATTTAGTTAGAATTTATTATACAATATATCCATAATTATTTCAACTTTTTAATTTTAAATACAATGTTAGCAACCCAATTAAGCTAACTATAACCTATTTATATGTAACGGTTAATAAATTAAAGGGAAAAACTCCAATATGATGCAAAAGGATATGTCTAGAAATACCATTTAGAAATAATATTTGCCAGCTATCATTACAATACTACAAAGTAGAATTAAATGTAAACACAAAAAGGTTATGGCACAGATAAAAAATGTTCCTTTGCGTAACTGCATAATTTAATAGATTTTAAATTATGACTACAATCTATCATTTTTAATTCAATGTCATAACCAGAATAAATTTATTTTTTTGTATGAGTTTTTCAGAAGAATTTTTTCAATTACTGGAAAAATAAACATGAAAATTATATACAGAGGATTTGTTTATAAAGAAAATATGAGCATTCTGTAATAAACAGTTTTATAGGTCGAGTAGACTTGCCCCTATTGTCAGTTATATTATAAATATTTTGACTTATAAGATGTACATTGTAGATTGTTTGTACTATAATTAGGATTAGATTGAAACGAGAGTATGTTGCAGTGGGCTGACATGGGTGGTTCTCGGAAAATGCAGGGTTAAAAGCCTGAAACATTACATAAACTGAGAGATCAATAAGAGTAGAGAAATTGCCATAGATAATCGTATAAAGTATGCGGAATCATAAGCAGATAAGGAGAGATAGGACGATGTATAAATCTAACAAAATACTAACAGGAATCATAATAAATGCCAATGAGCAGAAAGTTACATTTGTAGCAGAAGGGTTCAGATTTACTTTTGTGAATACAGATGTGAGTTTGGCTGATGTTGATTTAAAACCGGATTCTGCTGGCTACATATGGGGGGAAATTTTGAACGCTGATGGAGCAAAAATCATTGCAATCTTTGTAAAAAAGCCAATAACGGTACGGTCAGCCTGTGTTTTCAATGTATGGAATTATATTGTGATGGACATAGTACCGCATTTTAGAAATGATAGGACATTTGAGTTTCCGGGGTTTCAAGGTATCAGATTAATTAATGGTTCAGTAAAGTCTGTTAATCCTCCTTGGTCATTACATAAGGATTTTGAAAAGGAAAAAGAACTGAATGAAAAACTTTCTGATGATGTGACAGATAAGTATACAAATATAAACGGGCAGTCTGAAAATAAAGAAGCATCAAACAATATAAAGGATGTGAATGACGCGAATTGTACAGCAGAACATAGTGTGAGTAAGGATGACGATGATTCTGCAATAGAACCCTCTTTTACCTACATTGTTTATAGACAATATGCTAATGCAAAGAAGTTTACAATTAATCAGGATGAATGTAGCAGTGAGTGGATTTTTGGATCAATAATAAGAAGCAGCACTTCTCTTGATAAGGGAATCTCATTAGAGAACAATAGATCGGTACTTGAAATACGTTTTAATGAAAGTCAAGGGTTACAAACGTTTTATGATTATTATGGGTATGTGACTACGCTTTTGGAATTCCTTACTTTCAGAGGAGCGGCGCCATTTGAAGAAATTGGCCTCCTAAATAAGTACACTGAACATAGCTTTGTTAAATTTGCGGATTGCTATGTAAATACCAGTATAGACATTTTTGCGAATAATAGTGAAACGGGGCAAAAGGAGGCAGAAAGGCAGATTAGAAATTCTATGAACTCCATTTCTATACATTTGTTATCGGATGATGTATTTGGTAATATTATTCACAGTATTATGGGAACGAATAAAAAAAATGTTGCTTTGCCAATAGCAATTATACCAAAAGACGACAGAGATGCGGGAATAATTACTTCGGAAAAGATTAAGAGCATTTGTTCTACATTAGAAATAGAGATGAATGCAGCTGGAATAAAACTGAATAAAGGCGATGAACTGGAAAGCTTGATAAATGATATTAAAAATATAATTAAAGAACACAGAGATAGTGAAGATAATGGGCTGCCATCAAAGACTTACGATAATATGTTTAACAGTATCAGTCATTGGGGTGATTCACTGGCAGACAGGGCCATCGAAGCCTGGTATCAGAATGAAGCTTTTTTGCGACCGTGGTTGAGTTTGATTGGAATATCGATATCTGAGAAAAATATTGCCGCTGTTGTAAAAGCAAGAAATGATATAACACATAGAGGATTTCAGAATATCGATGAAAATATTGCCCAGACAGCTTTTGTAATGATCGGAATTATATATGTTCTTGCTCTAAAAAGATTAAAGGTCAGAGATGGTATTATAAAAAATCTTATGAATAGAAGAATTGTGGGGTGATGTATGAATTGGAAGGAAGGTGTGAAATTGCTCCAGTCAGTGCGACGGTATAGCTTTTTCAAGAGAATGGTATATTTGAAGTACCGATTGCGGTAGCAATGAATGTAGAGATAATAAAAAAGCATTTTACACTGGACAGGAGTATGGAAAGCCGGATCAAAAAGCAAGACTGGAATCAGACTAACTGGCTGCAATGATAAGCAGTATTCGTCAAGTTGAAAAAAACTCTGGGAACAGGGAAAGATATTAAGAGTTTTTCTACTTGACCGATTTATAAGTTTATCCTGTGTTGTCATAACTTAACAGTATTGACACCGGAAACGGAGTGTAGTAAAATTAAGGAGTAAAGAGGTGTCATAACTTGGTGTCATAAATAAGGGGGATTTTTATGGTTTACGGGTACTGCAGGGTGTCTACGCAGATGCAGGCAAGGGATGGGAACAGCCTGGAAGCGCAGGAAAAAATATTGAAAGAAAACGGGGCGGAAGAAATATACTCAGATGCTTTCACCGGAACAAAAGCACACCGCCCGGAGCTGGACAGGCTTCTGGACAAGCTGCAGACAGGTGACAAGCTGATCATTACCAAGCTGGACAGGATAGCCCGCAGCGCATCACAGGGGATAGAACTGATCCAGTCACTGTTAGACAGGGGCGTTGCCGTCCATGTGCTGAATATGGGGCTGCTTGACAATACGCCGGCTGGAAAGCTGATCCGGAACATTATGCTGGCGTTTGCTGAGTTTGAACGGGATATGATTATAGAGCGTACACAGGAGGGCAAGGCAATCGCAAAAAGACAGCCTGATTTTAAAGAAGGTCGTCCACGCCTATATGGCAGGAAACAGATACAGCACGCGCTTAGCCTTTTGCAAGACCATTCCTACAGACAGGTAACGGAACTGACCGGGATTTCAAAGTCTACACTCATGCGGGCAAAAAATAAGGCTGCACAAAATTCATAAACTGTTACAAATCCGAAGTTGATGATACTATATATGAAACGAATTGGAAAGGATAGAGAAGAAAAAACATCAACAGACATTGTTCTAGAAATAGTGGAAAAATGGTGATATACTTAACTGAGAAAGTAAAAGAGAAATTTATTTAGGAGAAATTAAAAAATGGATTTGAAAAGTTATTTGTATATTAATCAAAGGTTAGTTGATGATTATTTATCAGCAATTGATGGAAGCATTTATGAGGAAGAAGTTGTTCACTCAAAGCAGAGTACAATGCAAAAAGCAGACATTGCAGATGGACTGCCTTGTACAGGAACAATGGGAAATATGAGTGTTAATGATAAAGTGTTAAAAGAGAAAAAGTTGAAGATTACATATGCAGCAAAGATAAAACGAATTGTTGATTATTTAAGAGTGAATAATCACTTACAAGAGATTGAAGAATTAAATTCAGAAATATTGAATACTCTAAAACGGGATAATTTTATAGAAATTATTGTTAATGTACGTTTTTCTAAAACGCAACAAATGGTAGAAAGTATGAAAAAATTTGAAAAAATATTTTCTTCATTAAAAAATATGATTGATTCTTCAGTTAATGACGAAATAATACTTTCTCAAATACAAGATATAAGCACTATGAAAGATACAGTGGATGGTGGTGTATGTCAATTGGTGTTCATTCCAGACGGACAAGAAGAAGTATCTTTGATTGCTCAGCTTGAAAAAGAATTTCTTTTGGAGCCTATAGAGAAAATTAATAAGCAATGCCATGTGTTATGTAAAGTGCAAAGAAGAATTAAGGATGGAGAAGAGGTTGAGATTGATTCTCTATTAGCTGGTATGGAAGGTTTTAAGCCGTTTATAGAAAATCAAGAAAGTTTAACTAATCCCACAGAAATTAAAGATGTTGTAAAGGCACCAGGAGCTTTTGTACTTCCTATTGCGATATATCAATAAGCAGGAGGTAAAATGTATAAAATTGATGAATTGATTCGTGAAGGAATACATATTATTGATGACTATAAAAAAGTGCAGCACACAGAAATTTATCCATGTATGCGAGGTTTACCATATGAAAGTTGGATGGGAAAAGTTGCTATTTACACAGAACAAGTGCCAAACGAATTTGCAAAAAAAGAGCTACAAAAATTATATAATAACAGAAATAAATGTTTAAGTACAAGTGGAGCTGAGAAAGTTGTTGGGATTTTATCAGCTCTAAGAGATGCAAATTTTAGTGAAGAGGAGGAAAAAAGCAAGGTGAAAGTTTTTATTAGTCATTCATCAGAAGATAAAAAATATGGAGATGTTCTACTTGAATTTTTAAAAGGATTAGGATTAAATCGTGATGAAATAATTTATACAAGCAACGAATTGTATGGTGTTCCATTGGGAAAGAAAATATATTATTATTTAAGAGAAAATATAAATACAGATGTTCATATGATTTTCCTCCTTTCAGATAATTATTTTAAAAGTGTAGCTTGTATGAATGAAATGGGGGCAACTTGGCTTGCGCAAAAAGAATATACTGTTATTGGTATTCCTGGTTTTAACTTTGGATGTAATTCATTTCAAGATTGCTGTATAGATTCTAAAGAAATGGGATTTATTATGGATAACTATATAAGGATAACTGAATTTAAGGGAATTATAGAATCAGAATTCGGAAAAAGAATTGATGATTTAGAGTGGCAAGTATTGTTGGAAAAATATAAAGAAAATTTGTCAATAAAAATCAAATAGAGAGATTATTTCAAGTTTCCTTATACTTCAAGAAAAATGGTATGTTGTTAGTTGATTAGGAAGAAATCTGATTTTCATAAATAGGGTAGCACAAAGAAAAGTCATGAAAATAAAATCTTTGTTATTACTATGTATATCAATTACAGGTTGGAATGTCATAGGCGGATGGTTGATGCCATCCGTTTTCTAATGCTTTTTAATTTAGTAAAATATTGAATATTTGATTTATAGGGCAAGTAAATACTATAATTTAATAGTTTTTGTATATCATTACGTATGTTCGTCTAAAATGGTATATAAATAGTGTACGACCGGATGAAAGAGTTGTCAACAGACTGGTACAATTTTATATACTTTTATTCTGGTACTAAATATCTTTAAAATATTACATTCATAATTATGATATTTAATCCGTTTATGTTTGAAAGTTTAAATATTTAATTGAATGCTGTAATATAAATAAATGATATGTATAAATAGATTTGCCCTATCATATCATTTATTTTACAGATATTAAAAAGATATTATTACAGACCTTAAAACAGTAATTGCTAAACGGAAACCTGGAAAAGCCGCCTGGAATAAAGGATTCTATTTATAATTACAAACTACGTTTAAACAATGGTGGATGAAAATCCCAGGTTGTAAATGAATTTCTAAAACTATGGATGGTTTTCTATTAATATGGACTGATTTCTAATGAAAAGGAATATTTTCTGTTCTAAAGGATGAAAATCTGATAATGTGGATAACTTAAATAGTCAGATAATTATATACTTTTTTGATATTTATCAGATAAACGATGAAAAAAACAGATAATTTAAAATGGGCAGTAAAGACTATAATTTTAATCAATTAAAAAAGGGCATAATACCCCCTAGAACATGCGGAATATTTAAAAAGAAAACATGTGTTCTTGCCATCCCCATGTAAGAAAGCACCGGCACCCGGCGCTGAAAGTATTTATTGTCTGTTATGCTGCAGCCCTGTCAGCCGACAGCATGGCGCGTATGGTGATGCGCACGATGCCGCCGAAATTCCGGATTTCCGTCCCGTGCAGGATGTAGCCGTTATATACGGCTGAGACAGCTTTCCGGACATTATCGCGGCTGTACTGTATGCACATGGACGCGAGGTCCTTGTAATCCTTCTCCGACAGTGCAAGCAGCGTATAGCTGCCTGCGGCTGCAATGCGGAAGACTGCCAGGCGGGCGTCCGTCAGCGGGTCTGCGCCCTTAATATAGCTTTTTCCCGCCATGAAGAGTGTCTGGTTGAGTTTGGTTATGTAGGATTTCATTTCGGCTTCTTCATTCTCCAGCATGGCGCCGCGCACGTTTTTCTGTGCAAATTCCCTGTTTATGCTGAATGTCACGGACTTGTCGCTGCAGCTGAAGCTGAAAATGGAGCTGTCCTGTTCCAGCGCGCGGACGATGACGTTCCGCCTGCAGTAATCCGGGAGGAAGCCGCGCAGCTTTTTGAATGTGGCCGTGGCGGATGCCAGCTCCGGGTCTTCCGTGCTGCGGGAGGAGCTGCTGTCAACTTCCAGTATGCCCTTTAAATTCAGCCTTAATGTGTTCACGCCGTGCATGTTAAGGAGCCTGCGCACCATGCCCTCAGACATGGTGATGTACCCCCTGCCGCCCTCTGCAGCGGTTTTATGGTAGTCTCTGTATTCCGGAAGGAGGATGCTGATGCAGCCGTCATAAGCCCCGGACTCGCATACACAGCAGTAGCCGTATTCTGAAAGCGCCCTGTTGCTGGCGCGGACGGTGGCCGCAGTGCATCCGACTGTCTCTGCCAGCCCTTTAATGCTTATGTCCGTAATCAGGCCGCAGGCGTTCGGATTCAGGAAATGGTAAACCATCAGCAGCTTGAGGGCGTTGGATTTTAAAGTCTCCTGGTAGCCGAACCGGTTCTTTTCGTTGATGTATTTTTTCTTTTCGGTGTATGTTTCCGTAAAAACAGCCTGCGGGCATTCCCTGCATCTGGATTCCAGTGTTTTCACGGCTTCGTCCACGCCGAGGTCGCGCATCTGGCACTTTGCGCTGCAGACCGGGCAACCGGCGCACCCGGATTTTTCCTCGTCCAGCTTCGATTCGGCTGCTTCAAAGACATCTATGTAGTTTTCCTGCAGGCCGATCGCCTTTGTGATCACGCCTTTCCCGATGCGGGCAAAATTACTTAATTCCATGGCAATATACCTCTTTTCTGCGGTTACTGCCGTTTTTACATCCGTGGTGTTAAAAAGGGAAATAAAAAGGCAGTGTATGATTTTTACCATACGCTGCTCATTTCTGTAAGAAATATGTATAAAACTCCCACTTGCAAATCTAATATATCTTTGTTATAATAAACGCTGAAATAATTAGATTTGTTAGGGCGTGTTTATGACACTCTGAGCGATATGGGACCTCATATCATTCGGAACTTTCGGAACGGCCAATTCCTGAAAGAGTCCTACATGATAAAAGCCTTTCCTTTCGTGGGATTGGCTTTTTTTCTGTTTTTTTGCTGTATCGTATATACTTCATTAATTTGTATCAATGTCTATTGTACAAGTTATTAAAAAAAATGCAATACTTTTTTTGCTTAAAATTAAAAAAATCAAAAATTGGTATTACTTTTTATATAACTATTAATACCGATTTTTAAATAAAATCATCTTCATCTAATAAGGATTTGTTTTCTCTTACGTACTTTGTGATTATCATATTAAGCGCAGAATTATTTGATAATCCTTGCATTCTGTTAATTTTCGTAAATGCATTGAACATTTTCATATTTACTTTGGCAGATATTTGTTTATTTTTTAAACCCTCTCTGGATATGATGTTCTCGATTGGTTTTTTGTTTTCACTTTTTTCTCTATCTTTCTTTTCGGCAGCCTGTTGTGCTTCTTTTGCTTCCATTTCTTGCACGGTGTCTAATAATTTTCTTGGCATTTTAAAATCTCCTTGTAGTAATAATTAGTAATACTTTTTATATTTATATGGTTAATATATAATAATAGTTAATGCTTATTATATAATATGTATTAACTAAGTTTGAAAGCAATTTCCATATAAGCTTTTGCAGCTTTTGCTTTCTGATTTGCTAAAACGACAGGTTTTCCGTCAGCTATCGCCCTGTTAACATCTGCTGAATCTCTTACAATTCCTAATATCGTCGATTTGCTTTCCAAAAGAGTTAAAACATCTTTATTATCATTTAATTTCATTTTATACATGGTAGCAATAATCCCATCTAAAACAAGATCTGGATTCAGGGAGCGATCACCATCACCACTCTGCACATCAGTTATTGTATTCATTAAAGCTTTTAATCCTCTGTAGGCAAGGTATTCTGTTTTTACAGGAATAATTACTTCATCAGCAGCTACAAGCGCATTTATAAGCAGAGTGCCAAGCTGCGGAGGACAGTCAATAAAGATATAATCGAAATATGGTTTTAAAGCTAAAACAGCTTTCCTTAATTGTACATCGCTATTACGTCCTACAACAAGTTTTGTTTCTGTGACAGCAAGATCAATATTGGAAGGAATAATAAATAGATTATCTAATCCGGTACTTTCTACATTAAATGCACATTCAGCAGGATTTGTTTTGCCTGTGAATAATTTGCATACATTGTAATCTTCAAATTCCTCTGCATCGGGATTCATTCCACAACTGATTGTTAGGCTAGCTTGTGGATCTAGGTCAATCATTAATACTTTCTTATTTATGATAGCTTTTGCGGCAGCTAGGTTATATGTTGTTGTTGTTTTCGCTACTCCGCCTTTTTGATTTGCTATGGCAATAACTTTCATATTTGATTCTCCTTTTATATAATAAGTAATACTTATAATATAGTATTTAATAATTGATAATATTTATTATATAATAAGTAATACTTTTACGTCAATAGCAAATTTCAATTTCTGCAAGCAGAAAACGGGTGTATGTATGAAAATCAATCACATACATGGAGGAAATACTATGATTACAATTACAAACATCCGTAATATCAATTATACAGATTACGACGAGGTATGGGCAATCGTGCGCTCACTCAAGAATCCGGAAAATATGAAACATGTACCAGCACTTTCACCGTCATGGAATCTGTTTAAAACGTACCTGGGCCTGCGTGATGCCGGAAAATGGAATACAGAATCATTCAGTGATGTTTACGTTCCGACATTCCTGCGAGAAATGCGGTCTAAGATTGTACGTAAGAAACTGACAGAGCTTATCGATCTTGACAGACGGGGAAAGCATATATGCCTGACTTGTTTTTGCCCGGATGAATCGTTGTGCCATCGGAGCATTATTGCAGGTATTTTACAAAATGCAGGCGTTCCAGTATGTGGCGTACATGCAGATTATTCACGCTACGGCAGTCTTTGGTGTACCATACCGTAGTTTTCATGACTATTACAGCTATACAATCCAGACAAATTCAGATATAATGAGAAACAATAGGAATACTGGAGAGGAAAAATCCTCTCCAGCGAAATATAGAAAGGATTTTCATATGGAACAGTTCTTAATGAAGCCCAAAGTGGACTTTGCATTTAAAGAGATTATGACGGATGAAAAGGCACGCACCGGATTTCTGGCTGCTGTACTCAAAATTAATCCGGAAGACATAAAAGAGACACAGATACTCAATACAAACCTGCGCAGGGAGCATGAGGATGACAA
>ERZ779622.890-NODE-890-length-14252-cov-5.268507_pt1 | contig 14252 bp, 12 predicted proteins | sample MGYA00514188_ERZ779622 | MGnify/ENA primary metagenome ERZ779622 (study PRJEB29562, sample SAMEA4376702) | mouse gut metagenome | isolation source: Cecum | study: EMG produced TPA metagenomics assembly of the A DSS colitis mouse model was used to assess the...
ACTGATAAAAATTATCGCGGCTGTCTATACGGCCACGGAGGGAAAAGTGTATCTGGAGGGAAAAGAATGCAGTTTTTCTTCCCCTAAGGAAGCGCTGGATGCCGGAATTTCCGTTATTCAGCAGGAACTCAGTATTGCGCCGGATCTGACGGTTGCGGAAAATATATATCTCGGACGTGAACCGCACAGGGGTTTGAGGCTTGACAGAAAAAAGATGAATGCGGATACGCAGAATCTCTTGGATGACATGGACCTTCATATCAATGCAACGGCATACTGCAGGGATCTGACTGCGGCGGAGCAGCAAATGGTGGAGATTGCAAAAATCGTTTCCAGAAATTCAAAAGTGGTCGTTCTGGATGAACCGACCTCTTCCCTTTCGGAACACGAGATCAACGCATTGTTCCTGCAGATCAGAAAATTGAAAGAAAAAGGCGTTGCCTTAATTTATGTCACACATAGAATGAAAGAACTCTTTGAGATCTGTGAGAGAGTTACCATTTTCCGCGACGGATGTAAAGTCACGGAAAAGATGATCGAGGGAAGCACCGAACAGTCCATTGTGGCGGATATGATCGGACGTTCGGATCTGAAAAATTATTACAACAAGCATCCCCACAAAATAGGCGGGGAAGTGTTGAGGGTAGAAAAGCTGTGCCAGGGGAAAAAATTCCGGAATGTCTCCTTCACCCTGAAAAAAGGTGAAATCCTTGGATTTTACGGCCTGGTAGGAGCGGGACGCACGGAAGTCATGGAGGCGATCTTTGGCGCGACAAAGTTGGATTCCGGGAAGATATTCTTAAACGGGGAGGAAATACTGTTTTCCAAGCCCCAGGAAGCGATTCAAAAGAAGATAGGATTTGTTACGGAGGATAGAAGAAGAACCGGTTTATTACTGGAGAAAGCAATCACGGAAAACGTGGGGCTCCCGAGTCTGACGGCCCATGCAAGGCACGGACTCGTCAATTTTAAATGGGAGCAGGAAGTCACATCGGAATATAAAGAAAAACTCAGTATTAAGACGCCGGATATCAAGACGATCGTGGGAACGCTCTCGGGCGGGAATCAGCAGAAAGTCATTCTTGGGAAGTGGCTGGCGGCCAACTCGGAGATCCTGATTTTGGATGAACCCACAAGAGGCATCGATGTAAACGCAAAATCGGAATTTTATGCGCTGATGTATGACTTTGTGGAGAACGGCGGTTCTATCATCATGGTTTCCTCCGAAATGCCGGAAGTTATCGGTATTGCTGATCGTGTTTACATTATGCGGGAGGGATACATAAGCGGGGAATTGTCGGATGTGGAGCTTTCAGAGCAGACATTGATTCAGCATGCCAGCATTACATCTGATGCTGAGTAGATGAATTTTAAGTAAAAGGCGGGTATATATTATGGATAAAAAGAAGGCAAATCAGTTTTTCCAGGAAAACGTCGTTGTAGTGTTTCTGATTGCACTGTGTATTTTCTTCGGCGTTGCAAACAAAAATTTCTTTTCGAGTATCAATATTATCAATCTGACATCACAGATGTGTATTAACGCATTGCTGGCGTCGGGGCTGACCTATGTTATCATTCTTGGCGGTATTGATATTTCGGTGGGTTCTCAGATCGCGCTGGCCGGTGTTGCGGCGGCGACGATAGGCGTAAAGTTTTTCCCGGATATGGGATACGGCACAGCGCTGCTTGTCCTGATCGGAACAGGTCTGATCATGGGATTGATCACAGGCCTTATCATCGGATTTTTCATCGCGTATCTGAACGTGGTGCCCATGATCTGTACGCTGGCCATGCTGTCTGTCCTGCGAGGAGTAGCTTACATTTTCACAGGAGGCGGACCGGTCACGGGACTTCCGACCACCTTTGCCTGTCTGGGGGCGAAGCGCCTCATTGTGACCGAGACTTTCCCGAACGGCATGATCCCCACAAACGTTATCTTTACGGTGATCGTGGTGCTTCTGATGCATCTGCTGCTGACAAAGACTGTGTACGGACGCCATGTGTTCGCGGTGGGCTCCAACAGAACAGTGGCTCATCTGGCGGGAATCAATGTGAAGAAAGTGATACTGATCGCCCATACACTCTGCGCGATCACTGCCTGCATGGCGGGCGTTGTGACCTGCTCCAAGCTGCAGAACGGCCAGCCGAATACCGGTGAAGGTTACGAAATGTTCGCGATCGCGTCCACCGTACTGGGCGGAACATCTCTGGCAGGGGGAAAAGGTTCTGTGGCGAGAGCGATGTTCGGCGTTGCCATCATCGCGGTCATCAATAACGGTATGAACCTTTTAAATATTTCCGCATATTGGCAAAAGGTCGTCATCGGTGTTATTATTCTGTTAGCGGTTGCGCTCGACATGGCACAGCAGCAGAAGAAAAAAGCATAGAGACGGAGGAATGTGATATGTTAACAGATTTTGTGACAGGCTACCAGCATGTGGGGATACCGACCAACGATATGGCGGCGACGGAGAAATTTTATACTTCTCTCGGATTCCGGAAAATTTATGAGACCGAAAATAACGGAGCCGTTAAATTCTTTCAGTGTGGAGATATTCTGATCGAGACCTATGAAAAAGACGGTCAGGCGGCAGGACTCAGAGGAGCGATCGATCATATTGCCCTGGCGGTCAACGATATTGAGAAATGTTGTGCTGAGGCAAAAGAGGCCGGGTTTCGCATTGTGGAAGGACCGAATACCCTTCCGTTCTGGGAGAACGGAGTCAGGTATATCTGTATTCAGGGACCGAATATGGAGATCGTGGAATTTTTGCAGAAATTTTAGATGGAGAAGGGTGCGGGTATAGAATATGGCGGAAGTGATTTGTATGGGGGATATTCTGGTGGAGATCATGAGACCGGAAGCCGGGATTCCTCTGAACCAGGAGGGATATTTTCGGGGGCCTTTCCCCAGCGGAGCTCCGGCGATCTTTATTGACACGGTGGCAAAGATGGGTCATACCGCCGCGATCGTCGGCGGAGTCGGGGATGATGATTTCGGGCACTATACCATTGACCGGATGAAAGCCGACGGCGTGGACTGTCAGTTTGTGCATTTGAGCAATCGACTGTCCACGGGCTGCGCCTTTGTCACATATTTTGACGACGGATCCAGAAAATTTATTTTTCATATGGGGAACAGCGCGGCGGCGGAGGTGGATATTCCGGATATTTCCGACATGGACGATCTGAAATATTTTCATATTATGGGGACATCGCTGGCGGATAATCCCGAATTTGCGGACGGAATCGTGGAAATGATGCGCACTGCGGTAAAAAAAGGTGCAAAAGTCAGTTTTGACCCCAATTTGAGATTTGAACTGATCCGGGATCAGAGAGTTTATGAGATCATCGACGAGATCGTAAAAAATACCGCCGTTCTGCTTCCGGGCAGAGAGGAGCTTATGATCATCACGGGGCAGGATACGGTGGAGAAAGCCATAAAAAAGGCGTTCGAGAATCCGATTCTGGAGGTGCTGGCGCTGAAAAACGGCTCGAAGGGAAGTATTATTTATACAAGGGAAACATCTTTTGAGTCAAATATTTACAAGGTGGAAGCGGTGGATGCGACCGGCGCCGGAGACAGCTATGCGGGAGGTTTCATCGTGGGACTTTTGGAGGGACGCCCTCTGGAAGAATGCGCGAAGATGGCTGCGGCCTGCGGTGCGTTGAACTGTGCGGCATTTGGTCCCATGGAGGGAAAGATATCCCCTGAGATCGTCCAGGATATGATCAGGGAACGGGAAAGCGCGGAATAAAACAAAAAAACAGTATGGACAGGGCAGACCCTGTCCATATAGTTTTATGGAAACAGCGTATTTACAGCGGAAATTCACGCTCCGCCAGATCGATCAACAGCCCTCCGGCAAAGGCATCTCCCAGTCCCACAGCGGTTGGAGCTGAGACAAATTCCATATTCTTGCAGGGAACACAGCTGACCCGATCTGACACCGCTTCCAATTCTTCAGCGAATCGTATCCCTTTTTCGGAAGGCGCGATTTTTAAGGTTTCCTCAAACTCAGCCTTTCCGTAATCGTCGCCGTATCGAAAACGCGCCGCTGCCATCGCAATTCCGCTTGTCAGTGTACTGATATACTTTTCGTGATCTTTGCCATACGCGACAGCCCAGCGGGAAGAGTGCACAAACAGAGTCGGTACCCGCATTTTTTCATATGTTTCTCTCAGCGCGGCAAGTACGTGTTCCGGATCTAAAATATCAAATTGTTTGCCGACAAAGTCCTGCAGTTCATCTTCGTTCATACTGACGATATCCAGATAGGGGTGAAGCTGGTCATTTACATACTGACGCAATTTTTGATCGGGGTAACAGGCATCTTCCAGGATAACCAGTGTCCCGGGCTTCATTTTTCCAAGCATTTTCCGACATTTCCGCATTCTGTCTCTCAGTATTTGGAAATCCAGAATTTCGCAAAAACTGCTCAGAAGGAATATTTTCGCGTTTCTGCAATAGTCGGCAAAGTTCTCGAGCACCGGCATGTGAAAGCTTTCGGGATCGCATGATATTAAGACCCGATTTTCCCTGGGCGTCGTAAAATCAAGACCTTTTGTCTTTATGTGGACGCCTTTCGGGTAAGTTATGGAGACATGAGGATATATCTCCCCGGAGGCATTCGGATTTGCCGCTATCGCCTCGATCGCATCGGGAAGCAGCTCCTGGAGAACAGGATTGCAGGAACTCATCTGCAGGACGGAGGGGTATCCCAGCTTTGAGACAGCGATTGCCGCTCTTGCGCCTGTGCCGCCGACGGTTGTGTTGTAAGAAAACTTTGCGGCAAAATTTTCCACCAGTGTGTTTGTCTCCGGAAATAATTCGCTTCCGCGCCCCTGCTTCATGGAAGCGAGGATCGAGATGACCAGATCTCTCTCAGAACAGATATTTTTTACAGGGGTAATTTCCCTGTCTTCAATCTCATAGTCCTCTGCTATTTTACAGAAAATTCCGGTGTCCCATTTGCATTCCCAGTCTACAACCGAATGAATACCGATTGCAATTTTCTTCTCCATCTTTGGTCCCCCATGTCAGTACGCTGCCGCTTTTCCATCTGCCTGGAACAATCTGATTTTATGCGCTGCAACTTTTTTCATCGCCTCGATACACGGCGGCTGGATCACATTCGGCTCGCGCAGATTTTGGTCAGCCAGAACTTCTCTCATTTTATCAAAGTAAGCTACTTTAATGTCGCTGGAGATATTGATCTTATTTACGCCGAGTGTCACGGCCTCCGCGATTTCACTGTCCGGATTCGAGGAACCGCCGTGCAGCACAAGGGGAGTATCCGGAAGGTTCGCCTTGATATCTTTCAGAATATCAAGTCTGAGCTTTGGATCGACCCCTTTCGGATAAATACCGTGACATGTGCCGATAGCGATTGCCAGACAGTCCACACCCGTCTCCTCGATAAATTTTTTCGCGTCTTCCGGATCGGTATATTTGATCACGGCGGAAGTGGACTCTCCGTAATCGTCCGCCGTACCGATCGTGCCGAGCTCGCCCTCCACCGATACGTTGACAGCGTGCGCGGTCTGCACCACTTTTCGGCAGATCTCAATATTTTTGCTGAACGGAAGAGAGGACGCATCGATCATGACGGAAGTATAGCCGCTTTGGATGGCCCAGATTACCTGTTCGTAAGATGCGCCGTGATCCAGATGAATGACTGCGGGCACAGTGGATTTGTGGATGCGTTCTATGACGGCGCTCAGCATCGACTGACCGACATGCTTTAGCTCATCGGGATGAATGGCGATGATAACAGGCGCATTCAGGTCTTCCGTAACCTCCATAAGTCCTTTGAACATGGAATAATCGGATACATTAAACGCCGGAACCGCAAAATGGTTTTTATTTGCAACTTCCAGTAAATTTTTCATATTCATCAACATAATGATATCTCCTTTTTTGTCTTATTTCATAGCTTCTTTCATTTGTTTTGCAACTTCTCCGGGATTTTGCGCATTGTACAGCGCGCCGCCCACCACGATCCAGTCAGGGCGAGGGCGGTCCGCAGCGATTTCCGGAATCTGCTTTAGTGTAATACCGCCGGATATCCCTGTTCGGGCATTTTTGACACTTTTTCGGATCGCTTTGAGTGCGTCGATGGGGGCGCTGAGGCAGGACAGCATATCGTGCGCCGTATGTACAAGAATATAATCAAATCCCATCTTGTCCAATGCCTCGGCCCTCTCGGCCAGGTTGGGAACACCGATCATATCGACCATAGCTTCCTTGTTTCTTTCGTGCGCTGCTTTTAGGATACCCCGACAGGTATCGTCGTTTGCCAGGCCGACGACAGTCACGATGTCAGCTCCCGCGTCAAAGGCTCGCGCCGCAATATCATATCCTCCGTCGACCAGCTTGGCGTCGCATAGAACTTTCAGATGGGGATAGTGTTCTTTCATGGCGGTTAAAGCCCGAAACCCTTCACATAGCCCGAGCATTGTTCCGATTTCGACGATATCTACGTACGGATGGATTTTTTCCATCAGGTCGAGTGCTTCACGTATCGTATCATAATCAATAGCTGCCTGTAGCTTCATGTTTTCGTCTCTCCTTTTAAGGCTGCCGTTAAGAAAAAATTTCCCAATATGGATCCAGTGAGGCAGTAATTTTCTTAAATCGTTCCCATTTTTTCTGATAGATATCCGTATATTCTTTTCTCGGATATACGGTTTCCCCTATACGGGTCATAGCATTTACAGCCGTTTTAAAGTCGGGATACATATGAACGGATACGGCGGCGATGATGGCGGCGCCTTTTGCGCCCATCTCTTCGTTCGGAACGATCTCCAGCGGAATGTTAAAAGCGTCCGCAAATATGTGCATCCAGACCCCGGAATTTGTCGCCCCTCCGGCCATGCGGATTTTGTGCGGCTTCGGCCTGTTCTGAAATATATGTTCCATCTGCAGCATGTGGGTAAAGGCAACGCCCTCGTAGACAGCGGCCAAAAGGTGAGGCCTTGTATGTTCGTTTCTTAGTCCGATCCATGTTCCGGCGGCGCGGCTGTTATCCCGGCTTCCCCGCAAAAACGGAAGAAATATTAAATGGCTGTCACCTGGGTCAACACTTTCCACTTCCTTATTGACTCTGTCATAAATCTCTGGAGAATCCCTGGAATCCCCCCGGAATAAAAGGGAGATCACCCATTCGAGAGTCGCTGTGGAGGACGGATAACTCTCCTCGATCAGATACTTTCCGGGGAAAGCAAAATACTCATTGTTGCTTACCGTCCCGTTTAAAATCGGTTCCGATGCGATATAACCGTTGATCCCGTGGGTCCCCGTGATCATAAAACATACGTCCGGATCGCAGGCGTTCATGGCGAGGGCTGCAGCGGTTACATCGTGGGATCCCGCCGAGACAGGGATGCCTGCCTTCAGAGAGCAGCTTTTTGCCGCGTCGTCCGTCAGAGTACCACACAGTTCATGATCCCATTTCAGAGGACCAAATTTGTCTGTCATCTCCGGAATGCCAAACAATTCTCCGAGACGGGGGCAGAATTTTCCGGTGTTCATATTCATCAGCCCGCTTGCGGAGTGGCAGCCGTAGCTTGAGATGGCATTGTGCGTCATCTTGTAAACCAGAAAATCTTTCATGGAAAACAGTTTATCAATGCGGTCATAATTTTCAGGCTCGTTTTCTTTCAGCCAGATTAAAATAGAGTTCAGGCTGCCCGGCGTGGAGTTTCTGTAGATATATTTATAGGCGGTTTTGTTGATTCCGCACTCCTCCAGTCTGGCAGATTGCCGGAAAGCCCTTGTGTCGGATGAGGATATCGCATTTCTGATATTATTGCCGTCTTTGTCGATCGAATAAAAACCGCATCCCTGGCCGGCTATACCGATGCAGGCGATCTGGTCTGCCGGGATATGCGTCTTCGCCTGAACACTTTTTATACAGTCGCAGTTGATCTGCCATAATCTGGACTGGTCATACTCTGTGTACCCGGGAGAGGGTTCCAGCACTTCGTTGCGCCGGCGGGCGACTCCTATCTGGTTTCCTGCCTTGTCGTATATCGCTGCTTTTATATAGGTGCCGCCATTGTCCACACTGAGCAAATATTGTTTCATAGAGCTGCCTCTTTGCTTTCCGGTCAGTTTTTCACAGCGCCCGCTGTCATTCCGGCCATAAAATAGTTCTGGAAAAACAGGAATAAGATGAGAATCGGCAGAGAACCCAACACCGACATGGCCATCATCTGGTTCCATTCATATGCGTGCTGCCCCATCAACAGATTGATTCCCACAGGAACGGTGCGCATGTTGTTTGTCTTAGTCAGGGTGAGCGCAAACATATATTCATTCCACGACTGCATAAAGGTGTACATGCCGACGGATATAAGACCCGGAACCGAGGAGGGAACAATAATTCTCCATAATGCCTTAAACCGGGAACCGCCGTCTATCATGACAGCTTCGTCCAATTCCTTTGGTATCATGTTGAAATAACCTGTCATCATCAGAATACAGTAGGGCAATGTGAAGACAAGGTAAGTTAAAATCAGTGCAAAGTACGTGTTGTAAAGTTTTAATGTCACGATCAGGCTCAGATAGGGGATCAGCAGAGTGATGGGCGGGACGGCCTGGACACTTATAATAACGGTGTTGATAAGTTCTTTTCCCCTGAATTGAAATCTGCTGAAACCGTAGGATGCCATAATACCGATGATCAACGTCAAAATCACGACCAGAATGGCAATGCAGTAACTGTTTATAAAAAATCTTACCTGCTCGGAGTTCTGGAATACTTTCGCGTAGGCGCCAAAGCTGAAGTTTTCCGTAATCAGCCGGGGAGGCCACTCAAAAATTTCCGCGTTTGATTTGAATGAGTTGGAAATCATCCACAATACCGGAAAGCCTGACCAGATGGTCCCCAGTGCCAATACGGCGATAATCAATAGTTTAACGGATGTTTTTTTCTTTCCAATCATAATTTTATCCCTCTGCCTTTTGCTGTCGGACATAGAATATACCGATTATTGTGCATGCGATGAGCAGTATCACGGCCATCGCGGAGGCTCTGGAATATTGATATTTGGAAAATGCTTCCTTGTAAATAAAGGTACTCACCGCTTCCGAAGCGTTGGCCGGACCGCCTCCGGTCGTCATCCAGATAAGCGCAAACTGCTGCAGCGTCCATACAAAATCCAGCATGAGAAGACTAAGCAAAATCGGTTTTAACTGTGGAATTGTTATATGGAAAAATGTCTTGACGGCGTTTGCTCCGTCTATGGCAGCGGCCTCATACAAATCGGTAGATATACCCTGCAGTCCTGCCAGGATACTTATCATATAAAAAGGATATCCCGACCAGATATTGATCAAAATGACAGATTTCAGAGCAATATCCCTGCTGGCGAGCCACTCGATCTTATCTGCCGTGAGTCCCAGCGTCACAATGATATAATTTAGGACGCCGTTCGGATTTAAGATGATTCTCCAGACGATTGCGATTACCGATGCCGTAAACATCCATGGCAATGCGAAAATGACGCGGAAGATTCCCTTTGTCCTGCTTCCCAGATACTGCGTGTTCAATACCATTGCAAACACCATGCCGATCAGCATATGCGCAATAATGCTGGCGACAACAAAGAGGAGGGTGTTTGATATGGCGTTCCATACCGTTTTATCCGTCAATAAATCCGTATAATTTTTTAATCCGACAAAAGATGGCGACTTGTTTATGATCACATTGTCAAAAAGCGAATAGCCGACCACCATTGCGATGGGAATTACCAGCAAAATAAAAAGTAATATGACTGTCGGAGAAATGTAAAGATAGGGTGTGATTTTTTTTCTCATATGTTTCCCCTCTTTCTTATACAAAGTCGATAACATCACTGTAAAAACAGGAAACTCACTATGGCATGGCCGTCGGGTTTATCCGTACAGGCAATGCACCGCGCACCGTGCCATAGTGAGTTCTGATTTTTTCGTGCTGCTCAGTTACATATTAATACTGGGCATCCCACGCTTCCTGAGCTGCCGTGAGAACATCTTCCGGATTTTCTATATCACCGTCAAGATAGAGAACAAGCTGCTCGTTAAAACTTCTCATAAGGTCTTCCGCCACAGGAGCTCCCATAAATTCATTTACAAGCGTACTGTTCTGGGACATTTCATAAACCTTTACAAAAGTTTCGTCGTTCGCGGAATAATCCGGTTTTGCTTCCGTGCTTCCGGGGAATCCGTTCGCCTGTTCGGCAAGCTTAGCGCCTACTTCCGGGCTGAGGAGATATTTGATAAAGGTGAGAGCCTCCTCCGGATGCTCGCTGTTTGCCGCAATACCGATACCCCAGGATGCTGCTTCCAAACCGATCGTTCCGTCATATCCGTCCATTACAGGGTAGTTCATAACGGTAAAGTTGATATCCGGAGCTTCTGTTTTGATCAGAGTCAGGTGAGCGATGCCGTCGATCATAAATGCAAGGCGGCCGTTTTCGAATTCGTTTACCATATCCTGCTCTTTCATTGCCATGATACCCGGAGAGAGATAACCGTTATCGTTCATCGTCTTGACTAATTCGAGAACGCTCACCAGATCTTCGTTGCCGGCAAGGTTTGGTTTTCCGTCCTCTGTCAGCATGGATTTTCCTGATCCCCAAAGCCAGGTCATAAACTGGTTCTGGATGCCGTTCGGCGCTTCTGTCGAGAGCGGTATTGCGTATGCAGCCGCATCTGTGTTTTCGGCAATTTTAGCACATGCATCGAGGAATTCAGACCACGTGGTGGGAACTTCCTCCACCCCGGCCTGCTCGAGAATATCGAGGTTTACATACATCGGATTGGCATAGTTCACGACGCCAATGCTGTAGATGTCGCCATTGTAATAAGTAGGATTGGAGATCACGGAGCTGTCATATCCGTCTGCTTCCATGAGCTCTGACTGATTCAGGATGGCTTCCTGCCGTCCGAAATCGTATACCCAGGCGCCGTCGAGACCTACAACATCCGCCATTGTTCCCGTGCTGGCACCGGCGGCGATCTGTGTCTTTGTGTCCGCGTAGGGATTGCTCAATAATTCAATTTTAATTCCTGTCTCATCGGTGAAATTCTGGCAGATTTCAGCAAGAACTCCGTCCGGAAGCTCCGGCTCCCACCACTGTTGAAACTCGAGAGTTACCGATTCTCCGGAAGCTGTCTCCTCGGAGACCTCTTCTTCCGATGCGGGCGTTTCTGCTGCAGTCTCCGTATCGGGGGCAGCGGTCTCAGGAGCTGCCTCCTGTTTTCCACATCCTGTCAGCAGGGAAACTCCCATAGCGGCAGTCAGGATAATAGCTGTCGTTTGTTTCTTCATGTGTTTCCTCCCTTTCTGTCTTTTCGACAAGTTTTATTGAGTTTTGTTGCTCTATAATAAGGAATCGATTGTCTCTCGGGTCTCCCGATGAGACAAAGGAATCTCTTACTACCGGTTAGATATCATTCACAAAACGATCTCTGCACCATGCCATGGTCTGAGCCAGGGCGGCCTTTGGATCCTCATCGTACGGGGAAAATGCTTCCCATCCGAAATAGTGAGCGTATTGATTGCGGTCAAGTACCTGCAGCATCTGCTCTACCGGAACATCCCCTTCCCCCAGGAGTTTCTGAGTCCAGTGTCCGGCGGATACCTCCACACCGTCGTTAAAGTGAACATGGCGGAGTCTGTCCATTCCAAACTTTTCAACCGCGGATTCCATCGTCTCGTGGATCGACGCGAGACACATCAGGTCAACCATTCCGCTTAGCCCGGGAGAATGAACCTCCTCTATCATCTGAACTTCTTTGTCCAGGTTGGTGACAACGGTGACGGTGGATGGCGCGGCTTCCAGCAGGATCGTCACCCCATAGACTTCCGCGATATGCGCCAACTCTCTCATGGAATCGACAGACCGTTTCCACGCGTCTTTCTGTGAGGCGTCCAGAGTTGTCCGTCCCGGGAAGAACAGGGCGTTGGGACATTCCCATTCATTGGCAGCCTGCAATGCTTTTACGTAATAATCAAAACTTCTCTTTCTGGTGTACATATTTGTAGATGCAAGATTTACAGGGTATGTACAGTTTTCCGGACAGACATCGACAACTTTCAGACCGTGGGCTCGAAGCTTTTTGCCGATATATTTGATTTCGTCCGGGGTAGCGTCATCGAGACTGAAATGTGGCTCCGCACAGTAGAACTCCATCGCTTTCGCGCCGCTTCTCTGAATTGTGTCGAGAGTATATTCCAGAGAAAATTTCTGAAAAACAAAATTGGCGGGAGCAACCTGGCTGAGCTTCAAATTTTTTAATTTCATGTCCTATTGCCTTTCTTTTTGATTGAGACCGTTCCCAATAAGTGATAGTATATTATTATCACAAAGAGAATATTTTGTCAATATTTTAGTAAAATTTTTTGGGAGAATTATTTTCCAATGGCATATTTTGACATGTTTACAGGTTTTTCCATGGAAATATTAGGGCTATTTGTATACAGAATAAATGAGATGGTGAATATTTTGGATTGGCACCGGTCCCAAAAATAACGGAGCGATCACACCTCGGTTATAGTGGACTTTCGGTTTTAATAAGGTTATAATATGGTCAGAGTGTTTTTGCAGTTATTATCTCTGTATGTGAGGTGCAGACATGACTATCCGTGATATCGCAGATCTGGCTGGAGTTTCCAAATCGACCGTCTCCAGGGTTATCAATAATTCCCCCAATGTAAATGAAAAGACAAGAGAAAAAGTGATGCATATTATGGATGAAACAAATTTTCTTCCCTCTGCGATCGCCCAGGGACTCTCACGCCATTATGCCAATACCATCGGCGTTCTTCTGCCGGAGACAGGGGGGCCTTTTTTCGGAAAAGTTATTCAGGGAATCAACAAGGCGCTGATCGACACGCCCTACACGATCCTGTTGTGCTGTACGGAAAACAAGGCGGAGTACGAAATGCGCGCGCTGGATAATCTGCTGCAGCAGAAAGTCAGCGGAATTCTTCTTACCAGCTCCTCCGACTTTTGCGAGAATGAGAGTGCCCGCAGGATCCGGAAAACACTGAACAGTTTTCAGGTGCCGATCGTTCTGATTGACCGCGCATTGAAAAATTCAATGTGGGGGGGTGTTTATTCGGATAATTCCGCCGGCGCATATATGGCGACGGAGGCTCTGATAAAGAAGGGATTTAAAAAAATAGGCGCCTTTATCAGCGATATAAGCCTTTCGATCGGAGAACAGCGCTATAAAGGATTTACGCAGGCAATGGATGACTATGGGATTCCTGTCGAGGAAGAATTTGTGGTAACCGAAAAATTTCCGCTCTCCATGCATGAGGTATATCTGAAAACGTGTGAGATGGCGGAGGCGGGAAATATTCCGGAAGCAATTTTTCTTGGAAACGGCATCATTGCAGACGGATTTTACAAAGCTATTCTTGAGAAGGGCATTGCGCCGGGAAAGGATGTCCATTGTGTCGGTTTTGATTACAGCCAGTTTCTGGATATTATCCATTTTCCGTACAGTTATCTGGAGCGCAATTCCGTATTGCTCGGAGAGACCGCCGCAAAACTTCTGTTAAAATCGTTTTCCGATCTTTCCGGAATTCGGCAGGAATATATTATTCCCTCCGCGCTCCGGCTGGACGGATCGCTGCAGTAGAATTCCCCAAAATGCTCTGTTAATTTCCAGGGGATTATGATATAATTTCAAAAGATTATACTGCATCAGACACAGCGGTATGGACTGGAGAAGGAGAAAAAATTATGGCAAGTATTCGTTTGACAAAAGTAATTGAGAAGATGAAGCTGGAAAATCTGACACCGGAGCTGGATATCAAAAATGTAAAGATCACACAGCCGGACATAAACAGACCGGCGCTGCAGCTGACCGGCTATCTGGAGCACTTTGCGACGACCAGGCTGCAGGTTATGGGGTTCGTGGAATACAGCTATATGATGGGCATGAGCGAGGGGAAGAGGAGAGAGATCTATGACGGTCTGATTCAGGAGGACTGCCCGGGATTTGTATTCTGCAGAGAACTTGTCCCGGATAAGATATTTCTGGAGATCGCGGCCAAAAAGGGAGTGCCCGTGCTGAATACAAAGAAGGCGACTTCGGCTTTCATGGCGGAGATCATCCGCTGGCTCAATGTAAAGCTTGCCCCCTGCATCTCCGTTCATGGCGTTCTGGTGGATGTTTACGGGGAAGGGGTGCTGATCACCGGGGAGAGCGGCATCGGCAAATCCGAGGCGGCGCTGGAGCTGATCAAGCG
>ERZ779622.893-NODE-893-length-14228-cov-37.563819_pt1 | contig 14228 bp, 18 predicted proteins | sample MGYA00514188_ERZ779622 | MGnify/ENA primary metagenome ERZ779622 (study PRJEB29562, sample SAMEA4376702) | mouse gut metagenome | isolation source: Cecum | study: EMG produced TPA metagenomics assembly of the A DSS colitis mouse model was used to assess the...
GAGAAACCATTTTATTGAGGTTAAAAACCTTGTAAAGAATTATGGCACGGGAAATATAAAAGTTACCGCTGTTGACAATGTAAGTTTCTATGTAGATAAGGGGGCTTTTATTGGAATCATGGGTGCTTCCGGTTCGGGAAAAACGACCATATTAAATATTTTGTCTACCATAGACAGAATGTCCGGTGGGCAGGTTCTTTATGACATGGCTGATATTTCCCAAATGACCGAGGAGGAATTATCAGATTTCCGGCAGGAAAACCTTGGATTTGTCTTTCAAGACTATAACCTGCTGGATACATTGAGTATTGAAGAAAATATCATGCTCCCTATGGTTCTTTGCAGGCAGAAAACGAGCAGGGCTCGTTTGAAAGAAGAAATTGAAAGCAGAGTAAAGAGTATATCAGAAACTTTACATATCTGCGACATTTTAAGCAAATTCCCGTATGAAGTGTCCGGCGGACAAAAACAGCGGGCGGCTTGTGCGAGGGCACTTGTCAATAATCCCAAACTAATTCTTGCTGATGAACCAACGGGGGCACTGGATTCAAACTCATCTGCTATGCTTCTTCATACTTTACAGATTATGAACAGGGAATTAGGAGCAACGATTTTAATGGTAACGCATGATGTGTTTTCAGCCTGTTATTGTGAAAAAATTTTGTTTTTAAGTGACGGGAAGATATGCTCTGAATTGGAGCGGGGAAATATGGGTAAAAAAGAGTATTTAAACCGTATTCTTGATATGCAGTCCAAAATCGGGGGTGATGATATTTATGCTGAATAAACTTGCATTACGAAATGCCCGCAGGCTGTGGAAAGATTATCTGAATTACTTTCTAACCTTGTGTATGATAACAGCCCTCACTTTTTCCTTTCATTCTTTGCTGTTTTCAAAGGATATTTACGAAATGATTCATTTTGGAAACAACGGGGAGCTTTCTACGGCAGGAACAATGTTAGTTACATTTATGGCAGTTTCCACAGTGGCAATCCTTATGATTGTTGCGTGGCTGATAAACTATATGACACGTTTTATTTTAGAAAAAAGAAGCCGGGAATTTGCGATTTACTTATTATCGGGAATGAAGAAAAAGCAGATTGCAGCCCTTTACATGAAAGAAAATTTCTATCTTGGAATATCCGCTCTTTTTGCCGGATTGCTTTTGGGGAGCGGGTTACAGCAGATATTATTTTATGTTTTTTATAAAAGTATCGGGAAAAAATACAGGGTAAATATAGAAATATCAGCAGGAAGCATCTTATTGACAATTATCCTGTATGGGGCGTGTTTTATGATTGCCCTTTTTCGGAATAGGAAGAAATTCTCCAATATGGAAATCATAAGTCTACTTAACATGGACAGGCAGAATGAAACAGTAAACGAGAAAAGAAACGCTATATGGAAATGGTTATTCTATCTTTCCATAGGAAATGTATTGTTTTTGTATTTTCTCATTTTTACCGGCAGGATAACAAAGTGGGCGGCAGTATTTGAAATGATTGGGCTTGCTTTTACATTTTACTTTTTCTATTTAGGGCTTTCGGCATTTCTGATGAAATATATAAAAGGCAAAGGGGGCTTGATTTATAAAAAGGACTGTTTGTTTTTAATGCGCCAGTTTTCCTCTAAAATGCGGAATACGTGTTTTGTATTGGGAACACTAAGCCTGTTATTTATGTTTACTTTAGTGGGAAGTTCACTTGCATTTATGCTGAGTGATTATCAAAACAAGCAATTAAATGTGGAATATCCCTTTGATATTATTTTAATCAGTGATAACACAGAAAACGATTTTGCCAAAGAAGAAACACTGATAAATGAAAATACCGTTCCACGGGCGACACTGAAATATTGTGTCTATCAAAACGGAACAAGTGAAATGGTTGATTATCTGTATCAGAATTTAAGGTTATTTTCCGATAAGGACAGCGATCCGGCTATGGCAGAGGGAAGAAAAGCTGCTGCTTATTACGATTATGATGTATATATGGGAATCACCGATTATAACAGTTTACGGAAAATGCTTGGGCTAACACCAGTTGCCTTGCAGGATAACCAATATTTAATCCATATGCCGAACCGTGTATATCAAGAGATTAAAGACAGGAACGAAAAGCCCCAGAACAGTTTACATATAGGGCTGGATTTTGCAGGATTTCAGACTGAGGGTTTTGCACAGAACGGGCATAATGGAACGGATTTTTTACTGGTTGTGCCGGATAAAAAACTTGCAGGAATGAAAAAATATTTTTCACTTATGGCAGTTATGGCAAGCGGAAATGTGCCGGAAAATTTATCAGAAAGCCTGTATGAATCAGCCGGAAAAATAAGAGGGTATGATGAATTGGCTGATTATATAAAAATTGGAAGTGAAGAACTTTTTTTAATGCCTGCCACAATACAGGTTAAGAGCCGGGAAGTCTTGGAACTAAAGTTTTTAATGAGTACCTTGTCATTCCCGCTATTTTATATAGGACTGGTATTTTTATGCGTAGCGTTTACTGTCCTTTCCGTCCAGCAGTTAAGCGATTCCAATAAATTCAAATTCCGCTATCAGATTTTGAACAAACTGGGAATGGGAAAGAAAAAAATCAGAAACGTAGTGGCAAAACAACTGTTTTTATACTACTTATGCCCGGTTATCTTATCGGTTATTATCAGTGCGGTATTTATATTGTATGTAGGACGGCAATTTGTGATATACACAGGAATCCACACAGAATGGATATTATATTTTGGTATTTCATTCGTTAGTTTTCTTGGGATATATGTCTTGTATTTTGCAGTAACGTATTTCCAATTTAATAAAAACATCGAGCCATAATCTAAGGGCATTGAAAACCAAAGAAATATATTTTTAATGGTGCTTAGAGGGGCAATGGTATTTCAAAATACAATCGCCCCTTTTCAGCATAAATGCAACCGTAAACCAAGCACCGCCCCATGTGGGAGAAAAGGGGAAATTTCTATGGATTGCACGCAAAGCTACAAGGAACACATCATGTATTCTTTCAACGGTTTCTGCAAAGTCGTCATACGCTATGCCGCTATCAACGCATGGCGCGACAGGAACAGGCGGCGGCAAAGAGAAATATCCTTTGAATACCTCACAGAAGAAAAGTTCTACCCTCTAAGCACATCAGACGAATTTCTCAAATCACCCTACGAACAATACCCCGTTACAATCTGCGGTCAGACAATCATACTCACCAACGGCGAGCTTGCTGCAGCCCTGTTATCTTTGCCGGAGAAAAAGAGGGAAATCATTTACCTTTACTTTTTCGGGAATTACACACAGCAGGAAATCGGGGATTTATACGGACAATGCAAGAGTACAGCATGGCATTATATCCACAGTGCCTTACAGATGTTGCAGGAGGAAATGGAGGTGCTTTTGCGTGGGGAATCCTAACCTTATACCGTATGAAACCATTGTCCGGGCAACCAGCGGACAGCCGGAAGCCGTGGACGAGGTTTTACGGCATTACAGCAAGAGAATCCGCTTTGCCGCCCTTGAAAACGGACACGTCAACATAGACACCGAGGACAGCATAAAACAGCGGCTTATCACCGCCCTGTTCCAGTTCCGTTTTGACTGAAAAGGGTCATACTCAACACCACATCCCCCCTGAATGCGGTTTATGCCACACATTCTGCAAAGATGTGGTCTAACTCAATCGAGCAGGGAAGACTATCCCTGCCCGCTGTGCGCCCCGTGCGCCGCCTCAGCAGCATATTTCCTCTGCACGGGGCTGTGCATAGACAAAGCAGTGCCTCCAAAGAAGCGCTGCCCTGTTTTGTTCTGATTTTCTTTTTTTGTGTCAGACATTTACTCCTTTTCTTCTTTTATAAGATCAGCTACACTCTCTGCCCATGCGTCAATGTCAGCCTCCGGGGTTTCCAAATGGTCGCCCGGCCATCCCCCATTCGTCATAAACGGGATCACCGTCTTACCGTTAAAATCCTGCGCTTTCACGAACGACAGAACCGCCGGAGCCATGGTATACCACCAGGTGGGCGTCCCGACAGCAATCACATCATAATCTTTGACAGAAACCGGCAATGGGACGATCTTGGGCTGATATCCCCTGTTCACTTCATCCTGCCCCTGCTTTACCACTTCATCATAACTGCCGGAATACGGAATCACTGTTTCAATCCTAGCCATATCCGCACCGGTAACTTTTTGCAGTTTTCGGGCAATCCTTTCCGTGTTTCCGTTTGTCCATGAATAATAAACAATCAGCATCTTTTTCATATTGTTTCGCATTACCTTTCTTTGTCACTCCACAGACCTTGCAGAAAAGTCAGATCCATTTACTGATAATATCTCCGGCGGTATCTACAAAACTGCCCTGCAGGGCAAGTCCCTTTGTCACCACCGCCCCTTTGCAGGCACTCTGGATTTTTCCCTCCGTTCCGCTAAGGCCGCTTCCTTCATGGGTGCAAAAAGGATGGACCGTCTTGCCGTTCCAGTCGAATTGTTCCAGAAAGGTATACACTGCCATGGGCATATCTCCCCAGTAATTTGGGAAACCCAGATAGATTTCATCATACTTGTCAAGGCTGTCCGGCACGGAAACCAGTTCCGGTCCCGCCTTTGCCTGCAGATCCCCTTTTGCCTGTTGGATACAGGTGTTATAATCCGCAGCATAAGGGATTTTCTGCTCGATCTTAAATAAATCCGCGCCTGTCAGTTCAGAGATTATCTTTGCCACCTTTTCCGTATTGCCTACCGTGACATAACGGTAACCCCCGCTGAAATAATTCTCATCTGCCCTGGAATAAAACGCCACTAATTTTGCCATAATCTAATCCTCCATGTCAGAGCAGTTTACTGCGATGACACGCGATGAGAAATTCGCGTAGGCGATTTCTCATCTGCGCTCAGGGCATATTTGAGGCTCTGACTCAAATTGCCGGTTGATAAAATCAGCTATCATGCTGATTTTTCAACCTATTCTCCTTCCATCTTTTCCCGCATGATTGTTCCTGTTGTCACATCTGAGCTACATCCCAAACGCCTCCGCCACCAGCTTTAAATTCTCCACAATGGGCAGATGCTGCGGGCAATGGTTCTCGCACTGTTTACATCCGATACAGTCCTGTGGTTTGCCGTGGGTCGCCGTCAGGTTTCCGTAGGTAGTGGCAAGCCCCGCCAGCAGGCCGAACTGCTTCTGGTTGTTATACAGTGCAAAATATTCGGGGATGGCAATCTTTTTCGGGCATCCTGCAGTGCAGTAACGGCAGGCGGTACAGGGAATGGCAATGCTGTCGTTGATGATCTGTACCGTTTTTGCTATGGTTTCCCTCTCCCCCTCCGTCAGAGGCCGGAAATCCTTCATATAGCTGATGTTGTCCTCCACCTGCTTAAGATCGCTCATGCCGCTCAGGACCACCATGACCTGGTCCAGGGATGCCGCAAAGCGGATTCCCCAGGAAGCGTTCCCGGCGTTTGGATCGGCTTCTTTCAGGATATCCTCCGCCGCTTCCGGCAGGCGCACCAGCGCGCCGCCCTTCAACGGCTCCATGACCGTTACCTGCACGCCGCGCTTCACGCAGACTTCATAGCATTTGCGGGACTGGACGCTCTCATTTTCCCAGTCTATGTAATTGAGCTGGAGCTGCACCAGCTCTGTCTCCGGGTGGTCCGTCAGGATACGGTCCAGCATATCCGCATCGTCATGGTAGGAAAAACCGATGTGCCGGATCTTTCCCTCTGCTTTTTTCCGCGCCATAAATTCAAACCCTTTTTGTTCCTGCACCGCGCCATACACGGACCGGCCCATGGCGTGGAGGAAATAGTAATCAAAATAATCCACCTGGCACCGCGCAAGCTGCTCGTCAAAGATCCTTTCATAGTCCTCCGCACTTTTTACCATGAATACCGGCATTTTGGTGGTGATGGTAAAGGAATCCCTGGGATAACGCTTTGCCACCAGCTCGCCAAAGGCTTTCTCGCTGTTCCCTCCATGATAGACATAAGCCGTATCGAAATAAGTAAATCCCTCCTCCATATACCTGTCGATCATGGCTTTTGTCTTGTCCATGTCCACGCTTGACCAGTCCTCCGGATTCGTCTGCGGCAGCCGCATCAGTCCAAAACCTAATTTTTTCATTTTCTGCATACTCCTTTCCTGCTACTGCAAATTTGAGTACAAACATTTGTGTCCATACATCTTTTCATCATTTCCTGTTTCTTCTTCCAAGACCCTGCTACATCCAAAAAACTCACATGAGCGCCAAAATCTATAATCAGGTCTTCTTACCTGCAATTCAACAGGATTTCGTAAACGTCATCATGTGTCAGTGGAGGGAAGCAGCCATTTGTAATGATATTTGTGGAATCTGCAATCCTGCGAAAGTCAGTATCTTCTCCGATACCCATTTCTGCAAAGGTATCCGGAAGCCCCATCTCTTTGACAAATGCAGCAAGACACTCAATCCCCTCCATTGCTGTCTCGATCTCCGTTTTTCCATCGGCACATACGCCCCAGACACGGACAGCAAAGCGGGCAAACTTAACAGGCGCCTTTTCACAGAGTTTTCGGTACAGGACCGGATGAATGACGGCTAACCCCTGTCCATGGTTATAGTCGGTATATGCGCCAAGCTGATGTTCAATCTGGTGCGCCTGAAAGGAGGAAGTCTTTCCTATTTTCAGGATGCCATTTTCCGCCATAGCGGATGCCCACTCCAACTCACTGCGGACGTTTAAGTCCGCCTGGTCCGTCTTTAAGATCCGCATATTGTTGATCACATTTCTCATAACTGCTTCACAGATGTCGTCAGACAAATTGTTTTCTTCCGGGCTGCCAAAATAAGTTTCCATGCAGTGGCTCAATGTATCAAAAGCGCCGGACATTGCCTGCATGGCCGGCAATGACAGCGTATATGCCGGATCAAGGAACGCCGCATCTGCATATGCGCCAAGCAAGCCTGCTTTGAGCTTTTTTCCTTCATGGGTGATCACTGCTCCATTATTCTGCTCTGCCCTGTACCAGAAGCCGTCACAACGGCGATCATCGGAATAAAGTCAGAAGGATACTTATGCCCGGAAAATTCCATTTCCCAAATTTCCTCTTCCAATTTAGCCTGGGCAGACACGATTTTACAACAGTCAATCACTGAGCCTCCGCCTACGGCAATCATCAGGTCAATCTTTTTTTCCTTTGCCAGCGCTGCCCCCTCCTGTACCTTCGCATAGGTCGGATTAGGCATAATACCACTAAACTCAATCACGCTCTTCCCGGCATCTCCCAGAATACTGATAATCTCCTCGTAAATGCCATTCTTTCTAACTAGAACCGCCGCCAAACGCCAGCATTACTTTTTTCCCATAGCTGCTTAATACCTTAGGGAGATTCTCCTTTACACATCCGCATCCAAAATAATTTTTTGTAGGATAGCTATAAATAAACCCATTCATTCTTCTGCCCTCCTACCTGTTGAATCCTCTGTGTCCATACACTTTGCACCGGTTCAGTGCTTCTTCCAGTGAATAAAATTCCTCTTCCGTCAGTTCCACTTTGGAGGCATCCAGGTTTTCAATGATGCGCTCCTTATTCTTTGAACCCGGAATGGGAACCACATTGGGATATTTGTGCAGCATCCACGCCAGCGAGATCTGCGCGCTTGTGGCATGCTTCCTATCCGCATATTCTTTCAAAAGGTCAATGATGGGCTGGTTTCCAGCTATATTGGCTTTGGAAAGCTGCGGGACCCAATTCCTGACATCATCATTTGCCTCAAACTTTGTTTCTGTTGTGATCTTCCCGGATAAAAGCCCGCTGGCTATGGGCGAGAAAGGAACCACCCCAATCCCATGCTCCATGCAGTAAGGGATCACCGCTTTCTCCATATCCCGTTCCACCATGGAATAGATATTCTGGATCGCGCTTATCGGCGTGACGTTCTGCGCCCGGTCAATGATATCCACATCCACCTGGGATAAACCCCATCCCCGGATCAGACCGTCCTCTATCAAGAGCCCCATCGCCTCGGCAACATCCTCTATCCTTATGCCGCCGTTTGTCCGGTGGAGATAATATAGGTCAACCATGTCCGTCTGAAGGCGGTCCATGGAATCCTCCAGATGCCTGCGGACTGCTTTATATACAGATCCTTCCTTTTTGACTTCCGGCCTGTCCAGAAACAGCTTGGTCGCCAGCACCACGTCCCTTCTCATATCTTTCAGCGCTTTTCCCACAATGCGCTCATTATGCCCGATCCCCGCAAGGTTCGGGCTGTAGATCTCCGCCGTGTCAAACAGCGTGCAGCCATGCTGATAAGCATTGCGTATGGCTTCTAGGCTGTACTGCTCCGGCGGGATTTTCCCATAGCCGTGCGAAAATGCCATACATCCCATACCCACTTCCGACACGGTTAAATCTCCCAACTGTCTTGTTTTCATTTCTGCACCTCCATAAATCAGTTCTGTTTCCTGCTGTTTTTACAGATGCTTTCTTTTCAAAACACCGCCGCTTTCTTATTCCTGCACCGCCGCCTGTTCTGTGTTGAGAAAATCCAGGATATAAGAAACCGCCAGTTCAAAATCTTCTCCCAGATAACCGTGGTCTGCACCACGGATCACATGATATTCTACATGGTCGATGGTTTCCGCCAGCTTATCGGAATAAGAAATTGGCACGATAGAATCCCTGTCGCCGTGTATCAGAAGAATATCTTTCCCATATTCCTTGATCCGTTCATAAGGTTCCTGATTCCATATGTCAACAAAATACCTGTTCCCAAGTCTGAGCCCCAGCAGACTGTGGGTTTCCGGAATTTCGTCCGGCGAGTCAAACATTCCATGGACGTCATCATAAATGCTGAATGCCGGATAGATTAAGATCACTGCCCGGATTTCCTCCCTGTGTTCAGATGCCGTAAGCGCGGTGACAAGCCCTCCCTGGCTGTTTCCCATCAGGTAGACGGAATCGGTATCCACAAAGTCCCATTGTTTTACTTCTTCCAGAACAGACTCCAGATCCGCCTTCTCGGTCAGGACTGACATATCCAGCAGTTCCCCGTCACTCCGGCTCCCCCACCCGCCTCCACAGAAATCAAAGCAGACGGTCACATAGCCTTCTTTTGCCAGCGCTTCCCCATAGCCTTTTACCCTGTCCAAGGTCGCGCCCAGCTCATGGGACATAATGACCACCGGCATCTTTTCTTCTGTTCCGGAAGGGATATGGACAACTCCGTAAATATCCATCCCCTCCTTATCTACATGGATTTCTTTTGTCTCGTATTCTGCCGTTTTTGCCACCTCCTGTCCTGCCTGGGCAGCCTGGCCGGCGCTTCTCCCGCTTTGGTCTCCTGTGTTTTTTTCAGCAGACTGAGAGGCAACCGTCTCCAGTGTATTTCCTTTATTCCCTACACTCCCGCAGGCGTTTAAGATAAACAGCAGGCTCATTCCGAAAGCCATGACAAGTATCGTTCTCCTCATTTTCCCTTGCCCTCATTTATGACCTGGCACTGTCCGGATCAAACATCATTCCCCCACAGTAAGGGAGCCGGTCAATGGATGCCATATCTTCTTCTGAAAGAGCAAAGTCAAATACATCCGCATTTTCCATGATGTATCTTTCATGGGTGGATTTCGGGAGCGGAACGATATTTTTCTGCAGCAGCCAACGGATACAGATCTGCGCCGCACTTTTATTGTATTTTTTTGCAATCCGGTTCAGTTCCCCATTCTTTAAGACTCCGCCGCTGCCAAGGGGACTCCACGCCTCCACCACAATGCCGTTCGCCTGGCAATATTCCGCGCTTTTCACCTGTCCAAAACCGGGATGGTATTCAATCTGGTTTACCATGGGCTTTATATCGCCGTCCTCGGTGAGTGCCTGCACATGGTGGGCAAGGAAATTGCTGACGCCGATGGCTTTGATCCGCCCGTCCCGGTACAGTTCTTCAAAAGCCCTCCATGTTGACCGGTTGATCTCCCTCCAGTCATCATGCCATCTGGAAACTGCCGGCCAGTGGATCAGGTAAAGATCGAGATATTCAAGCCCCAGTTTTTTCAGGGATACCTCAAAGGCTTTCATTGCTTTGTCATAGCCCCGGTTGTCATTCCAGAGCTTCGTACTGACAAAGATGTCCTCCCGCCTTAAACCATATTCATCCATCGCCTGACGCACGCCTTCCCCTACGCCCTTTTCATTCATATAACCTTCCGCCGTATCTATGTTGCGGTATCCTGCCCTGATTGCCATTTTCACACATTTTGCTGTATGCAAGGGAGAAATCTGCCATACACCGAAACCCAGTCCGGGAATTTTTGCTCCATTATAAAGCGTAAGTGTGTCTGAAATATTTTCCATATACATCATATCCTCCTGAAATTTTAGTTTATTGCCTCTTTATCCAAAGCACCTGAAAACCTTCTGGTCTGCCGAAAAATCAGGATTGCAGCCAACCTTATGTCTATTATAATCCTGAAAAAGCGCCCGACTCCACACCAAACAAAATGATTCTGTGGTTTACGCCCCACAAGTGGCGGAAATGTGGCATAACTTATAGCCTGCTTTTTTGCGCATGAGTCCCACTACTTTGACATGAGTGTAAAAACTAACATTTATATACATTCCGTAAATTCTATAATACACTCATGTTGATTTTTATACCTGCCTGTATTATGATACAAGTGAGTATTTATCCTTGCGGTAATAAGCCAAAATTCTGCAGACTTTTGTTTTTACCGTTGGGAATAAAATTCCAAAACATATCAGGCAGCTTTTTTTCTATACAATATCGTTTTTAAGGAGAGATGTATATGGCAGAAAATAAAAAAGAAGACCTGCGGGTTCAGCGGACAAAAGAATTTATCCGTAAAACCTTTGAAGAAATGATCTGTGAAATGGATTATGAACAGATTTCTGTCAAGGAACTGACGCAGCGCGCCAAGATCAATCGAAAAACATTTTATTTACATTATAACACGTTGGATGACCTTCTTCTGGAGATCCAAAATGAAATGGCGCAGAATTTTATCAGGCGTACCCAGGGACTGGAACGCCCCCGCGACATGGACAAAATCACACGGGAATTTTTTCTGTGCAGTGAGGACTTGGGGAAACTGGGGGAACGGATCACATGCAGCGGCAATTACAAATATATCAGCCGCAAGATCACCAACGATATTATGAACCAGACATGGAAAACCGGTTCACAGCCATCTGCCGAAAATCCATATGTCCAGAATATCATTATGACATATGTGGCACAAAGCACTTTGGAAATCTATAAGCAATGGGTCGCTGACGGCAAAAAAATTCCCCTTGAAAATATCATCAAAATTGCCACTCAGCTTATTTGTAATGGAGTAAATGGATTAAATCCTTAATGAAAAGGCGTAACCCCTTTGACTCGCAAAATTATTCTCGCCAAATTTTTCAATTTATCTTTACCTATGATAGATGCTCAGATAAAATCTATATGAACTTATACATTTTTAGGTATCAAAAAGGTATCACGCCTCACATTAAAAGCCGGAAAGTCCGCTATTTATGCGCCTTCCCGGCTTTCTGTTTACTATTCGAACTCGGCGTGTTCTTTGTTGTTCTTAACTGTATTTGTTTAAGTTTTATGCAAATACACGCCCATTTTCACATCAATTACATCATTTATTATGGCTTGCTGATTTTCCGTTGCCAAAATGTTGCCGCCCTTATTTATCTCTATAATGAGAACCACATTGAACAATCTTTATCACATTATCTTCTATCCGATAAACAATACGGTTTGCATCGTCTATCCGCCGGCTCCAATAGGATGCCAAATCACCACTTAACCTTTCTGGCTTTCCTATTCCCTCGTAGCCATTCCGGTCAATATCCTTCAACAATTGGAGAATACGTTTTAAAGTCTTTTTATCCTGTTTTGTCCAATATTCAAAATCTTCCCACGCCGCATCTGACCATGCCTTAATCATCAAAGTCCACCTCATGCACCGTACCACCTGTAGCTTCCATTTGCGCTACAGACTCCTTAAGCCTGGTCATATTTTCCTGCGAATAAAAAGGATCGACAGATACTTCAAATGGTATTCGTTTCTCTCGCCCTAATTTTTTTAAATAAATATTTATAGCTGTTGATAAAGACATACCAATATCAGCACAAGCCTGTTCTGCCATTTTTTTTACATCATCTTCTATGCGCAAACTGATTTGAGCCATTATATCACCTCTTTCTTCATGATGGTATTAGTATATCCCATATCGCAGCATTTGTAAAGCATATCTCTATACAAATACTTACTTCTTTATTATTTTTTCAATATCATTTATACAAATAGATAACATATCCCCTTTGCCCAACCTTTTTCTTTGTCCAACATCCTTTCTGATTTCATAAATGATATCTTCCAATAGTAATAAAGAGTTCTCTGGGCTCATGTCTTCCAGTGACGCTTTTCTGTATCTTAACCACTTTTTTACTACTTTATTTGACCCCCATAACGTTAATCCCTTGGAAAAATCCGACATCATTCTAAACTTATCAGATTCTGTCATTTGCTCATTTACAGGTTTTTTTGTATCTTCCATAATAGTATAAATTATGCTTATAAATTGTTCATACGGTGCCTCTCTTTTGTCGTATAAATATTTTTTTACATTATATCGGTAATCAATGATTTTTGCTATTACAGACGTAAAAACCACACCGACTATAGACACCATACCTGTTATCATTGCCACAATAATTACTTTATCTGTGGTACTTACAAACTTTTTCAGGAAATCAACCAAATGCTCAATTCCATTCCCTAAGCAAGAAAATATAAGCCATATAAATAATATTGCTCCAAACACAAGTATTACCAACAAAACCAACCCTATCACAAAATTGATTCTAGGATGTCTCTGCGCAAACGGTGCTTTTTCTTCCACTTTCTCTGAATCCTTTTTCGTACTTTTCATATACTATCCTCATTAACTATTCGTCAATTTTATATAAATACCCATTTCTATTGGCAACAACTTACCACCTAATTTTTTCTGAAACAATAGATTGTAAATATAGCAGGCAATCTCATAGACTACCTGCCATATAAAATAAATAATATACTCTTGCACTACTCGAACTCTTCCCGAAGTTTTTATCTGCAACTCACAAATGCTGATATTTCCTACATTTCGGGTGCTTCTATTTCACAAAATATCGCTCTTTTCGCACCGTTTTAAAAATTTTTAGTAGCAAAGTAGTAGCAGTAATTAAAACCTATCATAATCCATCGGTTTGATATAATCTACTTTTACATTACTGAAACAAATAATTTCCTGTGGCTGTCTGGTTGCCATATAACACCTGCTACCACACCCAAAATGAAAGGAGCATTACCATGAGCAACAAACATAAAAATCCAACCATCAGCTTCAGAATCACTGATGCCGAACGTAAACAAATCGAGGCACGCATTCTTGCCAGTGGAATGATGAAAAAAGATTACTTTGTCCGTTCCTGCATTTACAACCGCATCTGCGTAGTTGGCAAGAAAGAAACCATATATCCATTGCTACAAACTGTCAACGCACTGTACCTACAATTACTTAAAATGCAAAAAGAATTTACCGCAAACGATGTTACTCTTGATACGCTTCCTTCTTTGGAATCCATTAAGGAATTACAGACCGAATACACCAATATGCTGACAGCTATTATTGACCTGCTGGATGGTGCGAAGTATCTGTGGGAAGGAGACCAGCATGAATAACAATCTTACTTTTCAGTTTGGTATGTACGAACCTGCAACAGATTCCATCATTGTGAACATTGGTGAAAATTCCATTCTTGTTATCCGTTGTAAAGAATGTAATTCCTCAGTTATCTTCGATGATCCCAGTGATGCAGCCTATCTGTACCATTTAGCAGAAGAAACACCGCTTTTATACGCAAAGCTTGCATTGAAAGCAAATGGCTTACAAGATTATGTGAATGCCATGAATGAATTTAATTAACAGCCTGTTTCCTATCTCCATCATTTTTCTTATGATGGAGATAGGCCTCTTAATCCATTCTTATGACATTCATTTGCACTATTCTCTAAAATAAACCTTATTTTTTGTTTTTCCTGTGCCTTTAAGGATATTCAGCTTTTCAGCCTTCAACAACAAACGACTTGCCGTCTTTATTTCAACTTTCAGCAATTTTGCCGCAGCAGCACTATTTATTTCTTTATTTGTTTCCAGATAAATCAAAATAATCTGCATTCTTGCTC
>ERZ779622.896-NODE-896-length-14158-cov-4.983266_pt1 | contig 14158 bp, 13 predicted proteins | sample MGYA00514188_ERZ779622 | MGnify/ENA primary metagenome ERZ779622 (study PRJEB29562, sample SAMEA4376702) | mouse gut metagenome | isolation source: Cecum | study: EMG produced TPA metagenomics assembly of the A DSS colitis mouse model was used to assess the...
GAGATTGAGGAGAGATTAAAACAGTCTCTGGGGACAAAGGTATCCATCCAGTCGAAAGAAAACGGAGCCGGAAAAATGGAGATTGAATTTTTCAGCCATGAGGAACTGGAGCGGATCACGGAATTTTTTATGAAGAAGTCGGATCATTAAAAACGGTAAAAGGATAAAGGAGAAACGGATGAACAGCGATTTTTTGACGATGATAGGTTTAGGCGGCATAGATATTGGCTATATTTTAGTCGGTATCGCGGCGGTACTGCTGATTATCCTGATCATGTTGATCGTATTGACAGTAAAATATACAAAAGTGAAAAAACGCTATGATAAATTTATGCGGGGCAAGAATGCCGCCAGTCTGGAAGATGATATGAACGGCGTTTTTGAAGATATGAAGCTTTTGAAGAACAATGTGGATAAAAACAGGAAAGACATCCGTGCTCTGTATAAAAATATGGGAAAAACGTTCCAGAAGCTGGGTATTGTAAAATATGACGCATTCAAGCAGATGGGCGGGCAGCTTTCCTTTTCCCTTGCTCTTCTTGATGAGAATGACAACGGCTTTATCCTGAATTCCGTACATAGCAGCGAGGGCTGCTATTCCTATACGAAGGAAGTAAGGAACGGCACATGCAGTATTTCTCTGGGGGAGGAAGAACAGCAGGCGCTTGATATGGCGATGGGACATTGATATGGAATAATAAAATATGCGGAAACGTAAATAATTATATTTAATGCAGAGAGATAACGGAACTTTGCAGAAAAGAGGAGATTATGATCGATATCAAATTTTTGAGAGAAAATCCGGAAGCAGTCAAAGAAAATATCAGAAAAAAATTTCAGGACAGCAAGCTGCCCATGGTAGATGAAGTGATCGTTCTGGATGCGGAGAGAAGAAAGGCCCAGCAGGAAGCCGATGAATTAAAGGCGGCGAAAAATAAGATAGCCAAGCAGATCGGTGCGCTGATGGGACAGGGCAAAAAGGAAGAGGCGGAAGAGAAGAAAAAAGAGGTCGCTGCAGATGCGGCGCGCCTTGCGCAACTGGAGAAAAAGCAGGCGGAGCTGGAAGAAAAAGTAACCAATATCATGATGGTCATTCCTAATATCATCGACCCTTCCGTACCCGTCGGCAGAGACGACTCCGAGAATGTGGAGGTTCAAAAATACGGTGAACCGGTCGTACCGGACTTTGAGATCCCCTATCACACAGAGATTATGGAAAAGGTGAACGGGATTGATCTGGACGCGGCGAGAAAAGTGGCGGGGAACGGATTCTATTACCTGATGGGCGATATCGCGAGACTGCACTCCGCAGTGCTCTCCTACGCGAGAGATTTTATGATCGGCAGAGGGTTTACCTACTGTATTCCTCCCTATATGATCCACGGGAATGTGGTATCCGGCGTTATGAGCTTCCCGGAGATGGATGCCATGATGTATAAGATTGAAGGCGAGGATCTGTATCTGATCGGAACTTCCGAGCACTCCATGATCGGAAAATTTATCGATACGATGATACCCGAGGCGGAACTGCCGAAGAGTATGACCAGCTACTCCCCCTGTTTCCGGAAGGAAAAAGGCGCGCACGGGCTGGAGGAGAGAGGTGTCTATCGGATCCATCAGTTTGAGAAACAGGAGATGATCGTAGTCTGTAAGCCTGAAGAATCCCCGATGTGGTTTGAAAAGCTCTGGCAGAATACGGTGGATCTGTTCCGTTCCCTGGACATTCCGGTGCGGACGATCGAATGCTGTTCCGGTGATCTGGCGGACCTGAAGGTGAAATCCTTCGACGTGGAGGCGTGGTCTCCGAGACAGAAAAAATACTTTGAGGTGGGAAGCTGCTCCAATCTCGGCGACGCCCAGGCGAGAAGGCTGAAGATCCGGGTAAAAGACAGTGACGGAAACAAGTATTTTGCACATACATTAAATAATACCGTAGTAGCTCCTCCAAGAATGCTGATCGCCTTTCTCGAGAACAACCTGCAGGCGGACGGCAGCATCAAAATACCGGAAGTCTTAAGACCTTATATGGGCGGACAGGAGAAAATTTCATAAACAACGGCATGGGTCAGAGCAGTGCTCATGCGGTACTGGAATGGAGGTGAAATCTTTGCATAAATATTTACGTGCCATCGGCTTCAGCAAAATACAGACACCGAAACAGATGCATGAACTGGTCATGGATGTCATTCAGAGTGCGGATAAGAGAAGTTATACATCAAATTCCGATACGACGATGCTGGCGGAATTCAGCAAGGATTTCGCAGACCGGGTAGGGATCACTGTCTGTGGCGAGTTTGATGAAAAAGACGAATTTACATTTGAATACAGTTTCCCGTATTTTCGGGGAGAAGGAATTTCCACGGAGGAGGATATCTCCGTGGAACGCCATGCGGAGAAAGAATCCTACGCCGGCGTGTGCAACGATCTGCGGGTGGGAGTTTCCCTGATTTTTTACCTGCAGAATATGATGGATTACGCCAAGATAAAATACGGAAACAGACTGCCGATACGCGGGACCAGTCTGACATTGAGCGCTCTTTCCACCAGCGGAAAAATCCTTCTGCCGATCTGTAAGAAGAAAGAGGATGTGGCGAGGGTTGAGAAAGAGACAAACAACAGGAATAAGCTGATCGCCCAGGCGAGGGCGGGAGACGAGGAGGCAATCGAGACGCTGACCCTCGAGGATATGGATATCTATAACGCCATTTCCAAAAAAATCAGAACCGAGGATGTTCTGAGCCTTGTGGATACCTGTTTTATGCCTTACGGGGTGGAGTGCGACCAGTATTCCGTGCTGGGAGAAATTCTGGAATGCAGTGAGACGAAAAACAGACTGACAGGAGAAGAGCTCTGGATGATAGTCCTCTCCTGCAACGATCTTATCTTTGAGGTGTGCATCAATAAGAAGGATCTCTACGGCGAGCCCCTGCCGGGCAGACGTTTTAAAGGGACAATCTGGATGCAGGGAATCATCAACTTTCCGGAGACTTACGGGGTTTCCTAAGTTTCCTTTTATGGTGCCTGCGCATCTCTTTCGCGTGCTGCAGGCGGTTTTTGATCGCCTCCGCGTCCTCGGGGGAGATGAATTTTTCTGTTTTCACGACATAGACCGTGTTATCCTCCGTCCTGCGGATACGGATCTTGCCCTTCATATAGCCGTGTTTATCACAATAGGACACCGCAAAATAATGCTTTCCGTTGGGAGAAAACCATTTGATCTTCCGACGGATATTTTTATGGCAGATATAACAGCGGCAGCTCGTGACTTCCCTGTCGGCGAGGGCTTCCGCCTTGTTCGGGAATTCCCGGGAGATGTATTTGGCGTAGTTGTCAAATACAATCTTTATCTCTTCCTTCCGGGTTCTCGGCTTGATGAAAGTGTCGAAAGAGTAGTGCTCCAGCGCGCTCTGATCGGTGATTTTTGCCAGCACTCTGGCAGTGTAGTAGGCATCGCTGAAGGCCCTGTGAAAGGGGATGTCTTTTTCGATCTGTAAAAAATCCACCGCGTATTCCAGAGAGCGCCTTGTCTTCTTATCCTCGTAGGCGATGCTGAACAGCTTCTGCACATCGTAAAATTTTAAAGGCCTGTCTGAGAGCGATTCCAGATCGTAATATTTCATGTTTTTCTGGAGTTCTTCCAGATCTAAAGGCCCCCAGGTGCAGAACAGGAAGTCTTCGCCGCACCATTCCTTAAATTCCTGAAAGACTTTCGGGAAAGGCTTGCCATGCTCAAGCTGTTTCATCTGCAGGTGGATAAGTTTTCTGGTGATGTGGTTCAACTCATGGTAGAGCTGCGGTTTTACAAGCTGGTTGAACTCGCCGATCATCTTTTTTTCTTCATTCAGTTTTATGGCGCCGATCTCCACGATCTCAAAGGGGACGCCGTACACTTCCGGTTCCCGTTGTGGATTGCCCTGATTCCATTCCAGATCAATTACGATATAGTTCATATCTGTAATCCGCCTTTCTGCGAAAGGCACCGATGGGGTTATGAAACCTTTCATCTGCTTTCCGCTTTCTAATCTGTTTTCCTTCTGATATGATTTTCTTATAAGACTGACACACTACAGAACACGTGGAGGTGAGCTTATACATCGGAAGGCATTCTTGAACAACGAGGATATACCATCAAAGATGAAGCAGGAACACCCTTGCCGATGCGTCCTTTGCCGGAGAGAGCCCTCGACACAGTGCTCTCACTGACGCCCGGTTCCCCCGCAAATATCTTCGATTATATATTGTTTTTGATTTTTCTGTTCCTGATTCATAAAATATCTCTAAACCTAAGCTTTTTTCAGTATAATACAGGTTTGTGGTTTTGCCAATGATATTTGGGAAAAAACAGTTTTTGCTGGTGTTGTGGGGGATTGGGCGGGGATTTACATATTGTCCCCGTGTTTTTTTCCAGCGCCTGTCTTCTTTCCCAAGTAGAAAAAATATTGTATACAGGCGGAAAATAAAGTATACTGATTAAAATTATCGTTTATATTTCGGGTGACACAAAAAGAGGAGGTTTTGTATGTTTTGCAGATTTTGTGGTGAAGAATTGCCGGAGAACTCCAGATATTGCCCAAGGTGTGGAAAGGATCAGGGGGAGGAAAACAAAACAGTTCACAAGGACGTAAAAAGAGAGCGTCAGATGCAAAAAGGCTCTCCGGTAATGCTGATTTTGATCATACTGTTATCTATGCTCTGTTTCAGAACAATGGCATTGAAAGCCTTTATGGGGTATTCGATCAGTGTATGGAAAGTGATTCAGAATCTTATAATGATCATTATACTTGTCGCGCTGTGTGTGAGGGGAAAGATTTGTCCCGGCAGAATTGACGGGAAAGCTTTGCTATTTCCGCCTGTGATGCTGGCGCTGACAATTGGAGAGCAGGCTTTTTTAGGGGTTTTGCATAGTTGCATGGGATATTTTTATGGCGTTGAAGCACAAAATGCAGCTGATTTTTTAAAATATTCTTTGAGAGAAATTTTTACTGACTGGAATTTTGTCAATGGGAATGTACTCGATGAATCTGATGTCAAATGTTTTCGTCTGTCGCTACTACAATATAGCATGGCTGTCACAGCTGGTCCTGTACTTTTTTGCGGTTCTGGCAGGTGAGGGAAAACTGGGGATTGTGAGGACTATATTGTTTCCGGTGACAGTAAGTGTTTTTTCCGTATTATTTTTATTGTTGATTGCAGCAGGATTGAAATGGATGCCGGAAACAACAATTTTCGCATTAGGCGGCGGATATTTGGCAGGAGCGATGATATTGTTGGCGGCTTATCTGCCTGGGTCCGCAGACAGTCTATCACGCGCTGAAAGAAGGGGATAACAGCATGGTCTGTCATAAGGAATTTGAATATCGTGCGTGTTGATGGTATACTTTGTTCGTATCAATTTGACAAGAAGGAGGAGCTGACATGAAAAAGCTGTTTACCATGATCCGACGGGGCAATCTGGAGGAGGTCGCCGCCATTCTGGATAAGAAGCCCGACCTAATCTCTTGTCTTGCCAAAGCACCACCCAAGAAGGACGATGGTAGTCCCCCCTGATGGTGGTCATCAAGAGCGACAACTTGGAGGTGGCCCACCTGCTACTGGACCGGGGGGCGGACGTGAATTTCGCAGATGCCGTTAACCCCTATGGCATCAATTTCTCCGCCCCCATCTGGTACGACGCCATTGGCCAGTGCTTTATGCGGGCGGGGGATCATGTGTCTCAGGCGCACAAGGATCGGACAAGGGGCTGTTTCCTGCTCCTGCGCCGCCTGCTGGATATGGGGATGAACCCCAACCAGAAAACCTCCTATGGCCTCATGGCCTGGCAGCACGCACTGAAGCAGTATGACGAGTTCGCCCGCGATTCCTATCCCAGCTACTACGTTGAGCAGACCAAAACCAGAAACTGTCAGCTGCGGGAGATGCTCAAGGCGATGCTGGATGAGCTGCTCAAGCACGGGGCGGACATCCACGACTTTAAGCCGCCTAATGAGGAGGGGCTGTCCCACGTCTCGGTGATCCTGCGCAACCTGGAGGAGGGCCGGGAGCTGGAACCTACTCTACGCGCCTATTAAAAAAAGGCGCACTGATTCCCTAATGGGGGGATTTCATCTTCATGGTGAAATCTCCCTTGACAAATGTTCTCTTACGTTTTAATGTTCTCGCTGTCTCCCTGCGCCATATCGTCCTTTGACAGGCAGCAGTAGAGGGCTGTTCTTAAAATACCCATTCAGGCCGCCTCCTTTTCTGTTGTTGTGCTTAAATTGTATTCTGGTTCTTTCACAATTTCAAAGGTGAAGACAGAGTGTGTCTCCCGCCGCCCGAATAGACTGCCTGACTCATGGAGACAGTTCAGGGCGGATCGAATAGAAAAACTTCTTTTTGAGTTTCCCGGTTCTACCCATGCGATGCGGGTACGGTGTGAGGAGTATTCCCGCGTGTCTCATCCCGAATATCATCTTCGGAATACGGATGAAACGGCAGCAAGCGGAAATCCTGAAATTGTTTTAATATATTTTGCGGTCATCTCTTGACAGATTATGGAATCATGTGGCCCGCAGTAACTTTTATGATCATGAATAGTCAAACTTGCAATCATAAATTAAATATGGCAAACTAAGTACAAGGAAATTCAGGAGAGGGATGAAGATATGGCAGCAGTCCTTACAGAAGAGCTGATTTATGGGATCCTTTCGGTGGTGGAGGAGATACCGGAGGGAAAAGTTGCCTCCTACGGGCAGATCGCAAAGCTGATCGGCAGAGACCGCAACGCAAGGCTTGTGGGGAAGGTTCTGAGTATGGCGGAGTATTACGGGGAATACCCCTGCCACCGGGTGGTGGATCATTCGGGGAGGCTGGCGCCGCATTTCTATGACCAGAAAGATCTTCTGTTGAAGGAAGATGTGAAGTTTAAGGACGATACGCATGTGGATATGCGAAAGTGCCGTTGGGATTGTTAGCGTACAGTATATGGTATTTTGTCAGGAAAGAGTGCAGCATTATGGAGATTAAAACACTGTGTCTGGGAGGCGTCACGCTTCCCTCCAACGTTCTTATGGCTCCGCTCGCCGGGTATACCTGTTATCCGTTTCGGGTGATGGCATATGAGCTGGGGGCAGGGCTGTGTTTTACGGAGATGTCCAGCGCCAATGCTTTAAAATATCAGGACAGAGCGACCAGACGCCTGCTCTTTACGACGGAGAGAGAGCCGCTCAAGGCTGTTCAGCTTCTGGGCGGTGTTCCGGCGGTGATGGAGAGGATGGCGTGCTCGGAACTTTTGCGGGAGTTTGACATCATCGATATCAATATGGGATGTCCCGTGCCGAATGTCTTTAAGAGCGGCGAGGGCAGCGCCCTGATGTTGGACGGACGACGGGCAGCGGAGATCATCAGGGGATGCAAAAAGAGCGGGAAGGTTGTCACTGTGAAATGCCGGACGGGAATTCAGAGGGAGAAAATGTTTGCCGCGGAATTTGCCCGCGTGTGCGAGGATGCGGGGGCGGATATGATTACTGTCCATGGGCGGAGCCGCAGTATGATGTATGACGGAGAGTGCTGCTATGAGGAGATCGCGCAGGCGAAGGCTGCTGTGTCCATACCTGTCATCGCCAACGGGGGTATTTTTTCTGCGGAGGCTGCGGACGTCATGATGGAGAGGACCGGGGCGGACGGAGTGATGATCGCCCGCTATGCGCTGGAAAATCCTTTTATTTTCAGCGAGCTGACGGGATGCCCTGTGACGAAATCCGCGCTGCAGCTCATTTTGGAACAGATGGAACTGACTGCAGCTCATTATGATGAGACATACACGATTATCTATATCCGCAAGCTGGCGTCCTACGGGATGAAGAGGCGGAAGGGCACTAAAAAGTATAAGGAACAGTTGTACAGGAGCGGCTCTCTGGAGGAGCTGAGAGAAGTTATCCTGCAGATTTTTTCGTAAGTATCGGGACGGGGGTCATTTCATGTCGGCGGGTAATAAGAATAAACTTCAAAATTATTATCAGGTGGAGGACGGCGTCTTAAAGTCTTATATGGGCAGGGAGGAGACCGCCGTAGTGCCGGAGGATGTCCACACGATAGGGGAGGGAGCTTTTAAGGGCTGTGTCTCTTTGAAAAAGGTGATTTTACCGCCCGGCCTTCTGAGGATTTTGGACGGCGCCTTTAAGGGGTGCCGGAGACTGCAGGAGGTGCGGATACCGGAGGGGGTTTCCCATATCGGCAGTTACGCTTTCCACAGATGTCATGAGCTGAGAGAGATATCCCTCCCCGCATCGGTGAGGGAGCTGGGGGACTGCGCATTTCTCTATTGTGACAGTCTCGGCTGCGCGAGGATCCCCGGCGTGGAGCGTCTGGGGAAGCAGGTGTTTGTCAACGATGTCCTGCTGAAGGAGCTGGAGCTTTCTGTGAAGCTGAGGGAGGATGATATTTGCGATGTATTTACGGGCTGTATTCGGATCACGGATTTTTCTATTTCCGACGGGAGTTTCTTTGTGATCCCCAATGCGGTGGAAGCGTTGGCTGGCGGTATGGAGATCCCCTCTCTGGTCCGGGCGGTGGCGGTGGATATTTTGCGGATGATGGAGTTGGATGGCAGGTGCCTGGCGAAGTTTCAGACGAATTTAAAACATGCGGAGATACCGGAGGGTGTTGAAAAGATCCGAAACAGCAGTTTTTTTGACAAGAGGGGGATTATTTCGGTCAGGCTTCCCGTGTCTCTGAGGGAGATCGAGAGCCGCGCGTTCCGCAACTGCATCAGTCTGGAGAGAGTGTCATTTCAGGGAGATCAAATAGAGATCCATGAGAACGCCTTCAAAAACTGCAGTTCCCTGAGAGAAGTGGTGATGCCGGATGGGATATCCTATAAGATCGAAGGAATTTCCGGATTTTCTGAGACCGGCGGGAGACAGATGCCGCTCCTTGTCCGAACGATTGGGAAGCAGATTCTCGGGAATTTCCGGCTCAGCGGTTCGATTCTCTTAAAATATCTGGGCAGTGAATCCAGAGTGGCGGTCCCGGACGGAGTCACTTCTATCGCGGAGGAGGCATTCGCCGGCAATGAGGCGATAGACAGAGTGATCCTGCCGGAGTCGCTCCGGGAGATCGGAGCCGGGGTCTTTCGCGGCTGTGTGCTTTTGCAGACCATAGAATTTCCAAAATATTTGAAGCGGATCGGGGCCGGGGCTTTCGAGAACTGTGTAAAGCTGCTCCGCGCCAGACTTCCGGAGGAGATGTTTCTGGTGGAGGATAAGGTCTTTAAGCACTGTCATGAATTGAGGGAGGTTGTTCTCGGAACATGTTGTACATCTGTTGGCGAACAGGCTTTTTACGGATGCCTGTCTCTGGAGGAGATTTCCTTTCCGCATTGTCTGGCGTTTATCGGCGAGATGGCTTTCTACAGGTGCAGGGGGCTTAAGGAGGTCCATCTGATACCGGAACTCGCCCGTGTGGAGCGCCTGGCGTTTGCTCAGAGCGGCGTGAAGAGGGTCCGCATGAGCGGGGGCGGGGAATGGTATGGAACAGATCTTTTTTCGGGATGTCTGCGTCTGCGGACGGTGGTGCTGGAGGAGGGGGTATGTCATATACCCGATAGATTCGCCTATGGGTGCAGGGCTTTAAGGCAGGTAACTGTGCCAGAATCGCTGCGGTCTGTGGGGAGGAACGTGTGGGAAGATACGCCTTTTCTGGAGAGCGGGGAAGCCGGGAAAGTTTCGGATGAAATTTTCTGGGATGGAAGGAACCTGAGGGGGGAGGTCCATCTTCCGCCGCGGACGAGGATCGTGGCGGGCGGCGCCTTTTACGGGAACCGGGATATCACGGAGGTTTGCTTTCCAGACAGCGTGGAGTGGATCGGTCCGGCGGCATTGAAGGGGTGCGCTTCTCTGCGCCGTGTGGAATGGCCCGCGGGACTGACCGTAGCGGAAGAGGAAGTTTTTTCGGGCTGCAACGAACTGGAGAGAGTTGAGAGGCGGGATACCTCAGGTTCGGATATTGTACCCTGGCAGATGATAAAGGAGCGTGCTTTTTGTAACTGCAGGAAACTCAAGGATATTTCTCTGGGGGAGACGCAGTTTATCGGCAGAGAAGCCTTTCTGGGCTGTATCCGCTTTGCGGCGGGAGAGGCAAAGATGCTCTTCCAGGTCGGAGAGAGAGCTTTTGAGGACATGGCAGGATTGACGGAGAAAGGGCCTTTTGCCGTTGTGGGCAGTATTCTGGTTTCCGGCGGAAACTGCGGCGGGGAGGTCAGGCTGCCGGAAGGACTTACGGCTGTCGCTCCGTTTGCGTTTGCCCGAAACAGCGGGATCACGAAGGTGATCCTGCCGGAGGGACTCTGCAGTATCGGGAAAGGGGCGTTCTGGGGCTGCGGAAAACTGGAGGAAATATGTGCTTCCTCCTCGCTTGTTATCGGGGAGAGGGCTTTTGAGAAGTGTATCTCTCTCCATAAGGTGAGTGTTCATACGGCGAAGGCAGGCAAGGCTGCCTTTGCTTTCTGCCTGTCCCTCGAGGAGGTGGAGCTCAGAGGGCTGGAAGATCTGGAACAACGGCTTTTTGAGGGATGTTCACGTCTGGAACGGTGTGTCTGTGAGCAGGCGCAGTTTATTGATCCGCACTGTTTCAGCGGCTGCGGGAGCCTGAAAGCTTTCGATCTTCGGCGGGTGAAGGAGGTTGGCAGATACGCGTTTCAGGACTGTGATGCTCTGGAGATAATTGTTCTGGGGGAGGGTGCGATACTGCGCCCTCACGCTTTTGATGACTGCGGGCGTCTCGAGTCGATAGATATTGCGGGAGATATGGGCAGCGTCAGGCTTTATGAGTATGCTTTTTCCGGGTGTACGGCCGTGCGCCGAGTGGCCCGACTGGGGAAGTCATGGAATCTGCGCGTTTACAGGGATATTTTGTCGGAGGAGATCCCTGAGGCGGTACGGTTGATTTTTCAGAGCGCGCTCAGCTGTTTTGAGGTGGAAAAGGAAGAAATACTCTGCGGTTACAGAGGACTTGGGAGGATCGTCAGGATACCGGAGGGGATCAGGAGGATCGAAGCGGAGGTGTTCAGGGATATCCTGATGCTGGAGGAGATCACGATCCCGGAGACCGTTGAATATATCGGGGCTCGGGCTTTTCACGGAACGGCATGGATGGAAAAGCAACGCGTTTTTTCTCCTATGGTAACAGTGGGCGATATGCTTTTGGACGGATCGGGCTGTGTGGGAGAGGCGGTCATTCCGGAGAATATCAGGCTGATCTGCGGCTGGGCGTTTGCCGGGGGAACGGGTATCGAGAGTATCCGGTTTTTGTCAGATCAGGTGAAGGCGGAGGCGTACGCCTTCCGAAACTGTATCTATCTGAGGAAGCTGTTCTTCGCGGATGGTTCTTCTGTCACATTTCAGGGAATCTCAGACAGGGAGAGAGACTTCCCCGCTGCGTTCTCAGCGCTGGCAAAACAGGCTGCGGCGGATTCCCTGAACTGTTTTAAGACAGATGAAAAGGATGTGTTGGTGGAATGTACCGGTAATATTTCCGAACTTCTGGTGGCGGAAGGTATCAAGGCGATAGGGGACAATGTTTTTCAGGACGGAAATCTTTTGACGGAGATCACTCTGCCGCTCAGCGTGACATCCATCGGGAAAAATGCTTTTGCGGGCTGCAGATGGCTTAAGGCAGTGAGGCAGGCGCACCGCGTGGAGTCGGTGGGAGTCAGGGCCTTTTCCGGCTGCGGGACTCTGGAGAGGGTGGAGTTCGGGGAGAAGCTTCGCGATATTGGGGCGAGGGCTTTTGAGAACTGTACTGCGCTGCGGGAGGTTTTTTTGCCGGAGGGGATCGCGGAGATACCGGACAGGGCGTTCTTCCGCTGTCACAGTCTGAGGAAGATTTACCTGCCTTCCACGTTGAAACGAATCGGGAAGGAGGCTTTCGCATTCTGCAGAAGTCTGCAAAAGCCGGACATACCGGAGGGGGTGCTGGTGGAGGAGAGAGCTTTTGCCGGCATCGGAGAAAGGGAATGAGTGATCACTATGCGTTACCGCAAACTGGGGAATACCGGGCTTATCGTCTCGGAAGTCGGCTTCGGCACGATTCCGATCCTGCAGGGCAGCGTGCCTGTCCTGCCTGAATATTTTAATCTGAACGAGAAACAGGCGGTATCTGTCATGGAGAATGCGTTTCGACTCGGGTGTAATCTGTACGATACGGCTATCGTTCCCGAATACGGAGATGCTGAGATAAAGCTGGGGAAATTTGCGTTGGGGATCGACAGAGAAAAGATCGTCATTTCCGATAAAGCCAGGTTTTTTGAGGGGAATGAGATGTATGCGGCAGTTCTGGAATCCTGCGAAAATCTCGGAACTGTGCCGGATATCTACTTTGTCCATCAGGCTGATCCTGAACATGAGGAGGAGATCTTCCGGAGGGGCGGAGCGCTGGACGCTCTCTGCGAGCTGAAGAAAGAAGGAAGGATTCGTTTTGCAGGGCTGGCGTCCCACTACTACGATATTCTTCTGCGGGGAGCGAAAGATGCCCGGGTGGATGTGCTGCAGGGCAGCGGAAATCTGCTGGAGAGGGGGATGCTGGAGAGAATCGCCGGAGAGCCCCTTTTTCAGGCGAAGGGATTTCTGGTGAATAAGGTTTTTGCGGCGGGTATCCTGCCCGCATTTTTTCCGGTGGAAATGCTGATAAAGGCTGTGCTGTCCTATCCGGTGTCCTGTGCTCTGGTCGGCATCGGTTCTGTGGAGCAGGCAAAGGCTGCGTTTATGCAGGATACCATGTCGGCTGATGTTCCGGTTCCCGATTTCGAGCAGGTATTGACCGTTCTCGAAAAAAAGTTCAGGCCGATTCCCTGCGATCGCTGTCAGAGGTGTCTATGTCCCTGTGGGACAGAGATCCATACCGTCTTCCGGCAGTATAATTATTATTTTCTCGGCAAGGACTATTGGGCGCTGCGCAAGCTGGATATGGGGATCGGGGACAGCGCTGAGTTGTGCCGGAAATGTACGGATATGCCCTGTCTGTCCATGTGTCCGGAGAAGATACGGATCCCGGATGAGATGGAGAAGATTTTGAGGCTTGTTAGAGACCACACGATCGTGCGGCATTTCATTTAAAAAGTTTGTTCTGTTGTGATACCGGTAATGTGATTTTACCGGTATTTTTTTGAATCAAAAAAAATAGAAAGAAAAAACTTTGTGACATAAAGATAAAAATGACCACTTTGCTCAAACGCAGAAACGGTTATTGATTTTAAAAATTGGATTTTATAGAATACAATTATACAAAATACACAAAAGGAGCCGCAAATTCATGCTGGAAAATGTAAATTTTCTTAAACCACATGTGTTTCGAGAGCGAAACAAAAAATATGGGTATTATGATTACAAAAAAAATACCCTGTATTACCTGAATGCAGATAACCAGATGCAGTATCAGGTGCTTTCTCTCCGGTACGTAACGGGGATCGCTCTGGGGCTCGCCGCTTACATTCTGTTTCACCATTTACTCAGCGCGCTGGTGGCGGCGGCAGTTGTCATTGTGGTTATGGAACTTATTTTCCGGCTGAAATTTCTTCCGTCCTGCAAGACAAAGACGGGTGTGGAGTCGGAGACGCTGACGCCCTGTCTGGCAAGCGGGGAGGACAGTGCGCCGCCCCGAAAACGGAAAAAACAGGGCGTGCTGCTGATGCTTCTGGGAGTCCTGCTGGTGATGAATGCCTATGATCTGAATCTTCAGGATATGGAGTTTATCCTTGGCTGGGCGGGCGGTGGTATCTGTATTTTGGCAGGAGGACTGCGATTACTGAAAGGACTGCTTGCAAAGTAAATGCATCAAAAGGAGGGACTATGGTAAAAATTATTCTTGTGGCGCACGGAGACCTGGCTGTCAGCTTTCGCAATACGGTGGCCATGATTGCGGGCGCGGAAACGGCGGAACAGATCAGCTGTCTCTGTATGACACAGGAGAAAGATCCGGAAAAATTTGAGGAGGAGGCCAGAGCTCTCCTTATGGAGGATCCGGAGGCGGATTATCTGATCTTTGCGGATTTGTTTGGGGCCAGTCCGTGCAATACATGTATTTCTGTATTTCGGAGCGCTTCTTATCGTATGGTGACCGGAATGAACCTGGGCGTCATTCTGGATGTTATGTTTCAGAAAGATACGCTTTCTCTGGAAGAGTT
>ERZ779622.897-NODE-897-length-14098-cov-10.607919_pt1 | contig 14098 bp, 15 predicted proteins | sample MGYA00514188_ERZ779622 | MGnify/ENA primary metagenome ERZ779622 (study PRJEB29562, sample SAMEA4376702) | mouse gut metagenome | isolation source: Cecum | study: EMG produced TPA metagenomics assembly of the A DSS colitis mouse model was used to assess the...
CAAAGGTTTCGTGGGTGATGATGGCCTCGTGGGTATCGGGGACGCGCACCCATTCTTCCTCCGGCACAGCCTCAATCTGGTGTACCTTGTAGCTTTTCACCCGGCGGCGGCCCTGTACTAAATCCCCGGTGTAAATAGGATTTCTGAGAATATCCGTTATAATCTTGTTCCCCCACATGGGAGCGTCCGATATAGCCGGGGAGTAGGGCAGGCCCTTTAGCTTTCTGTATGCCGTGGGGCTGGGTATGCCGTGGTCGTTCAGATACATCACAATTTGAAGTTTGGCCGTACCTTGCAGGCACATCTCGTAAATCTTCTTGACGATTTCAGCGGCTTCCGGGTCAACGATTAGCTGGTGCTTGTCTTTGGGGTCTTTTATGTAGCCGAATCTGGTCTTTCATTTCCCGGGGCGTGGCGTCCTTGCCGAAATACTTGTTCAGTTCAGCGGCGGAAATAATCACTTTGTCTACCTCCTTTTTCTCACGGCTCAAAATGCCGTCAATCACATCGCCGTTCAGTTTCCCGTCCTTATCCAGCTTGCGGAGCTCCTGCGCCTGGGAGAGCGAGGGGGACGCCTGCTCGCCCTCAATGGAAACGGCGATTAGCCAACCATGAAGAACAATTCCGTAAGGCTATGGGCGCAAAGCAGAAAGCAGACGCAAAACGGGAGTTGACGGCAAAGCGGCGGCAACTAACGCAAGCGGAACGCCGGATTGCGGAACTTGACCGATTGTTTAAGCGTATTTATGAAGATAACGCAAATGGTAAACTTTCTGACAGCAGATTTCAAATGCTCTCTGACGATTACGAACAGGAGCAGGAAGAACTGCGGGAAAAGCTGTTGCAACTGAATGAGGAAATTAACCGACAGGAAGAACAGGCAGAGAACATTGAACGGTTCATCAGCAAGGTGCATGAGTATCTCGACATGGACGAACTGACACCCGCCGTACTGAATGACATGGTGAAAGCAGTTTACGTCCATATGCCGGACACTTCAAACGGACATAGGGAACAGCAGATTGACATATCCTATGACCTTGTGGGAATACTCCCTGCGTCCCTGTTGAACGACTTACAAAACGGGGAAACGGCATAGCCAACGCTACGCCGTTTCCAAAAAACAAATCTAATACTGTCTTACGAGTATCTAACTTACGACGGCTTTTTTTCTTTTGCCGTCGTGCGGCAGATTTGACTTTATTATCAAAGAAAGAGCCGATAACAGCAGCTAAAAGATTCTGCTTGTTATCGGCTCTGCGTCTGTGCGTCTGGCTCTTTGATAACTGATATATGCAATTTTAAGACATTGATTAAAGTTTCTTGTTTGCACTTAGGACAGTATAAAGGGAAATTTACTAAAATAGTATCTTCTCTAATTTTTAGTCTGGTTTTATTTTGACAGATAGGACAAATCACCCATTCCATATTGCCTATTCCTTATTATTGCAATAAATTTCGATTGCTTTGCTAAAAAATTCAGCTAAATTTCCATGTCCAAATCTGTTTATAAAATCTGTGAACCTTTCATCAGTAACATAGAGAGCGCCTAAATAAGATAATACTTGCTTATTACATTCATAAAAATGTTCAGAAATATATTGCTGCCATTCGCGAACGATTGACTGTACTTCTTGACAAGACGCAGAAAAGGGGAACAATTTAGCCTTTCACTTGATACAGTCCTTTGCGCCGGGGGAAGTGGACTATGAGAAAGCCCACGAAATCGGGAAGCAGCTTGCCGACGCGGTGACAAAGGGGCAGCATGAATATGTTGTGACGACGCACATTGACAACGAAGATATGCGCCAGTCTATCACAAAGAAGTTGATAGAAGCCCTCCCGCAGTTCCCGCTTGAAGAAATGGAAAAGGGAAATGTCAGATAGGCAAAAAAAGAACAGGGCGCGGAAGCCAGTATATGACTTCCGCGCCCTGTCTTTTTATGGGTGCTGTTTTCGTGAATGTTACGCAGTAGAACGCCATTTTCGGGGGTAAAGGTATAAAGTATCCCCTTTCTAATTTTCACGCCCGGAAAGCCCTGCAAATCAAGGGGTTTTCCGCGCCTACTGCGTAACAGGGGCGCGTCTTTTCCTCATACGGGAGATTGAGGATAAGCAGCTTCTTGATTTCCGGCTTCATAGCGATACCTCTATCCGCAGATTGCCAGGCAAAGGGGAACTAACTGGAAAGCTGTAGAGCGCAACATCCGCTCTGCCATTGATGTCATTTGGAGGCGAAACCCCCTGGGTCTCCAACAATTATCTAGTTGCCAGATGGACACCAAACCTGCTGCTGCTCATTTTGTCTCACTCCTTATTTTCTACCTGCAATTCGATGATTCTTAAATCCAATCCGAACCGCCAGACTACATAAAACGTCTGGCGGTTCCGCATTTGACGCTTACGTTCATTGAGAAGATCGTGGTATCCAAGCCGGAAAAGATAGACGGCAAGCGGCATCAGCGGGTAGGCATCCACTATAACACCATTGGCCTATGGTGCGCTCCCTCCCCTGAAGAAATGGAGAGACTGTACCAGGAACATCTTGCAAACCAGCGGAAAAGGACGGCATAGCCACAACTACGCCGTCCAAATAGATAGAATTTCTTTACAGGTTAGCCCAAGGCCGACACTTCCTTACGGAGTGTCGGCCTTGGCGGTCCCCGTTTTTATATGGCGTTCAGCGCCTCGCCGGCGGTCCTGACCAGATACTGCATGGCCTGGACGGGCCATTTGCCCGCGGCGGTCTCGCCGGTGAGCATAAGGGAGCTCGCCCCGTCCAGCACGCCGTTGTAGATGTCGCACACCTCCGCACGGGTTGGGACAGGGCGCTGTTCCATGGACCAGAGGAGCTGGGTCACCAGACAGAAGGGTTTGCCCCGGTCCCGGCACCGCTTTGCAATGTCCTTTTGAATGGCGGGCAGCTTCCATAGCGGAATGGAATTGCCCAAATCCCCTCGGGCTATACAAATCTGGTCGGCCGTTTCTATGATCTCGTCCAGCCGGTCCAGACCCTGCCGGTTTTCGATTTTGGCCATGATCCGGACCCGGTCCAGGCCCAGCCCGTCCAGCGTCCGCCGCAGGACCTCTATGTCCCGGCGGCCGCGGACAAAAGGCTGAAGGATGTGGGTCACGCCGAATTTTTCCGCCTGCCTCAGATTCTCCAGGTCGTCGGGCGTGAGGGTGGGGGTATCTACCTCGGTCCCCAGGAGGGACAGACTCTTTTTACTGAGCAGCGGCCCGCCCCGCAGAACATGGCAGAGCAGGACCGCGGGGGCGGAGCGCTTGACCTCCAGCAGTAGGGCGCCGTCGTCAATGGACAGCTGCTGGCCCGATCGAGCGGTGTGCAGAATATTCCGGGGGACGGGAATGCCGCCGTCGCCCAGCAGGACATCGTCCCCCTCCCGCAGCTTGACCGGCCGGGAGAGCTCTCCGATGCGCAGCTCCGGCCCCTGGAGGTCCAGAATAAGGTGAGCGTCCTCCAAGCCCGCCTGCCGGGCGGCGGGCCGGTACGCCCTGTCCAGCAGCGGCGCGCACTTGGAAAGGCTGGTATGGGACAGATTGACCCGGATGCCCGTCATACCCGCTTGAAAGAGCTGGTCCATAACATCCCGCCGGGCACAGGGCTTGCCCAGAGTAGCGTAATATTCCACCGAAGCCTCACTCCTTTTCAGTTTTTTATTATGAGGCCGGAGGTGTGGGAAGTCAATGGGAAGTTTGAAGCAAACGGCCCGCGGAGCATGAAAACCCCGCGGGCCGTTTAAGTCCGCAAAATTAAGAATAAGTTTTGTTTATTTGAAAAAATAGTCGAATATACTGATAAAAAGTGGCATAAAAATTGTAAAAATTACTTGCATAATTTGTCATTCTGTGATAGATTGTAGGCGGCTGGTCGAAATGAACCGGGAGTATGCGAAGTCGGGAACTTTTGCCGGCCGTGACAGAGTTTCAATGAAAGGAAGAATGACAATGGAGAATGTCAAACGAATCGTAGTGGCGGATACCGGGACAGAGTTCCGGCAAAGCCTGGTGCAGACCCTGTCCAGCGAACCGGATTTTCAGGTTGTCGGCGAGACCGGAGACGGTGCGGAGCTGATCCGCATGGTGCGCAAGGAACAGCCGGACGCCGTCGTCATGGATATGGTGCTGACAGGGGGAGCGGATGGCATGGATGTGCTGGATGCCTTTGCCCAACAGAAGAGCCGGCCCAAGGTGCTGATTCTGTCCAGCTACATCAAAGGGAATGTGCTGGACGCCGCCGCCGCCAAGGGGGCGGACTTCTTTATCGCAAAGCCCTGCCGCCTGAGCTCGGTGGCGGAGCGGCTGCGCCAGGTGATGACGGCGGGCGGCCTGGAGCCGGAGCGGGATGACGCCGCCGACCTGGAGGCCCGGGTGACCGCCATCATCCACGAGGTGGGGGTGCCCGCCCATATCAAGGGCTACCAGTACCTGCGGGAGGCCATCATCATCGCCGTAGAGGACATGGACGTAATCAACGCGGTGACCAAGGTGCTCTACCCCGAGGTGGCCAAGCGCTTCGGGACAACGGCCAGCCGGGTGGAGCGGGCCATCCGCCACGCCATCGAGGTGGCCTGGGACCGGGGCGATCTGGAGACCTTGCAGAAGTATTTCGGTTATACCGTCTCCAACGCCAAGGGTAAGCCCACCAACAGCGAGTTTATCGCCATGATTGCCGACCGGCTCCAGCTGGAGCGGAAAAAGAGCATGTAACACAAGGGACTTGTCTTTCTTCCCAAAACCTGCTATGATCCAGTATACACGCGGGCGGCGGCGGAGTTTGCCGAACCATGTCGAAGCCCAGCGGAATTTGGAAAGAGAGGCGTTTGCTGCTATGACGATCCAGTATACCCCCAGGGGCGTCTGCTCCAGGGCGTTTCAAATCGAGGTGGAGGACGGTGTGATCCGGGACATTCAGATAGAGGGCGGCTGTGACGGCAACCTGAAGGGGCTGTCCTCTCTTCTGAAGGGAATGAAGGCGGAGGAGGCGGTCAGCCGTCTGGAGGGCATCCGCTGCGGAGCCAAGGCCACCTCCTGCCCCGACCAGCTGGCTCAGGCGCTGAAGAAGGCGCTCTAACAGAATACGCCCCCGGCCAATGGCCGGGGGCGTATTCTGTGTGTTGTAAAGGAGAGAGAAAGGAGATACATTCATTAATCTTGTTTACAGCGTTATCATAACGTGGGATTAAGGCAAAACTATGACGTTCTGATGAACTTTTTGTAAACAGTTTACCGCGGGCGGATTTGCAGCGGCGGGCCGTCCAGCTCGACGACGGTGCCGGCGGCGGCCAGGACTGCGGGCTCGTGGCTCACCAGCAGGACAGGGGCAGGGAGGGACTTCATCCGCTCCAGGATGCGCAGCGCCCGGGACAGGTCCACCCCGGCGAAGGGCTCGTCCAGCAGGCGGAGCTTGGCGTCCAGGGCCAGGCACCGGGCTAGAGCCAGCCGCCGGCCCATCCCCCCGGACAGAGCGGCGGGACGGGTGCGCTCCTCCCCCTCCAGCTCGACCAGAGCCAGCAGGCCGGGAACCTCCCTCCACCGCTCCCGGGGCAGCACGTCGGTGAGGTGCTGCTCCACCGTCCGCCAGGGCAGCAGGCGGTCGTCCTGAAAGAGAATGGCGGTCTCCCGGGGCGCGGCGCCCTCCACGCTGCCGCCCTGGGGTTTTTCCAGCCCGGCCAGCACCCGCAGAAGGGTGGTCTTGCCGCAGCCCGAGGGGCCGGTGAGGGCGGTGACGCCCCGGTCCGGAACAGTCAGGGAGAAGCGGTCCAGGACGGCCCTGTCTCCAAAGGAGAGAGTGAGGTCCTTGCAGAGAATCACGTCCCCCACCCCCTTCCCCATTTGTTCAGGCAGGCCCGGAGCAGCCGCTCCAGCACCATACTCAGCGCCACGGTGACCGCCGTCCAGGCGAAGAGCTCCGGGATGTCCAGATAGTACTTGGTGTAGTAGATGCGCTGGCCCAGGGAGGGCTCGGGCAGGCAGAGCACCTCCGCCGCCACCCCCGACTTCCAGGCCAAACCGGTGGCCGTGGTGAGGGCGGCGAGGGCGTAGGGCCGCAGGGAGGGCAGGTAAATCAGAACCGTGGTTTTCCACCGGGAGAAGCGGTAACACCGGGCCAGCTCCAGCAGCTTGAGGTCTATGGCCTGGATGCCCCGGGACAGGTTGTCCCACACCACGGGGGTGACCATCAGGGCGGAAATCACAGCCGGGACGGTGTTCCGGCCCGTCCACAGCAGTACCAGCAGGATAAAGGAGGCCACCGGGGCGGCCCGCACCACCCGGACGGCGGGGGAGAGGAGGCGGTCGCACCACCGGGAGGAACAGGTCAGCATGGCCAGCGCCGCCCCCGCCAGCACGCCGGAGGTCAGTCCCAGAGCAATGCGCCCCAGGGAGGTGAACACCGTGGCCCAGAACTCCTCCGTCCCCACCAGAGAGACCAGGGCGCTCCAGACGGAGGCGGGGTAAGGGAGCAGCAGCTCGTTGCCCCTGCCCCCCACATGCCGGTCCACCAAAAAGGCGCAAAGCTGCCAGACCCCCAGCCAGAAGGCCGGGGGCAGCAAGGCGCGGATGAAGTTTTTCAGGAGATTACGCCACCCCATAGTAGAAGGAGTCGTAGGGCAGACCGCCGCCGATGGACTTGGGCTCCGCCTGGAAGAGGATGGAGTAATAGTCCTCCAGCATGGTCCGCATCTCATGGCCGGTGACGAAGGTGAGGGAGCACTGGGGGATGGCCCTGGCGGCCACCTTGTCGTTGGGGGCAAACCCGTACTGGGCAACCAGGGCGGAGGCATCGGAGCTGTTGGCGGGGTCGCTGATATAGTCGATGGACGCCTCATAGGCGGACAGGAAGGCCTCCACCTCTCCGGAGTTCTGTTCAATATACTCGGTGCGGGCCACCACGCAGCCCATAGGCAGCTCAGAACCCTCCAGTTCCTTCCAGGCGTCGGACAGGGAGATTGCCTCCCGGACGCCGCTGTCCTTCACCAGCAAGGCGGTGGCGGCGGGGACGGGGAGCATGCAGATGCCCGCATGGTCGGAGGACATTTTGGCGGTGATCTCCTGGGGGGTGAGCCACTCAATGTTCACGTCGGAGGGATTTACGCCGTTGCCCTCCAGCAGGTGGTTGAGAATGTGCTCCGGGTTGGCACCCTTGGTGTTGGAGGGGGCATAGAGGGTCTTGCCCCCCAGGTCGGCCATGTTGCGGACCGTGTCCCCCTTCTCCAGGATATAGAGCACCCCCAGGGTGTTCACCGCCAGCACCTGGATGGACCCCTCGTTCTTGGCGGACAGGACGGCGGCGGCGTTGGTGGCGATGGCGGCGACATCCACGTCCCCGTTGACCAGGGCGGTCTGAACCAGGGTGTTGTCGGTGACAATCTCATAGGAGGCAACGGCGCTGTTTTGGGGGTCCGCGTCGTGGCCGGCCATCAGCTTGGCCGCCCCCACGCCGGTGGGGCCGGACAGGACCATGAACCGGACGGAGGGACCGGACGCGCCGCTGGTATCGCCCGGCTCAGAGGCGGACCCGTCGGGCTGGCCGGAAGCGGAGCCGGGGACGGAGGAGGAGGTCCCGGCGGGGGGATTCTTGGGCCCGCAGCCGGCCAGCAGAGAAAAGGCCAGGGCGGCGGTGAGGAGCAAGGAGAGGGTGCGTTTCATGGTAATCATCCTTTCAGATTGGAATGTAGGGGTCGCCGCCCTCGGCGACCCGCTTGCGACGGTGCGATTTTTGTAAAGACGGGCCGCCGAGGGCGGCGGCCCCTACAGGAGAAATTGCCCCGCCCGTGTGGTCGGGGCCCACATTGGTCATAAGGTCACAGCACTGTCTCCAGTCCCGCGGGGTCGATGACGGCGATGGACTTGCCCTTTCGGACGATGAGGCCGCCGGCCTCCAGGGCGGCGAAGGCCCGGTAGAGGGAGGCCCGGCTCATTCCCAGCTGCCGGCACAGCTCCGTGGCCGGGCAGGAGCTGCCTCCGTTGGCCAGCAGGTAGCGGGCCAGCTTGCCCTCCACCCCCGGCTGGGCCAGGGTCTGCAGCCGCCCGGACAAAAACCGGATGCGGCCGGTGAGATAGCGCAGATAGTTTTCCCGAATTTGGCTGTGTTCAGCCAGCAGACGGTTTACCAGGAACTGCTCCAGCATCAGGCACCGGCTGGGACCCTTGGCGGTGATGGTGGAGGCGAACTCCGGCTCGTCGCTGTACAGGGCGGCGGCCCCGAAGAGGTCTCCCGGCTGCAGCACGCTGACGGCCAGGCTCCCCTTTGTCACCTGAAGCCGGCCCGACAGCACCACCCCCAGGCAGCGGCGGAAGTGCCGGGGGCTGTACACCACCCCGGGGTCAAACCGGACCAGACCGGCCCCCTCCAGCTCCGTCAGGGAGCGGAGCAGCGACCGGTCCGCCTGCCGGAACAGCGGGCAGCCGGCCAGCAGAGTGAGTTCCTCCTGTGTGAGGGACAAAATGACCACCTCTGACTGTCTAATTTGAGACAAACTGGATTATACAGGAGAAGGGAGAAAATGTCAACCCCGGCAGCGGAAAAACTGCCGGGGCTGCGGGTACAGCTTCTTATTCCTTTTTGGCCCGGACGGTCTCCTCCCGGGCGCGGTTCTGGACCACGTTCACCTGGCCGATCAGCTCCGAAACCTGGCTCAGGTCGCCAGGACCAGCGCAGGTGGCGGTGATGAGAAAGAGGGCGGGGCCGGAGATGACCTCGCACTGGGCCTGATACAGCCGCTCTCCCTTCTCGCTGATTTCCTTCCAGCCCCAGCGTAGGGCGCCGCCCTTCAGCTCCCGGCCCTCCACGCCGTTGAGAGCGGACAACTGGTCGGTGAAGCGGGCGTCGCCCTCCCGCATCCGGTAGGAGCTCACCCGCCAGACGGGACTGTCGGAGGAGGCGTCGCTCCAGAGGTGGGCGCCGCTCCCGTTCTCCCAGCGCTCCCACTCGTAACGGAGGATGCCGGGCAAGGTGAGGCGCAGAACGCCCAGGTGGTGGGTAATCAGGCCCCTCCGGTAGCCGGGGGCGAACTCCTCCGCCAGGTTGGGGCCGTCGGGCAGGACGGGGTCCCGGCCCGCCAGGGCGCACACCTCGGCGTAGGACTCCCGAGGCAAAGGGAGGGAGGGGGCCAGCTTGGCCGCGCGCTCCAGGTCGTCCAGAATGGAGGCGTTCACCGCCTCGTCCTCCCAGCTGCGGACAGAGGGGGCGAAGCAGCACCTCTCCCACAGGGCGTTGATGGCGCGGTTGCGGTAAAATTTGGCGTCCCGGGTCCGGCCGTTCCAGAGGAAGAACCGATTTGCCAGCGCCTCGACGCCCCCCTCCTCCAGCAGGCCGGCCAGCTCGGAGAGCCGGAAGCGGCCCACAGGGGTGACCACCGTGTCCGGGATGTCCTGGGGGGAGTACTGCTCCAGGTTCCAGCACAGCTGCATCCCGGATACCCCTTTCCCGCTCTCCTGACGGCATACGTCCACCAGGGTGCGCAGCCAGGGGTAGAAGTGCTCCTCCTTCATCCGCCGGAAGTCCCGGTGGCGGTAAAAGCCGGTCTCGTCCTCCACCGTCAGAGAGTGGATGGGCAGGTTGTCCAGCAGCTCCACCGCCGCCCGGTGCAGCCCCGCCCCCGCCGGAGTGGATACGCAGCCCCCCCGCACCAACCAGGGACCTGCCGGGTCCTCCGACCGGCGCCAGAGAAAGCCCACCTCGCCTCCCAGAGGGCACAGGATGACCTTCAGTCCGCCCTCCCCGGCGGCCAGGTGGTAGTTCTGCTCCGCCGCCAGAATCTTCGCCGCCTCCAGCAGCGCCTCCGGGCGGTCGATCCTGCCGGTGAAGCTCAATCCGATGCTCATGCCGCTGCCCCCTTTCGCGTGTTCTTTCCTTTATATTTTTCCGCTGTTATGCCTCTTGCTCTGCCTTCAGCCCGATGCTGCCCGCGTTGGAACGGAGCGTGTGGAAGGCGGCCCAGTCCACGGGCGCACCGGCAAAGACCTCCACGGCGGCGTCCAGCAAGGTGCGCAGGTCCCAGGCGATGAAGTCCAGGTAGCCGAAGGCGGTACCTGTGGCTCCGCCGGTGAAGGTGACAATCCCCTCGCCGCAGCGGGCTTCAATCGCCTGCTCAAGCTGGTCCCGCAGGTTCAGGATATCCTTTTTGTCCACCCCATCCAGGGGGTAGTAGAAGAAGCCGGGGACCACCCCGTCCTGATGGAGACGGTCCATATAGTAGTCGTCGTTCTGGAAATAGCCATTGAGCAAGGGTATGCAGCAGGTGACCCCCACATATACGTCGGCCCGAAGCGGCCAGTCCTCCTCCTCAGAGGGCTTGCCCTCGTAAGCGGTGTACCGCTCGCCGGCCAGCTCTGGGTCGTTGGCCCGGGGCCAGCCCTCCGGGTCCACCTGGCGGGCCACAAAGCCGGCCAAATGGTTCAGCGGAATGGACTCCCGCTCCGCCGGGGCCTCCAGGACCTCCAGACGGTCCACATACCGCATGGCGGCCAGCTCCCCCAGGGCCTGGTCCAGCAGGATATAGATGATGTTGTAGGCCTGACCCTCGTTCTCCTTCATCAGGGGGGCCAGCTTTTCGCAGTACAGCTTCAGGTTCAGACTGCTGTTCTGCGTCTTTTCCGGCCAGACACGGACATCTTCCAGGGCGACATCCTGACCGTAGATCCGCAAGCCAAAGTTTTCGCTTCGGGTGCGGCCCACCTTGATATTCCAGCTTTTCAGCAGCTCCCGGGGGGCGTGCTGCCGGAAGTAAGCCAGCTGGAACAGCCGGGATCTGTCCCCTTCTGGGGTGAGGATCAGCTCGTACTTCTCCCCGTTGTGGCCCAGCTCAAAGGCCACGTCGGCAAAGGCGGGGGAGAGCAGCTCGGTACACCGGGATACCAGCCTCTCGCTGACCGCCTCCCGGTCCTCTTCCTCCAGCAGGGCCCGCAGCTCCCCCTCCCCGGTCAGGAAGGAGGCCCAGCCCTCCTCTGTCCGCATCCGGAAGGGCTTGATGTTGATGGGCAAGGACAACTCTCTCATGCGTTCTTCATCCATTAAGCGCGCTCCTCTCTAATTCAAACTGGCCAGATAGGCCGCCGGGCCGCTCTCATACAGGTTGCCCCCGTGGGCGTCCAGTATGACGGTGAGGGGCATATCGGCCACCTCCAGCCGGCGCACCGCCTCGCAGCCCAGGTCCTCCCAGCAGATGACCTCCAGCTCCCGGACGCAGGCCGCCATCAGCGCCCCCGCGCCCCCCAGAGCGGCCAGGTAGACCGCGCCGTTTCTCACCACGGCGTCTTTGACAGCCCGGTTCCGGGCCCCCTTGCCGATCATAACGGCCTGGCCCAGGTCCAGCAGACGGGGGGAGTACGCGTCCATCCGCCCGCTGGTGGTGGGGCCGGCGGAGCCGATCACTTCTCCGGACCGTTCCGGTGTGGGGCCTACGTAATACAGCGCCGAGCCTTTTACCGGGAAGGGCAGCTCTTTTCCAGCGTCCAGCAGCTCCATCATCCGCTTGTGGGCGGCGTCTCGGGCGGTATACACCGTCCCGGACAGCAGCACTGTGTCCCCCGCCCGCAGCGGGGCCAAGTCCTCCCGGGTGACGGGAGTGGTCAGTCTGTATCGCATCACAGCACCTCCGCCGCTCTCCGGGTGACGTGGCAGCTCACGTTCACCGCTGCGGGCAGGCCGGCCACATGGGTGGGGGCGGCCTCAATGGCCAGCCCCAGGCAGGTGGTCCTCCCGCCGAAGCCCTGGGGGCCGATGCCCAGGGCGTTGATCTCCTCCAGCAGCTCTCCCTCCAGCTGGGCGTAGAAGGGGTCGGGATTGGGCCGGTCCAGAGGGTGGAGCAGGGCGTGCTTGGCCAGGGCGGCCACCTTGTCGAAGGAGCCGCCGAGCCCGACGCCCAGCACCACCGGCGGACAGGGGTTGGGACCGGCCAGCCTGACCGTCTCCACCACGAACCGCTTCACCCCCTCCACCCCGTCGGCGGGCTTGAGCATGGCGAGACGGCTCATGTTCTCTGATCCGAAGCCCTTGGGGGCCACGGTAACGGCGCATTTGTCTCCGGGCACCAGCCGCAGGGTGATGGCGGCGGGGGTGTTGTCCCCGGTGTTCACCCGGCGCAGCGGGTCGGCTACCATGGACTTGCGCAGATAACCCTCGCCGTAGCCCCGGCGGACCCCCTCGTGGACGGCCTGCTCAAAGTTTCCCTCAATGTGGACCTCCTGGCCCAGCTCCACAAAGACGCAGGCCATCCCCGTGTCCTGACAGATGGGCAGGTTCCGCTCCCCGGCCCGATTTAGGTTGTCCCGGAGCAGGTCCAGGGTGTTCCCGGCCAGGGGCCAGGGCTCGGAGGCCCGGCAGGCCTCCAGGGCGGCGGCTACGTCAGGGGGCAGGACGGTGTTGGCCCGGATACACAGCCGGGCGACGGCCTCGGTAATCCGGGCGGCGGGAATGGTTCGCATGGCGGGACCCTCTCTCTGTCTTTGTTTTTTCTATTCTACCACAGCGGGCGGGCGGTTTCAACAAAAAAGAACGCCCGTTTCCGGTCGGAAATGGGCGCTGTGCTAATTCATATATTCCTCGCTGAGCAGGACTGTCTCGGCCTCCAGAGAGGCGGGCACGTCGATGATACGTTGGTTGTTGGAGCCCCGGAACCGCAGGCCCAGGTCCTTCTTCGCCAGGACGAAGGGGCCGTCCACCAGCACGTCCAGTCCCTCCAGCAGCGCCCGGCTGCGCTCCCCCACCTTTCCGGCGGCCAGCTCCTCGAAGAGATAGCCGGAGTAGCACCAGATGGTCTTTTGGGGCAGCTTCTCCCGCACCCGGCGGACCAGGTCCAGCACGGCCTCCTGGTTGGCCGGCTCGAAGGGCTCGCCCCCCAGAAGGGACAGCCCCCGGATGTGGTCCGGGGCCAGAAGCGTGAGGATTTTTTCCATCTCCGCCTCCCCGAAGGGGGAGCCGTAGGAGAAATCCCAGGCCTCCGGGTTGAAGCACGCCTCGCAGCGGTGGGTGCAGCCCGACACAAACAGCGACACCCGCACCCCCGGTCCGTTGGCCACGTCTACCTTTTTAATATCAGCGTAGTTCATAGATGGAGGACCCTCGCCTTGATCTCCTTGGTCTTGCCCACGTTCCAGAAGTTCTCGCCCAGGTAGCCGCAGGTGCGTCTTGTGACGTTCATCTTGGACTGGTCGGTGTTGTGGCACACGGGGCACTCCCACTGGAAGTCCTCGTTGATCTCGATCTCCCCGTCGAAGCCGCAGCACTGGCAGTAGTCGCTTTTGGTGTTAAACTCGGCGTACTGGATGTTGTCATAGATGAACCGGACCACGTCCTTCAAGGCCTCCAGATTGTGGCGCATGTTGGGAATCTCCACATAGGAGATGCAGCCGCCGGTGGAAATTTTCTGGAACTGGCTCTCGAAGGTGAACTTGTCGAAGGTGTCGATCTTCTCCCGCACGTCCACGTGGTAGCTGTTGGTGTAGTAACCCTTGTCGGTGACATCGGGGATGGTGCCGAAGCGCTCCTTGTCGATGCGGGCGAAGCGGTAGCACAGGCTCTCGGCGGGGGTGCCGTAGAGGGCGAAGCCGATGTTGGTCTCCGCCTTCCAGTCGTCGCAGGCGCGGCGCAGACGGTTCATCACGGCCAGAGCGAACTCCTGCCCGCCCGGCTGGGTGTGGCTGACCCCCTTGACCAGCTTGGTGAGCTCATACAGGCCGATGTAGCCCAGGGAGATGGAGGAATAGCCGCCGTAGAGCAGAGGCTCAATGGAGGCCCCCTTGGGCAGGCGGGCAATGGCGCCGTACTGCCAGTGGATGGGGGAGGAGTCGGAGCACACCTTCTTCAGGGCATTGTGCCGGCACATGATGGCCTCGAAGCACAGCTGGAGCCGCTCCTCCAGAATGGACCAGAATTTCTCCTCGTCGCCATTGGCCAGAATACCGATCTGGGGCAGGTTGAGGGAGACGACTCCCTGGTTGAACCGGCCCTCGAACTTGTAATTTCCGTTCTCGTCCTTCCAGGGGGCCAGGAAGGACCGGCAGCCCATGGGGGAGAACACGTTGCCCTGGTAGTTCTCCCGCATCTTCTTGGCGGAGATGTAGTCGGGGTACA
>ERZ779622.902-NODE-902-length-14016-cov-16.326266_pt1 | contig 14016 bp, 8 predicted proteins | sample MGYA00514188_ERZ779622 | MGnify/ENA primary metagenome ERZ779622 (study PRJEB29562, sample SAMEA4376702) | mouse gut metagenome | isolation source: Cecum | study: EMG produced TPA metagenomics assembly of the A DSS colitis mouse model was used to assess the...
GCCGTTCTCAACGAGGTATTTCGAAAGAGTTTTACCGGAAAGGTCAGAATCATAAACCCGGATAAACTCCTGATCCTCTGCAGTAAAGTTTGTAATTCCCTTCTTTTCAAGGAGGGCCGCTGCACGGGGTACGTCATCCACCTGCAGGCTGATATATTCTGTCTGGCGTTTATGGATCTCCTCAACAGGCAATTCCGCCAGAAGTTTTCCGTGCCGAAGGATCCCAATGGTATCTGCAAGCAGATCCACCTCGGAAAGAATGTGACTGGATATGAAAACAGTCGTCCCGTTTTCACGGTTTAACCGCTGGAACAGTTTTCTCATTTCCCGGATTCCTTCGGGATCCAGGGCATTGATCGGCTCATCCAGCATCAAAAATTCCGGATATGCAAGGACAGCCCTTGCGATAGCCAGCCGCTGCTTCATGCCCAGCGAAAAATGCCGAACCTGCTTTCCCCTGACCTCCTGCAATCCAACCATTTGCAGCACTTCATCAATTCGTTCCCTGTTCGGAAAGCCCATATACTCACAGTGTAACTCCAGGTTTTGACGGGCCGTCATTTTTTCATAGAAGTACGGATTTTCAATAATGGAGCCAACCCTTTTGAATACTTCATAGCTGTGATCAGTGACCTTCTCCCCGAAAAGATGAACCTCCCCGGCATCCGGCTGTATCAGGTTCAAAACCATTTTCATCACCGTGCTTTTTCCCGCCCCATTCGGGCCGACAAATCCATAAACGGCTCCTCTGGGGATATGAATATTAACATTGTCTACCACCACATTTCCCCTGTAGGATTTTCGCAGTCCCACGGTTTCCATAATGTAATCCATTTTTTCCTCCATTCGATTTTTTCCTCCATTCCGAAGCGCTTTGCGCCGAGGACGCGGGCAGAATTTCAGAATTTTCCGAAAGAATACTCCAATTCTGCTCTGCACTCAATCATATCTATGACTTTATGATACAGTACAGACTTCTCTTTTCTCTGCCGGAATTCTAACTTTTTTCTAACTTTTACAACTTTTCATAATAATGGAGAAAATCGTTTTTTGATTCTGTATGCTGTGAACCTCCAACTCTGCCCCTGTCATTTCACAAAGGCTTTTGGCGATCGCGAGTCCCAGGCCGCTGCCTGTTGATCCGGGGGCCGTCGTATAATCTCTTGCAAAAATCCGTTTCTGCTGCTGCGGCGTCATTCCTTTGCCGTGATCTTCTATTTCAATAACGCTTTTGTCTTTTGTTGTCGTAAGACGCAGGGCAATATATTTTCCGTCACCACCATGCCGGATCGCATTGTCGATCAGATTCTTCAAAATGCGCTGCAGCAGGTCCCTGTCCGTATCTGCGCAGATCGGTACAGGCGGCACCTGAATCTCCACCGTAAACTGCTTTTGATCAAGCAGATCATAGTAATCCAAAATGGTATCATGGCACAGCTGCGAAATATCCTCCTTCTGCAATTTCAGGGGAAGATCGCCGGAAGCGATCCTGGACATTGTGAAATAATCGCTTATCGTCGTTATCAGGACGTCCGCTTTGCGGTCGATTTTAACAGCCATCTCATGAATATTTCCTGCACCGGACAAATCCGCTGTCCTGGCCGCCAGCATTTCGCTGTTTCCTTTTAATACCGTAAGCGGGGTGCGGATATCATGTGAAATATTCGTCAGAACCTGTGCCATTGCTCTCTGCTCCTGCCCGAATTCCGACTTTTTTGCATAAAAATCCCGCAGCAGCGTGTTAACAGCCGCCCCTAATTTCCTGACGCAGATGTGCGCAGCGGGAAGCAGGACGAAACCGTTTTCGGAAGCGATAGAAAGTGTTGTGAGGCGGTTGCTGATATACTCGATTTCTTTTTGCAGCTTCCTGTACAGGATGCGCTGCCGGATCAGAATCAGCAGCAACACGGCCGAAAGCGCAGCAAACAGAATCCACATTTATCTCCCCTCCATCTTATAACCGATTCCCCATAAGGTTTTAATATACGTCGTTGTATCTGCCTGATCTTTTTTCAGTTTCTGACGCAGGCGGTTGATATGCGTATTCAGTACATTCTCGTTGCCGAAATACGGCTCCTTCCAGATCAGTTCATAGAGACGTTCCTTTGAAAAGGCCTGCCCCGGATGGGTCGCCAACAGATACAGTATATCAAATTCGATCGGCGTTAAATCCACAACAACGCCCTGCCGGCTGACAGAATGACCGGCACGGTCTATGTTCAAATCCCTGAACTTCACAACCGTATTGTCCGCAATGGCCTGATAAGTACCGGCACGCCGGATATTTGCCTTAATTCTTGCGGTAAGTTCAATCAGGGAAAAGGGCTTCACTACATAATCGTCCGCCCCTAAATTCAGCCCCAGCGATTTATCCGTATCATTATCTTTCGCAGTAATGATGATTACCGGAATGGTGCTGACCCGTCTGATCGCCTTAATAACCTCCATGCCGCTTATGTCCGGCAGCATAAGGTCAATCAGGGCAAGCGAATATTCGTCAAGACCTGCGAGCGCCTGCATGGCCGTTTTTCCGTCGCTGAAAAAGCACACTTCAAATTCGCCCGATAAATAGTCTTTTATCATGCTCCTGATCTCTTCATCATCTTCAACCAACAGGATCCTCTTTCTCATTGTGATCGCTCCCTTTATTTTTTTCAAATCCATTCGCCATTTTTCATTTGCTTTATGCTATACTGATAAGTGGCGGCACTGATTGGTAACTGCCGGCAGACCACTGTCTTCTCATCTGTGTTCCATAACAAATATAGCACATTATCATGATAAATTATATAAGAAAGGACATCTCACCCACATGAACGACTTATTGACCCGCATCAAAGACAATGTATCCAAAGTTATCATCGGCAAAGAACACGTCACCGAACTGCTTCTTTCCGCACTGGCGGCGGGAGGGCATGTTCTGCTGGAGGACGTGCCCGGGACCGGCAAGACAGTGCTGGCCAAATCACTGGCCCGCTCCATGGAGTTCTCTTTCGGACGGATTCAGTTCACACCGGACCTGCTGCCCAGCGACGTGACCGGCCTTTCTTATTTCAATCAGGAAAAGGGCGCTTTCGTCTTTAAGGAAGGCCCCGTGTTCACGAATCTGCTGCTGGCGGACGAGATCAACCGCGCCACACCCAGAACTCAGTCAAGCCTTCTGGAATGCATGGGCGAAGGGCAGGTGACCGTGGACGGTGTGACCCGCTCTCTGGGCGTTCCCTTCTTCGTGATCGCCACGCAGAACCCGGTGGAAACACTGGGCTGTTATCCCCTTCCCGAAGCACAGATGGACCGTTTCCTGATGCGAATCAGCATGGGCAGCCTGAGCGAGACACAGGAACGGCAGATGATCGACCGGTATATCAACGATCAGCCGTTAGAGACCATCAGGCCGGTCTGTACCCTCCCGGAGGTAGCGGCCCTGCAAAAAGAATGCCGTAACATCTATGTACATGAAGATCTGAGAAATTATATCGTTAATCTTGTCCAGGGAACCCGCAAATACGATGCCGGTTCCGGTGATACCAACGCCCACAGCATCGCGGAAGGAGTCAGTCCCCGTGGAACGCTGGCGCTGCTCCGCGCCTCTCAGGGTTATGCCATGGTGCAGGGCAGGGATTTTGTCGCTCCCGAGGATATCAAGGCAGTGGCCATTCCGGTGCTGGCGCACAGGATGATCTCGGAAGCCGCCTACACGCAGCAGAAAGAATCAGCCATCCGTGGACTGTTGAACAGCATTTCCCTGCCTACGGAAGATTGGACGCGGCCATGATCAGTTTATTTTTCTTAAGTTTGCTGCTTTTGACGTTTCTCTGGAATCGGTATTATGAAAAGCACTGGAACACCGGCCTGCTGGTCACGCTGCGCTTCCTGCAGGATTTCGTCTATGCGGGCGAACAGGCGGAAATGACCGAGCAGATCGAAAACCGCAAGAAACTGGTGCTGCCCGTGCTGGAAGTTGCTTTTCATATGGATAAAAGGCTTGCCTTCCACGACTGTGAGAACACCACCGTCAGCGATTTTACTTACAAAAGGGATATCTTTGCCCTGCTTGGCTATCAGCGTATCACCAGGAAACTAACGCTCAACTGTACGAAACGCGGCTGTTACCGCATCGACAAATCTTACCTGACGGCTTTTTCCATGCTGCACAGGAAACGTTTCTCCATAGAGGCGCCGGCGGACACACAGCTTTATGTCTATGCCGCACGGACCAACGTCTCGGATATCCTTGTCACCTGCGAACGGCTTATGGGCAGCGTGCAGTGCGCGAAGCGTCTCTTCGAGGATCCTTTTGCCTATGCCTCGATCCGCGAATATACCGTCACCGATCCCATGAAGACGATCAACTGGAAAGCCAGCGCGAGAACAGGCGAGTTGATGGTCAACACCTTCGAATCCACTCATATGGAAAAGGTGCTGCTCTTTCTGGACGTGGAAGACAGCGGCATCCTGAAATACGAATACCTGATCGAAGATGCCGTCTCCGTGACCGCCACTCTGGCACAGAAGATGATCGCACGCGGCATGGAAGTCGGATTGTGTACCAATATCGCGGCGGATTCCGATTCTGCGTACACCTGTCTGCCTCCCACCAGCGGCAAAAAGCAGCTCACCGACATCGAACGGCTGTTGGCGACTCACCAGTCCGACGCAGACGTGATTCCCCTGTCATCCATGCTCGACAGCTTTGCAGGTCAGGCGGCGGATCAGATGGCGGATGCAGTCATGATCTTCATCTCCAAAAATGCTGCGCAAAATCAGACCGCTATCGAAGCCTTTACCGGCAGGGAGCAGGCCGTGTGGGTGGTTCCGTGCCCGCGTAATGAACCCTGCTGCCTGCAGACGATAGACAATATCCGTCTGATCAACAGAGAAGTGAACGATTTCTGATCCCGGCAGCAGTTTCCGGCCGCCGTGAATCATTTATTTTATCAGAAAGGGGACAGCTGCTTTGAGAAAACTGATCAAAACAACTGCAGGATGGATCCACACCACGCTCATCCTGTCCGTTATCATACCGTTGCTCTACGTCCTGTGCGTGAGAGACCAGACCCTGGTCGGCCCGTATCTGTATCTGAAATGCCTTGTGATCGTGTTTCCTGTCGTGGTTACCGACTTTGCCGCCGAGAAATGCAGAACGCTCTTCACCTATCTGCTTCTCTCTGTGCTGACCTTCGCCGCCACGGGAGCCGCAGGCTGGGCACTGGCCGGTTCCCTGCACGACAGTTTTCTGGTGTGGGGCTACTTACTGTTGCTTCTTGGCGAGACCCTGTTTGTGATCGTCAACCGGATGATTGCGCGCCTGCAGAAAAAAAAGGACCAGGAGGCCGCTTTCGAAGCCGATCCGTCCTTTCGTCCTTACAATGATATATTAAAGGAACCTGCCTTTCCGGTGCTTTTCTATTTCAGCGGCGTTTATCTTCTGGGAGCCAATTTTAACGGCCCTTCCGTGTGCAATGCCGCCCTGTTCAGCGCCATTTTATACGCCGTGACCGCATTTTTATATCACTATGTATGTGAGACCGAACGCTACCTTGCCCTGAACAGAAGAACCTGCAACCTGCCTTCCCGGCGCATCTATGGAATCGGGAGCGGTATGCTGGCGATCTATCTGGCGCTGCTCATGGTACTGGCGCTGTCTTCCCTGTTTACCGTTTCGCTGCGGCATTACCGCGATCTTCGGGATCTGAAAACCAATGTCGAAATGGACTTTACCGAAACCGCACTGCCCTCTCTCACAGAGAACATGGGCGAAAATCCCATGGCCGCTCTTATAGGAGATCCGGAAGACATTAAACCTGCTCCCTGGTGGCTGGACTATATATTCTACGGCCTTACGACTCTGATCTTTGTGCTGCTGGCCCTGGCGCTGGTCAAAAAGGTACTCTCCGTTTTTCAGGATTTCCGCATCACAAATGACGAAAACGGGGATATTGTCGAAGAACTGCACGATACGGAGGATGAGGTGAAAATTGCGGCACCCGCCCGCCGCCACAGGCTGTCCGAGCGGGAGCGCATCCGCAGAGAGTACCGCCGGGTAATCCGCCGCCACCGTAAGGACCAACCCGCCGATCACGAATCCCCTGCCGAAATCGAACAGGAAGCCGGCATAGCGCAGACCGAAGAAGGCATGGCACTCCACGCCAGATACGAAACGGCCCGCTATGGACGTGTGCCAGAAGTCTCCCGCTGACCCGGCTCTTCCCTGTAAACAGGAAAACTTAAGATAAGAATCTAAAAAGGAACTCAAATCGAAAATGAAAAATTTGAGTTCCTTTTTTTAGATTCTTGAAATAACTCAAATTTTTTAGTAAAATATGAAAAAAAGAAAGAGAATCTAAAATGACAACTGAAAATTTCATTGAATTACTAAAACAAATACAGAAAACAAAATGCGAAACTCAAATTTTAGAATTAAAAAGCGCCGGGAAAGGATGTCCTAAGCGTCTCTATGATACGCTCTCCAGCTTCTCCAACCAGGATGATGGCGGAATTCTCGTTTTTGGCATTGACGAAGAGAACGATTACGCAGAATCCGGCGTCTACGATCCGCAGGACCTGCAAAAGAAAATAGCGGAACAATGCCTGCAGATGGAGCCGCCTGTCCGTCCCTTGATCACAGTACTCCGGAAAGACGGAAGAAATTTCGTTGCCGCAGAAATACCAGGCATGGATCTTGTAGAGCGTCCCTGCTATTATAAAGGGCAGGGCCGTCTCAAAGGTTCCTTCACGCGCGTCGGCGATAACGATCAGCCGATGACAGAATACGAAATCTACAGCTATGAGGCTTTTCGCAGGAAATATCAGGATGATATCCGCACAGTACCAAGAGCCGCATCTTCTGCACTCAGTCACGAAAAACTGGCAGAGTATGTTCAAAAACTGCGTTCCGGAAAGCCTAATCTGTCACATTTACCGGAACAGAATATCTATGAACTGATGAGTATTACGCGGAATGGCGAATTTACCTTAAGTACTGTCATGCTGTTTGGTCTGTATCCGCAGGCATATTTTCCCCAATTATGCATCACTGCCATCGTGGTGCCCGGCCGGGAGATCGGCACTGTCGGGGATCTCGGAGAACGTTTTCTGGACAATGAACGCATAGAAGGCAGCATTCCGGAAATGCTCAATGGCGCTCTCCAGTTTGTCCGCCGGAATATGAAGACAAAGACCATCATCCATCCTGACAGCGGTATACGGGAAGATCGTATGGACTACCCGATGACTGCCATCAGAGAAACCATTGTCAATGCGCTTGTACATCGGGATTACAGTATGCATACGGAAGGAATGCCAATCCAGATCCTGATGTTTGAAGATCGGATGGAGATACACAATCCCGGTGGAATCTACGGAAGGCTCCGTATCGACCAGCTGGGAAAAATGCAGCCCGATACGCGCAATCCTGTTCTGGCGGCCGCACTGGAAGTTGCCGGCATAACAGAAAACCGCTATTCCGGTATTCCAACCATACGCCGGGAGTTCGCACAGCTTGGTATGCGGGAACCGGAATTTTCCAGTGAAAGAGGGCACTTCGTCGTCACATTTTACAAAGAAATCCTCACCTCCGCAAAGGATACACCTGCGCACGATGCAGATATCGCTAACCTGCTCCTGTTCTGTCAGACTCCCAGAACACGAAAGGAAATCTGCGATTATCTGGGGCTCTCCTCCACGTCCTACGCGATACAGGTTTATGTCATGCCGCTTGTGGAGCAGGGATTGATCCATCTGAGCATCCCGGATAAACCAAAAAGCACAAAGCAGTTATATTACAGCAACAAATAGCACAAAATCAGGCGGTATGTCTCCTGTCCGGAAGCATACCGCCTTTTGCTGTCTGCCGTTATCAAATTGCAATACCGCCTGTCTATTCCTGACCCGGCTCTTCCTGTTCTATCCGGATCAGGAACTTCAGCACATAATCCCGCTCCATGGGATAACAGTACTCTTTCGCCGTCTTCGGACCGCAGATCCCGGTGCCGATTCCCATCTGGAAGGCCGAGATCGTCACGTAAGTGCCGGTCACCGTTTCCTCTTCCCGGTGTCTCATCTTAAGAAGCTCTCTGTCACTGTAGGGCTTAATCCCCAGCTCGAAAGGCTGCTCAAGCGCGGTAAAAGTCACTGTCTGCCTGCCGTCGCTTAAAGCTGCCCACCGGCAGTCACAGCGGTTGCCGCTCTCCTGGGGCCGGATATTCGGCTCCGTCATGTCCGACACCCTGCAGGCCGCTTCCTCGATCTGAACCTGCTCCTTCATATCGGCGTAGGATTCCCCGTTTCTTCCCAGATAGCGCACCTGCCCAAAGCTGTTGTCCAGCCGGAACGCCTTGCCAAACCGCGGCAGATTGCCCCTGCCCTTCTCACAGTGCAGCCTGCTTGTGACCACAAGCCCCTCCGCACTGCCTTCATAACAGTCCGTACAGAGAAATGTCTGCTTTTTACAAAGGATTCTTGTGGTGACTGTGATACGGTTTTCCTCCCGTTCCACGGACAGCACATCCTCCTGCTGCTCCAGAAAATCCTCCATACAGTTGTGCAGAGAAAAGTTAAAATCATTGTCCGTGGGAGCACGGAACAGGATCGTATAAGGATCCGCGGTTTCCAGACAGCCGGCTGCCAGCTGTATCACCGGCCGGCCGCCGTTTATGGCAAATCCTCCTGTTTTCAGCGCAGTATCCGCAGCCATGTCCGCACCGTTCTCAGTCTGTCCACCTGTCGCCAGAGCCGACGCAGGTTCCACGCATCCGGCATCCTCCGGCACCGCAGCGATCTGTTCCTCCAAAACGATCTGCTCCCTCGCCGCTTCCCTGTCAGCGCCGTCTTTCGTATCTATGGTCACGATCGTCAGCATCAGGTCTTTCCCCGCTGCCCCTGCCGCCTCTCTATGCAGTTTCGTATCCAGCACTTTCGTATCCAGCACGATTTCCTCTCTCGAAAGCGGCCCGGCTTCCGGCACCAGCGTCATTTCGCTGCCGTCGCTCCATCTGCATACCAGCCGGTAACGGCTTCCCGCCGAAAAGGCAGTCGTATTAAAAATCTCGAACCGGTCTCCACCCAGATGCCGCATCCTGATCGGACGATATATAAACCGCATGATCCTGGCCCCGGTGGACGGGGTACGATCCGGATAAAACATGCCGTCCACACAGAAATTGCCGTCATGCTCCCACTCCCCGTGATCACCGCCATAGGTATAAGTGCCGTCCGCGTGACGTACCGCATGATCAACCATCTCCCACACACAGCCGCCCATCAGATTGTCGTATGCATAGATTTCCTTCCAATACCCTTCCGCGTTTCCCGGTCCTACCCCCATGGCGTGCGCATATTCACAGAGGAAATAGGGCCTGTCGCACAGTTCCCGTACCCGGTAAGTCTTCTCACCGATGGCATGCACCCTCTTGATCGGCGGATACATCTCGCTCCCCACATCGTAGGCCTTTTTCTTCGTGTGAACCGCACTCTCATAGTGCACCGGCAGGTCCGTATGCTTTTTCAGATAGTCATACATCCGGTCCGTATTATAAATGCCGCCCGCCTCATTCCCCAAGCTCCACAGAATCACAGACACGTGAGTCTTGTCACGCTGGTACAGCCGTCTCGCCCGGTCCACGTAATGCCTCGCCCACGCCGGATCGTTGCTGATGCGGTTATAATCCGGCGGAAGTCTGTGCGACATGGTACCGTGCGTCTCCAGATCCGCCTCATCTACCACATAGATGCCCAGTTCGTCGCACAGCTCCAGCAGATACGGATCCGGCGGATAGTGGGACGTGCGCACCGTATCAATATTATATTCCTTACAGAGCTTCATATCCCGCTCGATCTCTTCCGGCGTCAGCGTATAACCGTTGTCACAGCTCGTATCGTGGTGATTGACGCCGTGCAGCTTCACTTTACGGTCATTCAGATAAAAAACGGCGCCCCGGATCGTCACATCCTTAAAGCCCGCCCGTATCTTCACACAGCTGCCGGGCACTTCATAGTACAGATCGTACAGCACCGGCGACTCCGCATTCCATTCCTCTACCGGCAGATCCTCGAATACCGCTTTGGCCACCCTGTTTTTCGACTGCACCGTCCGGCGTTCGGAGATACCGTTTCCTTCCAGAATAAAAGTCACTTCCCCGTCCGCATACAGCTTCGCACTGGCCGCCGCCCGGTAGCCCCGCGCTGTCTTACGTGTCTTAAAACCGATATCCCAGATGTCCCCTTTCTCGCTGATCCGCAGCAGCACATCCCGAAAGATGCCGTTATTGCGGAACATATCCTGACACTCCAGATAGGTGCCGTTACACCAGCGGCGCACCACCGCCACCAGTTCATTGGTCCCCGCATGGATATAAGAAGTAATATCGAACTCCGCCGTATTGTGGGAACCTTCCGAATAGCCCACAAAGCTGCCGTTCACATACAGGTCGATACAGCTTGCCACCCCGAGGAAGGACAGCACATGGTTATTCGTACAGTCCTCCACCTCAAAAAACCTGCGGTACACACCCACATAATTGTACTCTTCCTCCGGCTCCTGCCACCGCGGCCCGATCCCATGATCCGAACCGATCCAGCAAAAGCTCTTCCCCACCTTCTCCGTGGTCGGAATCTCCGGCGGCTGGTATGGGAACTGGTAACGCATATTCACATAGAAAGGCTTCGCATACCCGCGAAACTGCCAGCAGGAAGGCACATCCAGCCTGTCAAACTGCATTTCATCCGTGTCGATCACTTCCGGAAGCTCACCCGGCCGCGGATAAAACTTAAAGTCCCACTCGCCGTTCAGGCAGACGACCTTCGGAGAGCCGTAACGCTTCCCGGCCCCGCTCACTCTGTCCGCCTGCTCCCTGTCCGGATACGGGATAAAATAACTTCTCGGCGGAAGTTTGTTGATCTCAAATGTGTGAAAATCCTGGTAGTTCGTTGTGTTGATCCTGTACTTCATACCTCTGCCTCCTGATTCCGGCTGTAAAGCCCCTGATGCTGTCCGCTCCGTTCTCATTCACCTCATACCGCCTGCGCTTATCTACCGCTTTTCTCCTATCACTTTACAACGCTTCTTATAACACGCAATACCATACCGATAGATGGTCTTCATCCCGTCACGCACAAGAGTTTCCTCATATTCTCTATCCTTAATCTGCCGCATGGCCGTTTCACACGCGGCATCAAAAGCAGCATTTTCTGCGTACTTTAATTCTATAACAATACCGGTTTCTCCGGATGCAGTTTCTATCAGAATATCACTGTAGCCTTCTCCGGATTCCGCATTAGACCGGACTGTCCAGCCGTGCATGTTCCCCAAAAGTCCAAGCAGAAGACCATGATAGAAATTTTCTTTCATGCCTTTTGGGGCGTTCGTATCCCGAATACTGATCGTCCTCTGCAGATACCCATTGAAGCCCCTCTCGATAGCAGTCACATCATTCTTCTGAAATGCCAGGCAGAAATTTTCCAGCATTCCCACATCTCTTAGCGTTTCTTCTTTAAACCACTTGCGGATCTGCTGTACAAAGATCCACCTTATCTCCTTATTGGGAATCAAAAGCTCCGTCATGCCGTCCGCCTCTGTCCCACGTTTCGTCAGATAACCTGTCATAAAAAGGATACTCCACAGATGATCCAGATCTGCATCCAAATCCCTGTAGGTCAATTCCTGATGAATCTCCTTTTGAATACTGCCGCCGCTGATCAACTGCTCAATCTCATTTCTGGCAGCCGGATTCGCTTTCTTTACGAAGTTTCTGATAATATCGTTGCTGCTTGTATTCACCCAGTAATTCTGCGGCACCGCTGTATTTCCATCCCGAAGATCATCGCAGTAATTGATCACATCCCATGGGCAATATATATCTGCATCTCCAAACTGATAGCCGTCATACCATTCCTTAATGAGGTCATATTTCTCCATAAATCCATAGTAATCCAACATCCCTCGAACTTCTTCATCCGTAAAACCAAAATACTCGTGATAACGTACATCTTTCACCGTATACACTTTAAAATTATTCAGTCCTGTAAAGATACTTTCTTTCGATACTCTCAGGCATCCCGTAAGAACTGCACAATACAGGCTGCTGTTCGTCTTAAGCGCCTGCCCAAACAGTCCCCCGACAAACTTCACCATGGCATCATAATAGCCGGCCCGATATGCCTGATCGAGAGGCACATCATATTCATCGATCAAAATGATCGCTTTCTGTTCAAAATGCTTATATAACAGCTGCGACAGGATTAACAGACTGCTCTTGAGAAGCGCATCTGCCATCGAAAAAACGCCTTTTTCATTTAATTCGATCAGCTTTCTGTACTGTTGGCGCTCCGTTTCCGATAAACGGCCGCTTTCCGCCAGAAACGAAAAACAGGCCGCCTCTCTTCCGATGATATCGCAGAACATCCCTCTCGCTTCTTCAAAATTATCCCCTGCCGCCGCTTTCAGACTGATGGAAATGACCGGAAACTTTCCCATGTACTTATCACAGAGTTCCTTTTCCTCAGCGATTGCAAGTCCATCAAAAAGCGTCCTGTCACATCCCAATCTGAAAAAACATTTTAACATGCTCATGTTCAAAGTCTTCCCAAACCTTCGCGGCCGGGTAAATAAATTGACATAGGCACGATTTTTTAGAATACCTTTGATCAGTCCCGTTTTATCAATATAATAAAGATTTTCCCGCCGGATCGTCTCAAAATCCTCAATACCCACCGGCAGCGCCGTTTCCGCTGTCATAAATATGGTTCCTTCCTGCAAAGTCTAATGCTTAACTGTTACCCTTGATCTACCTGCTTATTGTTTGTCAATTTCAACTACAAAGCCTTTTTTCTTTCATTCCGAAGCGCTTTGCGCTGAGGCCCGGGCAGAATTTATTCATCCTTATACAGTATAGCACATATCCTCCGCGGAAACACATCTCAATTAATAATCACCTCGCGGCAGTCGCCAAATGTCTGCTGGCAGCCACCTGGCTCGTTGCCCGCGGGAATAAACCCCGGCATGCTCAGCCCGCCGGACGGCGGACCACATAGCCATCCATATCAGGAAAGTCGAAGATTCTCACAGCAAATCGTCTATTTCTCCGTATGAATCACAACTTCCTGCGTCTCACAGCCTTCCGCCGCAAATTTCACACGGATCTCGCCCGCTTCCGCACCTGCGCGGATCACTGCCATCACATAGCCGTCGTAAGTCTTCCAGGTAACACCGTCATAGCTGCCGATGGCCCGCGGATCTGCGCTGCCAAAGCCCTGCAGGGTGCCCGCGCCTTCCACGGTCACCGTGATCTCCTTTTCAGCATACAGATTCTCCACGCCGTCCTTGTCCGCTAACCTTACCGTCACAAAGGCCAGATCCTCACCATCCGCCTGCAGTGTTTCTCCTTCCACTGTCACCTGCAGCTCCACAGCGGCATCTGCGGTCTTCAGCACGAAACGTCCCGTCTCTGCGCCGGCGGTATAGCCCACCGCCAGAAGCTCTCCCGGTTCGTAGGTCATCTCATAGGAAGCCGTAAAACCATTTGCCTCACCGGCCGGTTTCCTGCCCAAAGATGTGCCGTTTAAGAACAGCTCCACTTCCTCCGCTTCGCTGTAAACATCCACATTCGCCGGTTTTCCTTCATATCCCGGCCAGGTCCAGCTGGCGATATTGTCCTTTAACATCCATGCGGTCTGAGAGTGCGGCATACCGTGGCGGTCCACACGTTCTACCGCGATATACGGCTCTTTGCGCAAGCCAAAGACAATCTCCCGCAGATAACTGATCGGTCTGCGGTAACCGATAATGTCCAGATCACCGATATAGGCCGTCCGGTCCGGATAGACGCCGTTGAAATTCTGGGTGCCGTCATAATAGAAAATACCGCAGCCCGCCTCGCCCAGATAATCATAACCGGTCCATGTATAGTCACCTAGCACATGGTCATTGTTCTTCACGATATCCCAAAGCCTCACGATATCGGCAGGGAAGGTCTCCGTGCCCACCACCGGTTTGTTGGGATGCAGTTCCCTCTCCAGCAC
>ERZ779622.903-NODE-903-length-14010-cov-5.432748_pt1 | contig 14010 bp, 6 predicted proteins | sample MGYA00514188_ERZ779622 | MGnify/ENA primary metagenome ERZ779622 (study PRJEB29562, sample SAMEA4376702) | mouse gut metagenome | isolation source: Cecum | study: EMG produced TPA metagenomics assembly of the A DSS colitis mouse model was used to assess the...
CGGTGAGATTGAGGTTACGCGCCCGGCGGATGTGCCCGATGTGACTTTTCGGCTTACCAGAAAAACCAGCGATGGAGGAAGCGAAATCGTCGGTGCAGATGTTGTTGTTAAGGCCGGAGAGACAAAAAAACTTGGTAATGGACTGCCCAAAGGGGAATATACGATCACCAAGCTGCGCTCCACGGACGGGTTCAGTGTTCTTGTAGGAGGCAGAAGTTTTGATGTGATTCCGTATACGGATTCGACCGGCAAGATACGGGCGGAGGGTGAGGTACACATCAACGGCAGTGACAGTCAGCTGTTGATCACTGCACCGGCTCAGGAGGGAAGTGTCCCGCGAACTCACTACTACCATATTTCGGGACCGGAAATCAGAGACCTTGTCCTGAAATCCGGTGAGACCGGCATAGTAGAGCATTTGACGGAGGGCACTTACACCATCAGCGTGTCCGAGACATACAGTGGGGTAAAAGGGTATACAGCAAAGTTCCCTGAGACAAAGGAAGAAAAAAAGTCAGGAAAATATAATGTAATATATACTACGACAACCGGAGGAGTTAAGAGCATCATAGTAGGAGGAGACTATATCGACGATCTGACTTACGGCCCGCTGTATGATAAGAATTTGAAAATGATGTCCTCAAAGGTCACATACAAGTTCCGATATGGGGCGATTAATCCGGCGGATACATCAAAGATTCAAGTGTGGACTATGAATGCGTATGCAAAGGGGAATGAAAAAGACAAACCGGTAAATCTGGCAGGCAGAGATACGGTAAAGAAGCCATATAATAAAAAATTATATGTTGGGACAAAGGAAGTCAGCGATTCCAATGCAGCTTGGCTTGGCGTTTCGTGGGTAGAATATACGGTAAAAGAGACTGAATTGGAGGTCACAAGTCCCAGCACAAAAGGCGAAAAGGTGACGATAGATGATCGTGGCTGGATCATGCTCAGTAAAGCGGAGGATTCCAATGATCCAAATAAAATGGTGACCTATTATTACACGATCACTGATTCCAACGGAGACAAAATCACAGGGTTTACTGTCACTGACGAAAATGATAATCCAATCAATGTGCCGACGAACGAAGATGGTACCACAGTGACGCTCAAAGCCGGACAGAAAGTGAAGATCAACGGTCTGCACGATGGATATTTCTACATCAAAGAGACGATTAAGCCGGTAGATCCGAAGGGATTCCGGGTTGAACTGAAAGATACGGAGAAATCTGTGACTACTCCGGGCGGTTATATCGATATTGAGATTCTTGACACTCGACCGGTGAATATCAGCAGACCGGGAGATCCAACGGAAGATGGCGGCCGGGTATACACTTATAATATCTACAAATTTGGATCGAATGAACTTGTCAAAACAATTAAACTCAAATCCGGAGAAAGCACGACTGTGCAGGGGCAGACAGGTTCTATGCTGCCTCCCGGAAAATACGAAATCAGAGCGATGGACGATCAGATCGTCGGTTTCGATGTGGCATTCAGTGACAGCAGCAGTCTGACGTCAGATTATATCAAAGAGGCGACCGTGACCTTCACGAACCGCATTGACAAGGTGGCAGCGTCTTATCATGTGATTCACGAGTATTATCTGAAAGAGAAGCAGGCGGATGGCAATTATGCTTATAAATATGAGGGTTCTTCGCCTGTCTATACAAAGAACTGTGATGGGAATCATGATGATAAAGCGGGGCACTTCGCGAAGGACGTTCATCTGCAGGATGTGCATGACGGACATACATATACCCATATTGAGACAGACGGCGATGCCTACGGAAAGGTGGTCTCCTGGGCGACAGGAGATGCGGAGAAGGAGGTGCCGTTGGAGGCAGGTAAGGATAATGTCTATAGCGGCCCGTATATGAATGACTGGAGAGGCAAAAATGAGGAGGGCACTTACCAGTATGCCTATAAACCTTTGACCAATTTAAATTTTGCCACAGCGCTTCCCCATTCGGAGGCGGATAAGCAGGGGGCACAGATCATCATTCTGCGTTATGTGAGGGAGGAGACACCGGAAGAACGCGGAAAGTATAATATAATCCATGTGTATTACCGGCGGACCAGCAAGGGGGACGAATGGGATGGAACCAGCGCCCTGGAAACGGTTGATGTCGGAAGACTGACCAATGAGAACCGGTACAAGACCTACAATGCGGACGGTGTGGAGAAAGTACTGCGGTTTACGCCTAAAAAGGAAAATGTGGAGTACCCTTATGTCTATGACGGCGCCGCTTACGGACGGATCGTTGACTCTGATAATGGAGACGATTACGACGGTGAAGGCGTTGCCGGTGAGGGGAAAGAGTACAGGAAAGATGACACCATGACCAGCGTCAAAGCGACGGAGGAAGGGGATCAGATCATTATTCTGCGCTACTATCGGGGCGGCGCCTATAATGTGGTTCACGAGTACTATTACCGCGAGGCGGCAAATTCCGGAGAAAATTCCGGCGATTCGGGTGAGGATACCGAGGAAACGCCGGGGGCAGGAACAGATCAAGGAGACGATGGTACGACGCGGACAGGGGAAAACAGTGTTTCCGCCAACGATCCCGCAGAGAACGTTGAGACCGCTTCCGGGGAGGTGCTGACACCGGAGGATGACGCCGATGGGAAAGAAGATTCCTCAGGGGAGATACAGGTTTTGGCGGTCGGAACGGAGACGAACGCAAGCGGAAGTGATGTTTCCGGCAATGATCCGTCATATTCCGACAGCGGTGAAAGAGAAGATGTGATACAGGGAGGAGAGAACGATATTTCCGGCAATGATCCGCCCGGGGCCGATGAGGACAGCGATATGTCCGCCGAGAATACGGTGACCGGTTCGGAGAATGTATTAGATGAGGAGGTGGAGTTTGCCTTCTACAGCGATGACATTCAGACGCTGGAGGGCGGAAATGAAGGCTTCAACGGCACTCTGGAGGACTCCGATGGATATACCTATGAGTATGAGGGGAAGAGAGCGATCGTTCCCTATTCGGATAAGCTGGAGTCATGGCATTACGCCGAAAATGTGGCGAAGGAGAAGATATTCCAGCCCGCCGGAAGCGAACAGTATACTTACGTATACAAAGATGCCGTCTACGGTTATCTGGATGAAGCGACGGGCCTCTATGAGGTTGCACCCTATAAGACGGGCGCGGAGGCTACCGCACAAAAGGATGAGATCATCATTCTGCGCTACATCCGCGGAGAAGGTGTCAAAGAGCCGGAAATTCCGGAGACTCCGGAACAACCCGATCCTCCCGGAGGTGGAGGAGGCGGAGGAGGACACGATCCCGATCCGACACCGCCGCCCGTGGAGCCGGAGATACCGGAAGAGCCGGAGCTGCCCACGGAGCTCCCCGATCCCAACGATCCGGACAGTCCGGACAGAATCACGATCCTGGAGAACGGCGTACCCAGAACCTATGTGAAGGTGTGGGATCCCGATATACTGCAGTGGATATATATCCCGGAGGAGGAGGTTCCCCTGTGGGGAAGTGTTCCCGCAACCGGAGATGAGAGCGGGTTCGGCTTTCTGACAGTGTTGGCAGTGGGTTCGATGTGCGGCCTTGCCTGGCTGAATTTTACACTGCAAAAAAAGAAAAATTCCTGAAAATGATATAGTATAACATCGATGGACGTTTACCGGAAAGGAGGGCATATTGTGAGGCACCAGAACGAATGGCTTCTTTTGGAGGCGGAAGACGAGATCGATGAGATAGAGCACAGACCGCCTACGGAAGAGTATCTGTTCTACCATGCCGTGGCGAGCGGAGACGTGGAGATAGTGCGAACGAACTGCGAGCAGGGAAGATTTGTGGAGAGCGACGGAGTAGGCGTCCTCTCCAGAGATCCTGTGACGAACCTGAAATATCATTTTGTGATAACGACGGCCATGATCACGCGTTTTTGCAAGCAGAACGGGATGGAGTTGGAGCAGGCGTTCCGGCTGAGTGATTTTTATATCCGGAAGCTGGATGATATTTTTACGATAAAGGAAATATGGGATCTGCACGACGAGATGGTTATAGATTACACAAAGAAAATGCGCAAGTATCTGCGGAGCGACACAAACTCGCGGCATATCAATGTGTGCAAGGAGTACATTTACGCGCACATCAAAGAGCGCATTACGATTGAGGATATGGCGGATGAGCTGGGTGTATCGGCAAGCTATCTGTCTCGTCTGTTTAAAAAGGAGACGGGTGTATCGGCGAGCGTCTATATCCGCGGGCAGAAAATAGAGATGGCGAAGAACCTGCTGCAGTACAGCGAGTATTCTATGATAGATATAGCGAATCGTCTCTCCTTTTCCTCCCAGAGCCATTTTATCCAGCAGTTTCGCGAGGTGACGGGCATGACACCGAAAAAATACAGAGATACCTATTATATGAGACAGTGGGATGTGGAGAGGGAAGGCAGATCGGATTAAATACAGGAAAAGGGCGCGGCACACAGTACGGCGCCCTTTGCTGTTGTGTGGATCAAAGGATCAGTCTGATCTGGTTTTCTTTCTGCAGAAGTCCCGCCGGGATGTAGTTCCCGGGCAGTTCCTTTCCGTTCAGGATCAGCTTCCGGCAGCCGGACTCTTTTCCATCCGGGTTTTCCACAAAAATGTGCAGAATGTTTCCCCGAAATTCTTTTTCTATTTCCAGTTTGTCCCAGCTTTTGGGAATGGAGGGGGCTATTGTGATGCCCCTTATATCGGGGCGAAGTCCGAGGATTCCCTCCACGCAGCCCACCATGACCGTGGACGCGGTTCCGGTGAGCCAGTGCACATGGGAGCGCCCAAAATGCTCACTGGCTTTCCCCTCCGTGAACTGTCCGTAACAGTAGGGCTCCAGATGGCGGATGTCTGCCCGGTCATTCTGAGCGGCGGGAGCGTTTTCCATAAAGTAAGTAAATGCTCTTTCGCCGTGTTCGGCCAGAGCTTCGGCGAGGATCAGCCAGCCCTGGGACTGGGAGAAGATGCCGGCGTTTTCCTTTGTCCCGGGATTGTAGATGACCGCGAGAGCGCCGTCGAAAGCGTGGGCGTGGTAGGGCGGATCCATCAGGAGAGCGCCGTATTCCGTGTTCAGGCGTTTATAGACGTTGTCCAGTATTACCTCTGCCTGTCTTTTGGAGGCAAGACCGCTGATCACAGCCCAGCTTTGGGGGTTCAGCCATATATTTGCCTCGGGATCTTTTCCGGCACCGATGCGTTCGCCCTTTTCAGTGTAGCCCCGGATAAAACGGTCGCCGTCCCAGCATAAGTTCTGGATGATAAGACCGGTCTCCGACTGTTTCTGTTCCAGATATCGCAGATACTCCTCATCCTGTCTGCAGGTGGCAAACTCCCTCAGAATGTTCATCGCATAATAAAACTGCAGTGCGACAAAGGAGGACTCCCCCTCGGCACCGAGGCGAAGACAATCGTTCCAGTCGGCGTAGAGTCCGGCGGGCATACCGTGAGGTCCCAGATGGTCTAGGGAGAAGGAGATGGCGCGTTTCAGATGTTCGTAGACACTTCCTTCACCGCTGTCCGCAAAGGGAATGATCTCGTCCAGAAAGGCAGTGTTTCCCGTCTCCGCAATGTACTTGTAGACTGTCGGAAAGAGCCACAGCGCGTCGTCCGCGCGGTAGGCGGGATGGCCGGTTTCCTGCACATAGGAGGGATCGTCCGGCGTGTTTTCATGTCCGGGATCATGGGTAAATTTTACCAGAGGCAGTCCGCCGCCGTTCTTTGCCTGCGCGGAGAGCATGAAACGGATTTTCTCCGCTGCTGTCTCCGGCGCGAGATGGATGATCCCCTGGATATCCTGCACGGTGTCGCGGTAGCCGTATCCGTTTCGGAGGCCGCAGTAGATGAAGGAGGCGGCGCGGGACCACAGAAAGGTCATGAAACAGTTGTAGGCGTTCCAGATGTTGATCATGGTATTGAATTCGGCGCTGGGAGTCTTTACCTTGAGACGTCCCAGCTTTTCGCCCCAGTCGGCGCGGAGCGCTTCCAGTTCCGGCGCCGTTGTTTTTTCGGGACTGTTGTAGCGCTGCAGGAGAGCAGTGGCTTCGCCGGAGGGCTTCATGCCGAGCAGGAAGAGGATGCTCCTTTTCTCCCCTGGTTCCAGTGTGACGATACAGGAGAGAGCTCCGCAGGAATTTTCGTTATAGCTTGTCACGTTTCCGAGATCGCCGGAGGAAACGCCCTGCGGAGAGCCATATCCGTTGTATCTGCCGAGAAACTGTTCTCTGTCGCCGCAGTAGGAGGAGACTTCTGCGCCCGCGAGTCCGAAAAAGCGCTCCGTTACATTTTTATTGTCAACCTGCTCTTCGGCGGGGAGGGCGTCCAGGTTGCCGTGTATCTGCTGCATGATGCGGTTTTGTTCAAAAAGCGTTCTGGTGATGAACAGGGAATATTGCAGATTCACCTGATCCTGCTCGTAGTTGCAATGGTTTGTGAATTCGGCATACCCCGTCAGGGTGAGATCTCTGGGCTTATCCGAGCGGTTTTCCACGGTGAGGGACCACACCTCGTAATCTTTTCCGAGGGGGACATAGTAGAGCGCCTTGGAGAAGATGCCGTCGTACTCGGCGGTCATCTTTGTATAGCCGAGTCCGTGCCGGCACTCGCTTTTGTACTGATCGGTGTCTTTGCCCACGGGCTGCCAGGAGGCAGACCAGAAATCTTTCGATATATTATCTCTGATGTAGAGATATCTGCCGGGTTCGTCGAACTGGTTGAAGACATAGCGCAGGATCCTGCCGTTGGCGCCGGATTTCGCGAAGCTGTAGCCGCCCGCGTTGTTGGAGATGATAGCGCCGTATTCGGGGGAACCGAGGTAGTTCACCCAGGGTACCGGGGTATCGGGGCGCGTGATGACGTATTCCCGGTTATCGTCGTCAAAATATCCGTATTTCATAGTATATTGTCCGTCCTTTCTGTTTTAGTTCAGGGTGATCGTTATTTGGTGCGCTTCGCCGGAGAGGCCGCAGAGCGTTTCCCGGGGGAGCACACAGAGGGTGCCGTCTGTCACTGAGAGTTTCACGCAGTCGCAGTATGCCCCTGTTATCGTATACTCGCCGTAATCCCGGCGTGTCCTGTTTTCATAGAGAACATCAAACTGTTTTCCCGCGAAAGTGAGACTGATGCGCGCATGCCCGTCCGCATCAAACTGTTCCGCCAGGAGTTTCGGCTGCAGTATCAGATCCCCTGCGTTTCCGCGGACGCCGAAGACCTGTGTGACCATCGTCATCAGATACCAGCTGGCGGCGCCGGTGAGATAGTGGTACATTCCCCTGCCGTCGGAGCGGAAGTATTCCGGTATTCCGGGATAGATGAGGCTGTTCTCAAAGCAGAGCGCGGCGTCGGCGAGGGTTTTTAAGGCTTTCCATCCTTCCCGGATAAAACCCCGGCTGTACAGGGCGTTTGCGTACATGACGGTCATGTGTGAAAAGACGGCGCCGTTTTCCTTTTCTCCGTAGGCAAAGCCGAACATTCTGCCCATATCAAGTTTCAGCTCATGGAAATCCGTATTCAGGCGATAGCCGCCGATCTCTTTTTGGTAGAGATAATGGTCGGCGCTTTTTGTGATCTGCCCGATCTGCTCTTTTGTCGCGATGCCGCCCATGATGGCGAAAACCTGGCCTGTGAGCATCATGCGGACATGGTCCCCGTGGAGACCTTCCACAGCCTGCCCATGGTTGTCGTAGTAGCTGTTAAACCAACCTTCCCCGGTATGGAGGGATATCCATTCGTGGTTCCGTATATAGGTGATAAGCCAGTCTGCTTTTTCGGTCAGATCCAGAGCGAGTTCTTCCAGAGAGAAGGGAACGCGCCTGCCGCTCACGGTGTGCCGGCACTTATCGGTGTAGAGAGCAAGTATTTCCCGCTTCTTGCCGATATCGTCGTAGAGGGAAGAACTCTGGCCGAGCAAAACGGAAATCTCTTCGAGCAGGGGGATGGAGTGCTCCGGGCAGACAGCATCCAAAAGCCGTATCATGGAGGCGAGCTCTAAAAGGTTGCCGGCGTAGGCGCAGGTGAAAGCGACGCTTTCTCCGTGTTCCTGCGCCATATCCAGAGCGTCGTTCCAGTCGGCGCCGCGCAGTCTGTAGAGATTGTGCTCTCCCACATCGTAGAATGCGGTGAGCTGTTGTATCAGGAGATGTTCCAGGATCGTTCCCGTGTAGATATCATTCTCCGATGTCAGCTGGTCGTTTCCGCAGTCTTCGTTCCACAGCGTGTCGGTATCCTCTCCGCGGCAGACCTGCGCATCTTTAAAATAGGGGACTTCCTTCGTCAGGATACGTATGTCTCCGGTCTGGTCCATATAGAGTCTGGTGGTCATCAGGGGCCAGAGAGCATGATCCATCCAGACTCGGGAGATGCCGTTTCGATCCGCAAGGAAGTTGCCGTCCCCCTCTCCGATGATGGTGGCGTTGGTGCCGTCGATGCGGACACCGCCGTAATTTTTCCCGATCATTTCCCCCACGTGTCCCGGATCCATCAGCAAAAGAGAGAGACAATCCTGCCACAGATCCCGCCATCCGCGGCCCCCTCGGCCGTAGTCGTGGTGGGGCAGGAAGGAACAGCCGAAAAGCCGTCGAAGGAGGGGCTGGAAGCCGATCCATTTCATGAGAGAATCGAAATCCGCATCCCCGGTGTGGAAACCGATGTTGACTTTATGCTGCCAATAGGTTTTTGTCTCAGCGAGAGCGGCACAGACTTTATCGGTGGTATTGTATTTTTCGAAGACATTCTGAATTTTTTCCCTGTCATCTTTCATGCCGAGCAGTATGATATAATCCGTTTTTTCGCCGGGAGCGAGAGTGATCTTTTCAAACCGGAAGGCGCCGGCCGCCTCCCTTCCGTCCGCGCGGCTTCCCGCGGGAATGCCGGGGTATTGTTCATAGACCGCGCGGGGGTGGATATAGCTGCCGCCCTCCCCGATAAAGGATTCTGCGGTAGGATAGAAAGCAATGGGAAGAGCGCCGTTTCCGGTACAGCCCAAGACATAATAAATATGACGGTTCGGAAGATGTCCGCGTTCGTCGAAGGACATGGACGGGCAGACAAAGACGCCGTTTTTTTCCGTCCACGTGCGGTGCAGCATGGAGGTAACGTTCCTGTGGTCCCGGATGTTGTCCGCGCTTCTCCCATAGAGCGGGATGGCGGCATAGGGAGTCAGCTCTTTTTCGGTATCGCCATTGTTCCGGATCGTGACATGCATGATCTCCACCGTATCATTCCATGGAATAAAGGAAGTGATCTCGGAGCATAGGGAGGATTTTTTGGAAGCGCGTCTGAGAATGTGGTACATAAATCCCGCCTCCACTTCGCTCTCATCCTGTCGGTCCGTGAATTTTGCCGCCTCCTGCTGCGCGGAGGAGCCTGCCGCGGAATAGACGCATCCGTCCTGCGTCCTGCACCAGAAATTTCTGGTGCAGCGATTGTTATGTAAGTTCTCGGAGCTGACCGGCTCCATCAGGAAGGTCTTCTGGTCGATCTTGGCGTCGCCGCCGAGATTCGGCGTGACGGAACTTTTCAGTCCCGCCTCCGAGGCGAGAGGAAAGTACAGACAGCTCACATTTTCCGGCTGTCTGAGGCAGAAACTGCCCTGGTCGTCGGTGAAGTATATTTGTTTCAACGTGGTTCTCCTTTCTACCGTTTTCTGTATGATGAAGATTATAGCGGGAACAGGCGCATTTATCCTACAAGAAATGTGGGAAAAATATCAGAATCATGACATAAAATGGACGGCTTCCTTAATATAAGGAGGAAAAAGCCTCGATCTGCCGGCAGGAAAAGGTGTCATGAATCTGACATTTTGGGAAGATTTATAATATATCCTCCGGATGAAATCGGGTTATAATCTAATCATCTTAAATACAGATACATACCCAATGGTCAACAGAATAAGGAGGTTTTCAAATGAAAAGGAAATGGATTGCCATGTTACTGACAGCGGCGGTGGCAGCCGGAACACTGACCGGATGCGGCTCCTCAGGGGCGGATTCCGGGACGTCGGGAGAGGAGGGAAAGGTGATCAATATCTACACCTGGAACAATGAGTTCCGTGAACGTGTGGAGCTCATCTATCCGGAGGTGGAAAAAACATCTGAGGACGGAACCGTGACGACACTCAAGGACGGGACGGAAATCCACTGGATCGTGAACCCGAATCAGGACGGCGTTTACCAGCAGAAACTGGACGAAGCCTTATTAAAGCAGGCGGACGCGCCGGCGGATGAAAAAGTGGACATCTTCCTGTCGGAAACGGACTATGTCAATAAATATACGGATGCAGACGCGGACGTGGCGATGCCTCTCACAGATCTTGGCATCGATCCGGATGCGGATCTGGCGGATCAGTATGAATTCACGAAGACAACGGCTTCCGATGTGAACGGCGTGCAGAGAGGTTCCACCTGGCAGTGCTGCCCGGGCCTTTTAGTATACCGCAGGGACATTGCGAAAGATGTATTCGGCACCGATGATCCTGAGGCTGTTGCTGAGAAGACAAAAGACTGGGATACTTTGAAAGTTACGGCGGAGGAATTGAAGGCGAAGGGGTATTACACATTTGCATCCTATGCGGACACCTTCCGTCTCTACGGAAACAATATTGCACAGTCCTGGGTGGCGCCCGGCGAAACGTCCATCAAGGTTGATCCGATGATCATGAGCTGGATCGCTGACTCCAAGGAATGGCTGGATGCGGGTTATCTCAACGAGACGGTAAAGGGACAGTGGAACGACGACTGGAACAAGGCGATGGGTTCCCAGTCCAAAGTGTTCGCATTCCTGTTTCCGGCATGGGGCATCGACTTTACCCTGAAACCCAACTGGGACGGCGAAAGCGGCGCATGGGCGGTTACCACGCCGCCGCAGGAATATAACTGGGGGGGTTCCTACATTCATGCCTGCACAGGCACGGATAATCCGGAGCATGTAAAAGACATCATCCTCGCCATGACTGCGGATAAGGATAATCTGCTGAAGATATCCAAGGAGAAGGCGGATTTCACCAACACAAAGAGCGGTATGCAGGAAGCGGCGTCCGACAACAGCTTCGCGTCGGAATTTCTGGGCGGTCAGAATCCGTTCACATATTTCGCACCTGTTGCGGAGAACATCAAGATCGCGCCGCTGTCCGCTTACGATCAGGGCTGTGTGGAACTGATCCAGAATTCTTTCAGCGATTATTATCAGGACAAAGTAGACTACGATAAGGCGAAAGCAAACTTTGAGACGGCGATCAGGGAACGTTATCCTGACGTGACTGAGGTTGTGTGGCCGCAGTAAGGGCAGCAGAGAAGTATCTGCGGGGCGAAACCGCCCCGCAGTAATCTGAGAGAAAGGAATGATGTTTTATGAAAAAAAAGAGTAAAAGCATCAGTTACGCAAAGTGGGGATACATTTTTATCCTTCCATTTTTTGTGAGCTTCTTCATTTTTTCGCTGATCCCCCTGATCGATACGATACGCTACAGCTTCTTTGAATACTATCGCTCGGGAATCAAGGAGATCGGTCCAAACTTTATCGGTATGGCAAATTATGCCGAACTGTTGAAATCGGATATGCTAAAATACGGCGGAAACACTCTGATCCTGTGGCTGATCGGTTTCATCCCCCAGATTCTGGTGGCGCTTCTTCTGGCAGTGTGGTTTACGGATATCCGGATGAAGATCCACGCAAAGCAGTTCTTTAAGGTGGTCATATATCTTCCGAATCTGATCATGGCGTCAGCGTTCGCCATGTTGTTTTTCACGATGTTCTCCACCAACGGACCGGTGAACGAGATCCTGATGTCCATGGGTCTTACGGAGAAAGCCATCGACTTTATGGGAACCGTGGGCGGCACAAGGTCTCTGATCGGGCTGATGAACTTTTTGATGTGGTTCGGCAATACGACGATCATGCTGATGGCTGCGATCATGGGCATCAGCGTGGATATCTTCGAGGCTTCCGATCTGGACGGCTGTACGGGACTGCAGAGGTTTTTCTATATTACGCTCCCGCAGATCAGACCGATCCTCGCCTATACGCTGATCACTTCCGTCATCGGCGGTCTGCAGATGTTCGATGTACCGCAGATCCTGACCAACGGGCAGGGAAATCCGGACCGTACATCCATGACGCTTATCATGTTCTTAAACAATCACTTAAAGAGCAGGAACTATGGTATGGCGGGCGCATTGTCAGTCTATCTGTTTATTGTCAGCGGGATTTTGTGCTTCTTCGTGTATAAAATGACGATCGATGACGATCCGGACGGTTCCAAAGCGGCGGCGAAGAAGAAAGCGAAAGAAGAAAGGAGAAGGAGGTAGGATATGAAACAGCAAAAACCAGCTCATCTGCGGAACGTGATCGCGCATATCGTACTGATTATTTTGTCCTTTATGTGCCTGTTCTTTTTCTATATTTTGATCATCAATGCGACCCGCTCCCATGCGGATCTGCAGAAGGGATTTTCGGCGCTGCCCGGGAACGCTTTTATAACCAACCTGAAAAATATAGCGAACGACGGTACTTTCCCGATGTTCCGCGGTATTGTGAACAGTCTGATCGTGTCGGTGTCTTCCGCGGCGATCTGTACATACTTTTCTTCCCTGACGGCTTACGGTCTGTATGCCTATGACTTTAAGGTGAAGAAGGTTGCGTTTACGTTTATCATGGCGATCCTCGTGATGCCGACACAGGTGACGGCAATGGGCTTTCTGCGGTTGATCACAAAGATGGGGATGTACGATTCCCTGTTGCCGCTCATCATCCCGTCAATCGCTTCACCGGCAGTATTTTACTTTATGTACAGCTACTTACAGTCCTCTCTGCCCATCTCTCTGGTGGAGGCGGCAAGGATCGACGGTTCGGGAGAATTCAGGACGTTTAATCAGATCGTGATTCCGATCATGAAACCGGCGATCGCGGTACAGGCGATATTCAGCTTTGTGGGTACCTGGAACAATTACTTCGTACCGGCGTTGGTGATCCAGTCGAAAGACAAGATGACGGTGCCTATCCTGATCGCGACGCTCAGGGGCGCGGACTTCATGAACTTTGATATGGGAAAAATCTACATGATGATCACGGTGGCTATTGTTCCCATTATCATTGTGTATCTACTGCTCTCGAAGTATATTATCGCGGGTGTGACGCTCGGCGGTGTGAAAGAATAGGGCTTTGGCGGATATCTTCATTGTTGACTACAGTACAGCTATACGACGGCGTATGCTGTACTGTTTTTGTTATGATGTCATAGGGAATCCGCTTGTCGTGAGAGGGCATATGGAATATAATATAACTTATAATTTAGCGAGTATTGCAGGTCACAGAGCGAAGTGAGAAGGCGCAGGAAGAACTGTCATTTCAGAATTATGAAAAGAAAAAGGAGAAAATAGAGATGAGAAACCGATACGAGATAGATTGGGGCGTGTACGCGGAGACAGCGGCGAGAGCGGCGGCAGAGGGCGCGGTCCTCCTGAAAAATGATAACCGTGCGCTTCCCCTGAGGGAGGGGGAGAGGGTGTCGGTGTTCGGCAGAATCCAGTTTGATTATTATAAGAGCGGCACAGGATCGGGCGGCATGATCAACACGAAGTATGTGGTGGGGATTTTGGACGCGCTGAAAGAAGAAAAACTGGAGCTGAACCGGGAACTGGAGGACATCTATCGGGAATGGGCCAGTGAGCATCCCTTTGATTTCGGGAGCGGATGGGCAAAGGAGCCCTGGAGCCAGCGGGAGATGCCGCTGGAGCGCGAGGTGGTGGAGCGGGCGGCTGCGGTGAGCGACGCGGCGTTAGTTATCATCGGGCGTACGGCGGGGGAGGAGCGGGACGCGGAGAATAAGCCGGGCAGCTATTACCTCTCCGGGGAGGAGGAGCAGATGTTGGAGAAAGTCTGCGCCTCTTTTGAGCGCGTCATTGTTGTGCTGAATGTGGGAAATATCATCGATATGAAATGGGTGGAAACCTACGATCCGCAGGCGGTGCTCTATGTGTGGCAGGGCGGCATGGAGGGCGGAAACGGCG
>ERZ779622.906-NODE-906-length-13991-cov-5.107635_pt1 | contig 13991 bp, 11 predicted proteins | sample MGYA00514188_ERZ779622 | MGnify/ENA primary metagenome ERZ779622 (study PRJEB29562, sample SAMEA4376702) | mouse gut metagenome | isolation source: Cecum | study: EMG produced TPA metagenomics assembly of the A DSS colitis mouse model was used to assess the...
CCGTCGCCCCGGGATCTTTGATCGTATTTTTGTCGATCTTTGTATAGGAAGCTTCCCCGGCGTTCGTCTGTGTAGATTTCACAAAAGGCACCGTGTCTGTCAGCTTGGATTCCTCCACCACCTCCGCGATGGCAGTATCCTCCACAGCCGCATTGACCTCCGCCTCCGTCTTGATCTCTTCCTTGACGTCCACCTTCTTATAGTCGATGTTCGCCTTTACCTCCGCGCTCACGACCTCCGCGGAAACCTTATAATCGTCATACCCGGTCAGCTCCAGCATCTTGACCTTATAGGTTCCCGCCTCGATATTCTCTTTGTAGATCACGCCGTCTTTGTCATCGTCCGTCCAGGTTTCCGTCTTTTTGGAGGGACTCGTCACCTCCACCTGGAACGGCACATTCGCCACCAGCTTATCTGTACTCGTGTTGACAAACTTGATTTTCAGGTCCTTCACAATAGAAGTCATCTTCAGGGAAACATTAGCTCCCTGAACCGGCTCCTCCACAACTTCCTGAGCCTCTTCCTCTATCTCCGCAGCGGTCTCCTTCGCCAGCTGGGCGTCCGCCACCGCCAGCAGACCGCTCTCACCGATGATCGTCACTCCCTGCAGGGATGTCCCCACGTCCACAAAGGCTGCCGCCGCCTTATCCTCATTTCTTTGGGCTATAAAAATCGTACCGGTAAGTACCGCAAAAACAAGCACTGCCACTCCCGTAAACGCGATCACTTTGTCGATAACGGGGAGATTGCGGAAAGCGAGCATGGCTCCGGCAACGCCCTTTTTCCTTCGATAAGCTACAAAATCCTCATCGTCGTCATCGTCGTAGTCCTCATACTCCCCTTCATCTACATAGTAAAGATCTTCATCCTCTTCCTCATAGGAATCCTCTTCCCCGGCTTCCCCGTAATAATCTACGTCATCGCTGTAATATTCTTCTTCATAATATTCCTGTTCCTCTGCATATTCGTCAGATTCTTCGTCCTCGTAGTACTCCTCTTCATAGTATTCATCCGACTCATCGCCCTCATAGTATTCTTCCTCCGGATCGTCGTATCCGTCCTCATAATACTCTTCCTCTTCGTACTCATCCTCATAATCATCTATCTCAGAATCATACCTCTTTTTTCCTGAAAGTTCCCGTTTTCCGTATTTTTTCTGCTTCTTACTTTTTCTTAACAAGCTCATAAAACTATGTGACCTTTCTCTTTTTTGCGAAATTCCGCTATTTTCCCTTATACACAGTATCTGTCCTATTGTACCACTTTCTTCCCACTAATTCAAGGATTCTCCATAACTTCTAAAAGTTTGCATATGGCTTAGCACTATTTTTTTACTTCAATTTCACAACGCTCTCACGTATTTCGTCGGCATCCCGCCCATCAGCCAATCGCCCATACTCCCAATAGGCGCCAAAGTCTTCCCGGGTATATTCAGCACCATCTTCAACCCTCTTCTGTGCACCCAAATCAAACTGCCGCATGGCGCACTTTTCATAAGCCGGCTCTAATATAAAATGCATGCGCTCGGCAAGCATGACATTATAAAAATCCTTGCGAACATCCGACAAAAAATTACATCCATTTATGAACTCTCTAACAGCAGGCATGGCATTGCGAATACGTGGAACCATTCGAACGACCGCACTGGTAAGCTCACTATAAATGCCGGACGACATCATGTCGTAATACCCAACTTTTTTCTTATGCATCCCAAGCGCCGCCTTTGGATACAGCTTAATGCGCTGCATGATCTCCTTCGAATCGATGAGGACCGCTGCCATGCCAGACTCTGACAGATTAGGAAACAGCGTACTGCCATTGTCATATATGGGGGACACAGTAACAGAATCATCCGGCCCAATCAAATAACCAAAGTTACCTTTATGTCTATCAAAATTCCCAACAAGAGCATCTCCGACAAAACGCTCCCAATAAGCTGATTTGAAAAGGCCTTCCTGCGGAGAAAGCATGGGGTCCATCTCAAAAACCTCATAAATCTGCTCTATATCCGGTATTCTCCCAATGGCACCGGAATCATAGTGTTTTCGTAGAAATATCCCAAATTCAAGAAGTTCTCCGCACGGCGGAACAAAATTGCGGCATACGACAACAACTTCCCCATCCAATGTCCCAAGTTCAGTATCGTGTACCGGATAGCCGAGGATGCCAAGAACATGGCTGGACACATACTCAGTCACGACATTATTGACATAGTTCGTAGCAAGATCATTACGGGGTGCCTGCTTTTCCGAATACTTCACCATATAACGCGAGTTGTCAGGTCCTAACAAACCATCCTTCCGATCGGATCCGCCATAATTGGCACGAAGATCACGGGGCCATCCGTCAAACGATCGCAATCCTTCAATTCCTAACTTCAGTCCCATGCTAAATCAACCTCCTGGTCAGTATTTATACAATATCTATGTAGGTGCTTATGCGTCACCGCCTTTTTCCATCTTGTCCAGGTATTGCTCCAATGCCCTTTCCACAGTGAACGTCTGAGAAACATAATCTTTGTTTTTGCTACCGATATGGCATATATTGGATACTTTACAGTTAATATATCATGCAGATAAAAAATGTCAATACCGGCTTAAAGCTGCTAAGGACGCAAAAAAAGCCATGCAGATATCCGATGATTTGCCGGAAAAACTGATCGGCTATTTCCCTGTGAAAAACATCAACGATAAGCTATATTGATTTGATGCAGTAATCCCCAAACTCTTTGATCCTTATGATTTCCCTGAATAAACTTTATGACGGACTGGAATATATTGGCTGCGAATACGAAAAGATCCGTACTGCATGCGGTGTCTTTACGACCACATTAATTGTCTCTGTCTTAATATTTTTCCATATATCATGTTTAACGATATTGCAGATATTCCAAAAATCGCTTGACCGCAAGCGAAGCTGTCTTTTTACTCCGCAATGCAATCCCGTTTCTGATAATATTTGGCAGCCAGTGTGTCGCTGCACTGGAAAATGTGCTGATACGGATAAGCCCCGATTGCGAGTAATTTAATATCTCTGCGGCTTTTGTGAAACTGCCATACTCAACCGTCTTAACTAATGCCATATATTTTTGAATGTTCATATCCATATTATCACCCTGTTTTAACTATCTGATTTTGTCATGTTTTCCATGATAAACATTCGCTTTTATAATTACAGGGGACGTGGTAAATTGAAAGCGCAAAAAAGTAAAGCAGGAGTGTGACCATAAAATGTTTTATGTAAGTGAAATTCAGAACGAAGCTCCCTGTCATTTTCAAACACAGCTTCAGCAAAAAGTTTATGAGGCATTAGAAAAATTACAAATCCGGGGTGCCCGCGTTTCTTTTGCTCCCGCAGAGCAAATGGAAATTATGCCCGGTACGAAAATTGGTGCGGCAACTGTTTTCAGCAGTCTATTGGACATAGAAAATAAAGTACAGATTGTCTTTGACAAAGAAGTGATTGCCAGGGAATGGTATGGGTGCAGCGACGGAACAACAACGGGATATATGAAAGTGCATACAGAGGATATTTGCAAAAAGTTTCTGCCGTACACCAGCCCCACGCTGTCTGTTATTGAGGTGTGATATGGGGCTTTATCAAAACCGGATTGTTGTGAAAGCAGGAACTTCTACCCTTACAAATGAAATGGTCAAAAGCGACTTGCGTTCTTTTGACCGTCTGCAGAGTTAGCTGCCGCACATAAGTAAAATTCACTACTACCAATTTACTACAAAATGAATCGTTTTCCAATATCTGTTTCTTTTGAAATTTTGGGAATGCCTGCTTTTCAGCCACTTTTTCCACCCCATTTTCAAGAACAATAAAAATATCCGGGAGCTGTCCGTCCCGCAGGCAGGCCACAAGCACGCATACGCTATCAACTTCAAGATGAGGACATTGATCTAAGACTGTGTAGAAATAATACTGCCATGCTGTGCTGTTACAATTTGTCGACGAAAAAAAAGAAAAACTATTGACTTTTCTGCCAAAAACTGCCAGAATTTAATTGATGAATTACAATAATTTTTTGAAAAAAAGGGGAATTTTTCATGATGTACATGCATTATTGTAAGCGTTGCCAGAAGGTTCATATGTTAAACGGACATAAAATGTCCTGTCCAAGATGTGAGGCGCCTCTCACGGAACTGCAGATCACCTATCTGGATTACACAAATATGTCCAGAGATGAGCGAACAGCCTTTACCGCGCGCCTGAGAGATCCGGAACGGCTCTCCCGGCTCAGCACTACTTATCGAATGTATAAGTACAGCAAGTGGTACAAGGAACTGTTGGAGCAGGCACCGGACAGCATTTATCCGTTTGACACGAAAAGAACTCTGATCGGTCTCGCTGCAACCAACTGAATTTTATTACTTAAAAACTGAATATGGTGCAGACAGAGCGTACACGGTCCACAGGCAGGCTCTGTCATAAAGACCATCACAGGTGTAAAACAAATTGTGCCTGTGATGGTTTTTAACCTGTCATCCGGACAAACTATTTCCCATTTGCTCTCATCTTAATATTATACAGGGCAGGGAAAATGGAACATCCGTGTATAATAACCTGCCATGTTCCATATGTTACTTATATTTCAAATTTCAACTTAGAGGATCGCCCGGCTCCTCTCCGATGCGCAGGGACCGGTCAACACAGACAAAACAAGGGCGACTTGCCACCGCATCGGAGCCCGGTTTTGTCTGTGTTGACCGGCCCCGTCCTCCGGGAGAGCAGCGTTCCGTGATCCTCTAATTTCAGAAAGGTATTGCTGTTATGACAAAAATAAATCAAAATAACCCAACCCATAAAAACAGACGCCCCAAGGAGCCGGAATGGATCGATCTCGAGACCGACATTCTGGAGGATGAGGACGACACAGAGCAGGAGGAGACTCCTGTGAGATCCGCCCCGAAGAAAAAGCCGGCCGGAAAAAAGCATTCCTCCAAAAAGAAAAAATCCGGATTCAATCTCCATATTGTTTTTCTCACCCTGATTGCCATCGTCTTCGTTGTTGTCGTCTTCAAACTGATGTTCTGGGATAAAAGGGTACGGCAGAGTACTGACCGGGAAAACGATACCACCCTCTCCTTCGACACGGAACCGCTGGATTCCATCGTGCCCCTGGATTCTTCCAGCGTCGGCGCAAAGGAAAAGGATGACGACCTGCGCATCCTGTTTCTCGGCAACGGTTCTCTGGCCGACGATAAGGACTCCGACAGCAATATGGCAAACATCATACAGAAAAAAACCGGCGCAACGGTCTACAACTGTGCGGTCCCTGGCAGTTACATGTCCATGAAAAATACGACGTACAAAGATTCCTTTATCTATGACGCTTTTTCTTTCTATAACCTGTGCACGATCTTTACCGTTGGAAATACCGAGACCATCTCCTGGGCCGCGCGGGATCTGGGCGGACTGCCGGAAGATGTGGAATCCTCCCTTGAGCTGCTGCAATCCATCGACTACGACGAGCTCGATGTACTCTGCATCTACTATGACGCGGCCGACTATCTGGACGGACGGCCATCCTACCATATCGATAAGGAGACCGATCCCACCATTTTCTGCGGCGCTCTGAGCGCCGGCCTGGATCTGATTCAGGAATTTCTGCCGAATGTCCGGATCATTGTGATGTCGCCCACATACGCCTACGTGGTGGACAAGGACGGAAAATATTCCTCCTCCTTCAATACGGATATTCTGGAGGAGCCGCTGTCCAACTATATCGGTCTGCAGTCGCAGATCTGCATGGAGCACCACGTCTCCTTTGTGGACAATTTTTACGGCAGTGTCTACGAGGAGATCGCGGACGATTACCTGAAAGACAATATTCTCCTGAATGAAAAAGGGCATGAGCTTGTCTCCGACAGATTCCTCTATGCCCTGAACCGATTCAACGATTATGATTTCTGATCCCTGCAGCCGGATGGCGCGATGGCTTCAAAGCCCCAGATATGCCCCGTCCTGCAGATAAATACGATAGCCGGCTACCGTCTCCACATAGCGGTAGTCGGTTTTTTCAAACGCTTCCTGCCCCGGCTTTGTCTCATGCATAATAATATAGTGGCAGTCCTGTTCCGCCGCGAGGAGAGCTATCTTTTCACAGTCCGGCTCCTCCTCCCCCATCGCGTCGTAGAGCGGATTGTCGTTCTGCCAGCGCTCCACCGCCATCTCCCTGCCGTAGGGCATACAGACGTTGGCCGTATACTGTCTCACATAGGGCAGCATCTCCCCCGGAAAGACCGCCCGCACTTCCCGCCCTTCCACAATGATCGCGTCGCAGACAAGGGCCACGGTCTGAGGCACATGGAATCGATTGGAAGCCGGCTCAAAGTAGGGGTTGTCATAGACGTAATCCCCTGTCAGTATGATCGCCGCACAGACAAAAAGCGCCGCCGCCGCTTTGCTCCAGGCCCTTTTGCATCCTGCTGTCAGCCGAATTCCGGCATAGGCGATCACCGCCGTCACCGGCACCAGCCACAGGATGCGATAGTAGGTTTCCTCGTCCAGATACCGATAAACCCCCTTCGCAAACAGGGGACAGAAAAACAACACCGCCGTCACCGCGGAAGTGTACAGCAGAATGATCCTTTTTGTCCCGTCTTTCTCGGTCAGCAGCAGATACAGAAAAGCCGCCGCAAAAAGTCCGGCCGCCCAGCCGTTTCCGATATAATTTTTAAACAAGAGAATAATTTCACTCCACATGATCTCCCCTTTTCCATTTTACTTAAGCTTCAGATAGAACATGGCATAGATCACCCCCGGTATACAGCCAAGGGCACACTGCCACAAAATATGCGGCTTCCGGTATAAAAGAAAGAGAAGAAGGGCCGTCAGCATCACCAGCATGCCGCACAGAAAGCCGGACATTGTACTGCACAGGCATCCCGCGGTCATGGCAGCCATCAGCCACAGCACATTCCGCGCCCCCGCCTTTCCCTGCTTCTTTACCTCCTCGGCCATCCGGTAGAGCAGCAGGACAAAAAATGGCAGTATCACATTCCCCAGCGCCGCCTTTCCCTGTCTGGTCCTGGTCAGCAGAAACGTGGACGCCGGATAGATCGAATAATTCCCAAAAATCTGGAGCAGCGAAACAAACAGCAGGAAGACCGGCAGCAGCGTATCCTGCCCGCCTCTCCCCGTCTTTTTCCGGGGGACCGCATCCCTGCAGAGCAGTCTGCCGATCTCCAGATACAGCGCGTAGGTCACCGGTATCAATACAAGCGGTATCAGGGAGTGCGCCGCCACCGCCGCGTTCACGCCGCATTTCGCCGCGATAAAGGAGACCCAGATGGGGAAAGGCGCCAGCCCATGCCGCAGATCCAGCGTGGTCGGCGCCCCGGTATAGGAATCGACGGCGTACATCCCCCCTCCCAGATTGGCTGCCGTGGAGATCGGAATATAGTAGGCGTCATCCCCGTCCGCATAGGCGAGGCGGTAGGCCTGCAGCATCTGAAACAGCAGGGTCATCAGAAAAACACCCCACAACAGCAGGCAGAACACACCCTCTCTGCTCTTCAGGCTTCTTAACTGATCCTTCCCCCGGACAAAAAGTCTCCCCGCCAATCCACCTCTTAAATGCAGCACAAACAAAAGCGCGCCGGCAATGAAAAAGGTCCAGCCCACCATCTCAAAAGCCATCTCCACCTGTCGGAATTTTCCCGCCGCCAGCACAAGAGGAACCGCGATCAGCTGAAAGGCAGCCCACATCAAAATAAAGCCCAGTCCAAACAGAAAACTCAGGCTCTCCGCTGCCTCCCCTCCCTTTTTCTTCCCGACTTCCACAGCAAAATATCCTGCTCCCAGCGGCACCAGAACCATCCAGACTCCCAGCATCACCAACTTCACTATCACAACCTGTCACCTCACAAATTTCCGCCCGAACCGTTGTCTCCTCTACTTCTTCCGAAAAAACTGCACCGTGTCCTGATGGACCGACGCCCGGATCAGATACTCCTCCGGATAGAATCCGTATTGCTCTTCCAGATACTTTTTCACCGCTTTCTGATCAATGTTGTTCTTCATCAGTACAACCACCTCCGGCTCCCGCCGCAAAACCTCATCTTCGCTCCGGCCAAGCAGTTCCTCCTGCGTCACCAAAAGCGTCTCTTTATAGTGGGTGAACTCGATCAGATTCTGGTAATACCCCACTCCCTCGTAGACGCAGATACAGGCTCTGTCACTGTTCTCCTGTGCCATCCGCTCCTGCCGGTTGTAACCCTTGTACAGATATTCCGGCGTATGCGTCAAAAGCCCCGGCAGCACAAGCAGCGCTGCCAGCACCGTCATCACTCCCCTGCGGCCGAAGCCCCTCAAATATCTCTTCAGGACATCCAGGCTCTTTTGCAGAAGGATTGCTGTTATAAGAGCGATCAGCGGAAAGATCGGCATCAGATAGCGGTCCGCATAGTAGGGAGCTATCTTTACCACCACCAGAAAATAACCGGCGCAGGGAATACAAATCATATAGTACTCCCATTTTTTTCCTTTTTCGCGCTCTTTCGCCCTGACCCTGGCAAGTTCCCTGTCCTGCCCCCATTTTGCCAGAAGCCACGCCGCAAGCGCCGCAGTCAAAACAAGCAGCAGGACCCCCAGTCCCATGGTATCCCCCAGCGCTTCCTTCTTTATGATCCCCGAAAAATGTGCCAGCCGCTCGCCGAGTCCCGACAGCCCGCCGCCGAGATTCTGTACCGATTCCACTCCCCGCTCACTGTATAGGACATCCATAACGGAAAATGGAAAAATGCAAAGTCCAAGGACCGCGGAAATGCCCATTGTCCTGACATAATACCACACTTTTTTCCTCTCGCTGCGCCACAGGAAAACGATCGTCACCCCGGCTAAAAACAGCATATAGATCACAAAATAGTACTGCGTAAGAAAACCGCAGACCGTCACGAAGATCAACATCCGGTTATCCTTCTCCCACTGTCCTCTCTTTTTCTTTTTCAGGTGCAGATACAGTTCCGCCACGCAAAAGAAAGTCAGCATCGCATACATCCTGATCAGCAGCAGCGTCGCGATCCCCGCCATGCTGAGTCCGTAGAGAAGGCATACCGCCGCGCCGAACTCTCTGTCGCCTCCCAGAAATTCCCCGCCTGTCTTCATCAGCAAAACACAGATCCCGAGAAGCAGCGCCAGATTAATGCCGCATCCCATCCAGGGCGATACCTTTCCCTGAAAGACAGAGCTCACTGTGTGCAGCGCCATAAAATGGAGCGGCGGATGGTTATCATCCTTCACGTTGAAATAGACTGACAGATAATTGAAATGATCCCTGCTGTCCGTCGTAATGTAATCCCGAAACTGCCTCGCCGAGATCCAGACCGGCTCCTCGTACACATCCGCCTTGTAGGAGAGCATTTTGCTGGCCCCGCGGTTTTGCAGCACATCCTTCACATTTTCCGCAATATTGGAGCAGGTCTCCCCGAAGCTGTCCCCGTATATCTCGTTTCTGACAAACTTCTCCAGCCTGCCCTCCGGCTGGGTCGGCACGATCCAGGGTGTGAACTCCGCGTTCGCTAGCTCGAACGACAGCAGTTCGTCCATATGATATCCCTGTTTTTTGGAGACAAAAAATAAACCTGCCAGCAAAATCACCGCCAGCGCCAAAATATTCCATCTGTTCCTTTTCAGAAAAAGCTTTCCCATGCCCCGGCGAAAGCCTGTGATATTACTCTCCATACTACGCATTCGTACTCCCGCTCTCCTGCCACTGTCTCACCAAATGTGCCGCCAGTATCCCGGCGTAAGCCTTTCTCCCCTTCTCCGTCAGATGGGTGGCATCCTCCAAATACTCCGCCCCGTTGTGGATCGAGATCCCCAGTTCCCCATACAGATCGATATAAGGATACTCGTAAGCCTCCGCGATCCTCCTCGCCGACGCCGCATAATCCGCACCGGTTCCCCCGCCGTAATCATAGCTCGTACTCTCATGGATCACCTGCCCGTAGGAATATCCCTGGCAATAGGTGGGAGAGAGGATCACGAACTCCGCCCCGGGACAGCTCTCCCGCAGCAGCTCGATGGAACTGCACAGAGCCCCCTCATAAGTGGTTATATCATAACAGTCGTCTGGATTTTTTCGTTTCACCGCTCCAAAATAATCGTTCAATCCGTAAGAAATAAAAATATAATCTACATTTGATAAATCTATTTTCTCTAATACTTCCGCCGCCTGCACGTCCCCCGGAAAGTCGATCCAGCTTTTTCCGGCGATATGTTCCGCCATCGCGCACAGTCCGTACTCATCCTTCGCCGCCCGGCTTCCCTTCACCGCGCAGTTGTACACTGTCACATTATCGAGCTCTTTTTCCAGAAGCGCCGCGATCCCGGTGTCGCCTCGCTCCAGATCCCAGATGCTGTCACCCAGAACCAGTATCTCCACATCGCCCCTCCGGGCCGCGATCTGTTTTTTCTTCTGTTCCCCTGCGATCCGGTTGATCCCGAGCACCGCCGACACGCAGACTGCCGCCCCCGCCAAAAGGAGCAAAACCATGCATAACCGTCCGATCAGGGGATTTTTTTGCAGGTTGTCCGTCTCTTTTTTCATATCCCGTCCTCCCCCTTCGCCTCCAGAAAGGCCGTATTATCCGTATACCCGTACACCGCGTAGCAGCCTGAGCGAAATTCCTCCTCGCCCGCTTCCAGAAGCCCGCTTCCTCCCAGGGCGCTCTCCTCCTCCTCCGTCAGCAGCAGGAAAACCCTGCCCTGCGCATAATCCTCCTCGTAGTAGCGCTGCATGGAGGACCAGCGAAACAGAGAAAGACTGCCGTCCTCCCCCATGTGCAGATTGGCGATCTCCACCGCCCCGTTCGACAGCTCCTGCACAATGTTGGCATTCCAGTAAGTCGCATACCCGAAGCGGTAGCCTTTCTCCTCCAGCTGCCTGGCAACCGCTCTCCGCTCCGCATTTTTATCCGAGGTCATCATGGACAGCCCCGTCTTGGCCGTGGCAGTCAACAGGCAGGCCGCAAGCAGAAAAACGAACAGATATCTGTCCAGCGGTTTCCGCTCCGACTCCAGATAAAACAGCACGATCGGGATCAATAGAATAACAGTCGTGATGTAATATCTCGGCACCAGGGTACTATCAGTGAAAACAAAGACAAAGGTGTTCAGCAGGAAACTGCCGTAAAACAAAAATATTAAATAACGTTTTAATAAATTATGTTCTCTTCTCGCCCGCAGCGCCGCATACCCCAGGAGAAACAAAAGCAGAAACGCCATCATCGAGATGACGCCTCTCAGAGACAGCACGCTCTTCCCCGGAATATAACCGAAAAGCATCAGGAGACTCCCGAACGCATCCTGCAGACGCTCCAGAAAAACCCCCTGGTAGACATCGATAAAGTTTGTTGTCTCGTACGTCTGAAAGCGGTAAGTCCGGCTCACGTAGAGCACATTGATCCCGTATCCCGCCAGACAGCCGAACAGGCCGGCGGCGGAAACCGTCAGAAAGCGAAGCCGCTCTCCCGAAAATACTGCCCTCATCTTCCCCCGGCTCATCTCACTCCGCAGCGCCAGAAACGCTCCGTCCGCCATCAGATACCAGACGGACGCGAGAAGCAGCGGACACTGCAGCGCCAGCATATAACGGACCCCCGACACGCCGCAGATCACGGATAACACCGTATATAACGCCACTTCCGCCACACGGCGCCCCGCCTTTTCCTCCCTCTTTGCCAGACGCAAAAACAGCCCCAGATAGAAAAACAGAAGGATGACATGGGACATATAGGTATTCCCCATATGCATATGCAGCATCATCGTCTCCGAGAAGGGAAGAAGCAGTACGGCTCCTCCCAGTATCTTCCTGTTTTTATCCGCAGGCAGTTCCGCCATCATATAAAAATAGGACAGCAGCAGCAGAACATAAAAAATAACATTCGTTATCATTCTTATCACATGCCAGTTGTCCAATATACGGAACAGCGGCCCCATGATCAGATGAGTGTACAGAAAACGAAACTCCGTCGAATAGTACCAGTTCGTCGTGGCGAACAGCTTTCCCTCCTCGGCCAGAAGTTTCGAAAACATCATCTCCGCGGCCATATCCGAATCCAGCCAGTTTTCCAGGTAGAACGCATTCCAGAAAAACAGCGCCGCAAAAGCAATCCCCAGCACAAAATACGGATAAAATTTTCTAATCAGTCCTCTGTTTCCCGACATATTCCCCCCCGCTCCGGCTCACCGGCCGTTTCATGGCAATCCCCCAGACAGACACCAGATACCAGATAAACAATATCGGCAGCACCTGTTTGTAATCGATCGGAAGATTACTTTTCATCGTGTACCACAGCGTATACAGAAATCCCATGTACAGCAGCAATTTCCATTGACTGTTTCGGTCGCTCTTCTGAAATCCCCACAGAAGGAGACTCCCAAGCAGCAGCAGAGGCAGTTCAAACAGTCCGTATCGATAATAATACTTCACAAGAAGCGGTCTCTGTTCTTTCATCCGCCCGTAATTCCAGGCGGTCAGGGACACCCCCCGCCCCTGCAGGTTCCTCTCCACCGTAAATGGTATCAGCAGATAATCCTTAAAATCCGTCACAATCTCCAGCACGGTCTCCCTGCTTCTGTCCATCAGGCACCGATATCCCATCTCCAGGCACAACAGGGTCGCCTTTCCACTCCCGTATGTCTCCCGCATGGAGGGGTAAAATTCCTTCTCCAGAAGATCGATCCGTTCGCTGACATCGATCGCCTCCTCCTCCGACAGAACCGCCTTCACCTCGTCGCTCCAGAAAAAGTAGTTCGTCGCAAAATTGGGCCAGACAAAGCGGGACACCGCGGCCGTCCCCGGATTATTCTCCCTGTATATCCTGCGCTGCTTTGGCAGCGCTGCGTTCAGCTCCGCATTGGTGAGAAAGATCACTGCCGCGGTGACAAAAACAGCCAGGCAGAACCTGCGCCGCCCCGCCGTCTTTCCCGCCTGTCCTCTTCCGATGGAGCGGGGCAGCACCGTCAGCAGTAAAATGCCTCCCAGCCACAGTCCATCCGGGCAGATGATCCCGTACAAAAAATAGGATATCAGCAGCCGAACCCCTCTCTCCCGGGCCATCCCCTTTTTCCGGATATCCACAACAAGCCCCAGCATCCACAAAAGAGCGGAGAGAGACAGGGACCAGGCCAGCTTTGCCAGATGCATCTGCAGAAAAAACGGCACCGTCAGAAGAAATGCGCACAGGTACCCCCGCGCGCGCCTGTCCTGCAATCCCATCTTTCCCAGAAAATACCACGCGGAGCCGGCCGCCGCGGCCAATTGCACCAGATAGAGGACTCCCGCCGGCAGAAAAGTGACGATATTTTCCGCGAATTTCTGTTCCGCCGTAAAACCGGTCACAAGATAAACACAGCCGAAAGCGATCTGCACCCCCATCAAGATATATAAAATCCAGACTATCGTTCTCCTCATCACTCTTGTCTCGTCGTCTCCCGCACCACATACTGCGGCGCATCATTCAGACTGATATAGATACGCCCGATATACTCTCCGATCAGCCCGAGCATCAGCATCATCATCCCCCCTATGAACATGATCGCCGCCATCGTGGAGCTCCATCCCACCGGCACCAGCGGATTGATCAGTTTCTTGACGACCGTATAGATGCCGTACAGGATTCCCGCCACAGCGCACAGTCCTCCGCAGGCCGTAGCCAACCGCAGCGGCTTAATGGAAAACGCCGTAAAGCCGTTGAGCCACAGGCCGAAAAGCTTCCCCAGCGTATAGCCGGAAGTCCCTATCTCCCGCTCCCTGTGGGAAACTTCCACATTGGCAATATTTTTTGTTGTCCGAAGCACCAACCCGATCACATAGGGGTAGCTGTTGCGGTATTTCGTCATCTCATCGATCACAAACTTCCGCGCCGCAAAATAGCTGGAAATATACAGCTCCTTCGGCTTCCCCAGCATAAACCGGGTCATCAGCTCGTTCACCTTGCTCCCGAAATTGCGAAAAGCCGAGTGCTGCTTGTGGACAT
>ERZ779622.907-NODE-907-length-13980-cov-37.744847_pt1 | contig 13980 bp, 15 predicted proteins | sample MGYA00514188_ERZ779622 | MGnify/ENA primary metagenome ERZ779622 (study PRJEB29562, sample SAMEA4376702) | mouse gut metagenome | isolation source: Cecum | study: EMG produced TPA metagenomics assembly of the A DSS colitis mouse model was used to assess the...
ACGAGCAACGCGAACGAGAGATGCGAAGCATCTCGAGTCTGCTTATACGCGGCAGAGTCAGAAGGCTTACGAAGCGTGCACCATGCTTGCATGAGGGCATGCTTTGGAAGCCTTGTGACGAGCAACGCGAACGAGAGATGCGAAGCATCTCGAGTCTGCTTATACGCGGCAGGGTCAGAAAATGGATGAAGGAGGGAATGCAATGACAGTAACACAATGGAGAGAGACGGCAGCGGAGGTGAAGGACAGAGCGCTTGATACGGTGAAGGGCGATCTGACCCTTACAAAACTGGATTTCTGCCTGATCGGGGCGATTTGCTTTCTGGCGGGAATCTGTATCGGGCTTTTGACAGCGCCGCTTACGCATGGCGTCAGAATCGAAATGGGCAGCAATAACGGCAGTCATAATACGGGAAACGGCTGTCATAACGGCAGTGAGAACGGAAATAATGAAAGTCATAATTGTTGAGTGTTTTTTAAGAAATCAGGGCAAAGGCGACAAACAAAAATGAGAGGATGAAACAGGAGAAATAGGAGAAATTCCTGCTTCGGAAAAGGAGAAAAGACATGAAAATTACTTTAAAAGACGGTTCGTTTAAAGAGTATGCGAAGGCGATGAGCATCTACGACATTGCGCTGGATATTTCCGAGGGGCTGGCGCGCGCGGCGTGCGCCGGGGAAGTGGACGGCAAGGTGGAGGATCTGCGCACGGTCATTGACCGGGACTGCAGCCTGAACATTCTCACGGCCAACGATCCGGAAGGGCTTAAGGTGGTCAGACACACGGCGTCCCATGTGCTGGCGGAGGCGGTGAAGCGTCTGTTCCCGGAGGCGAAGGTGACCATCGGTCCCGCCATTGCGGAAGGATTCTATTACGATTTCGATGCCGCGCCTTTTTCCAGAGAGGATCTGGATAAGCTGGAAGCGGAGATGAAGAAGATCATCAAGGAAGGGCACAAGCTGGAGCGGTTTACCCTTCCGAGAGCGGAAGCGATTAAGTTTATGGAAGAAAGAAACGAGCCGTACAAGGTGGAGCTGATTCAGGACTTGCCGGAGGATGCGGAGATTTCTTTCTATGACCAGGGCGGTTTTGTGGATCTGTGTGCGGGACCTCACCTGATGAGCACGAAAAATATCAAGGCGTACAAGCTGATTTCCTCTTCTATGGCATATTGGAGGGGCGATTCTGACAGGGCTCAGTTACAGCGTATCTACGGTACCGCTTTTGCGAAAAAGGAGGAGCTGGAAGCATATCTGGAGCATTTGGAGGACATTAAGCGCCGTGACCATAACAAGCTGGGGCGCGAGATGGAACTGTTCACCACGGTGGACGTGATCGGGCAGGGTCTGCCGCTTCTTTTGCCGAAGGGTACGAAGATGGTGATGAAGCTGCAGCGCTGGATCGAGGATCTGGAGGATAAGGAGTGGGGCTATGTGCGGACGAAGACCCCGCTTATGGCAAAGAGCGACCTGTATAAAATGTCCGGGCATTGGGACCACTATAAGGACGGCATGTTTGTGTTGGGGGATGAGGAGAAGGATAAAGAGGTGTTTGCGCTGCGTCCGATGACCTGTCCGTTCCAGTATTACTGCTACAAGAACACGCAGCATTCTTACCGGGATCTGCCGATTCGATACGGCGAGACGTCCACCCTTTTCAGAAACGAGGACTCTGGCGAAATGCACGGACTGACCCGTGTGCGACAGTTCACAATCTCTGAGGGGCACCTGATCATGCGCCCCGATCAGATGGTGGAGGAGTTTAAGAACTGTATCGCACTGGCAAAATATATTATGTCAACCTTGGGGCTGTTAGGTGATATCACCTGGCATCTGTCCAAGTGGGACCCGGAGAACCCGGAGAAATATATCGGTGAGCCAGAGGTATGGAACGAGACGGAGGCGCATATCCGCGATATCCTGATCGAGTTGGAGATTCCCTTTACGGAGGATGTGGGCGAGGCGGCTTTCTACGGACCGAAGGTGGATATCAACGCCCGCAATGTCTACGGCAAAGAGGACACCATGATTACCGTTCAGTGGGATGCCCTTCTGGCGGAGCAGTTTGATATGTATTATATCGATCAGAACGGCGACAAGGTACGCCCCGGCATCATTCACAGGACGTCGCTGGGCTGTTACGAGCGGACGTTGGCGTGGCTGATTGAAAAGTATGCGGGCAAGTTCCCGACGTGGCTGTGCCCGGAGCAGGTCAGAGTGCTTACGATCTCCGAAAAGTATGACGAGTACGCGGAGGAGATTCGCAAAGAGCTGGCAGGAAACGATATCGATGTGACGGTAGATAACCGGTCGGAGAAAATCGGCTTTAAGATTCGCGAGGCGAGGCTGGCGAAGGTGCCTTATATGCTCGTAGTCGGCGCGCAGGAGGCGGAGGATAAGACGGTGTCTGTCAGAAGCCGCTACGCAGGGGACGAGGGCGTGAAGCCGCTCGGTGATTTTATTGACCAAATCTGCAAGGAAATCCGCACAAAGGAGATCAGGCAGGAGATACCGCAGGACGAAAAAAAGCAATAACGTTTTGCATCTGATCAGCAGAAGCTTGTAAAGGCAGGGGACAGATGTGGGAAAAGCGTAAGAAAGCGCGGGTGAAAATGACCGGATGCGTCAGCCCGCGTGGTATGGAGTGCGCACGGTATGAATTTTAGGGAAAAAATGACGGGCAGGGATATCGCGGGTTTTGCCCTGCTCGGACTCAGCCTTATCATGCTCTGCAGGAGCGTGATGCTGTGCTTTAGCAATGATATCTGGTACGACGAGCTGTTCACCGTGGGTCTGGCGGAGCATTCCTACGGTGAACTGGTTCGCCTCACAGCGGCAGACGTGCATCCGCCGCTGTATTATTGTATTGTCAAATTATTTTCGGACTTATGTAAACTAATCATGCCCGAAGCAGGTACGATCATCCCGGCGAAGATCGTGTCGGTGCTGCCGTATTTTATTCTGCTGCTCTATGCGGTTACCTTTATCAGAAAGCGGTTCGGCATGTTTGTGGGCGGGATGTTTTTGTTCTGCGTGACGGCAATGCCCCAGCTTTCCGCCTACACGGTGGAGATGCGGATGTACGGCTGGGCGCTGCTTTTTGTGACGGCTGCTTTTCTGCACGCTTACGCGCTGAATAAAAGTTATGTAAACTACAGTCTCCACGGTGCGGCTCTCGTCCTCTACGGTCTGGCGGCGGCTTACACCCAGTACTTTGCCTGTGTGGCGGTTGTCATGGTTTACCTGTTTCTTCTGCTTGCATTCTGGCTTCGGGACGGGCGGCGGATCAGGGAGTGGCTTCTTTATGTGGCGGTGTCTGTGATCTGCTATGTGCCATGGCTGTCTGCACTGGCGGGGCAGCTCGGCGAGGTCAGCGAGAATTACTGGATTCTGCCGTTGACGTGGCGGTCTCTGGGCGGCTGTGTGAAATTCCTGATGAAGCCTGCGTTTACGGATGAAAGGGTAAACATGGTTCTTGCGGTGATTTTGTCTGCCGCGTACCTTGGAATATGGTGTCGGTGGCTGCTGAAACTCTACCATAGCAGGAGAGAAAGAGGAATAAAGCGGGAAATACAGGGAACGGTAAAAAATCCGAAAACAGAGCTAAGAGAGAAAAACGGACGGGATCACGGAGAACGGGCAGGATTATGGACAACGGACGCAGCCGGGACAGCAGAACGGTTCTGCCTCGCCACGGCGGGCGTCGGTGTTCTGGCAGGTCTGGTAGCTTTCGGGTTTGCGGCATCGTTTCTGATCCGCCCGGTTTTTGTGTACCGCTATATGATACCTGCGGCGGGGTGTTTCTGGCTGGGATTTGCGCTCTGCCTGAATGAGATGTTATGTAAACAAAAGCGGACGAAGGGCGAAGGCGATAGCGCCGGAGACATCGATGAAAAGTTATGTAAACTGAACGGAAAATTTCACACAGCGGAAAATCGTCTTGTAGATAGACATAACATAAGTGCCCGTAATATGGAAAGAGACATAATTTCCCGCGTAGCCGGGATTTTGCTCGCGCTTCTTGTCGTTATAGTCGGTCTGCGGGACTACCGCGCGTTCATGGGCGAGGAGGAATACAAAATCCGTCTGATGGCAGAGACAGAAAAGGCGCTTGCCATGATCGGTCCGCAGGACAGTGTCCTTTATAATTTCGACCAGGTGCAGGCTGTGACGGGGTATTATCTGCCGGGGACGACAGCGCGCTTTTTGTGGCGTGCGGAAGGAGAAAAGCTCATTCAGGAAATTACTTCACCCTGCGGCACGGTGGAAGAGCCGGAGGGGCTTCGGGAAATACTTGATACAGCCAGGGAGAAAGAAACGGAAAAAAGTTTATGGTTTATCGGAAGCTTTAACAGCAGGGAGGATATCGTGAGAGAGTGGCGCGGCGCCGGGCTCGAAGTGGAAGAAATGGGGAGCTTTTTGCTGGAAAGGTACTGGTTTAATCTGTATAAAATTTCATAACAACGGAAATAATACTCCATGACGGAAATATAGAGTATGACAGACTGTGTCAGGGCGCACGGGATGCGGTTTGTCAAAAGCACTGGAATGAGTGCGCAGAAAGGTGGAGTATTTGACATGGCGGAATTAAAATGTGGTGTGGAAAACTGCAGTTACAATCAGGAGAATTATTGCTGTAAGGGCGATATTATGGTGGGAGGTACGCATGCCTGCGACTGTGACGGCACCTGCTGCGAGAGTTTTTCTCAGAGGCGGGATGACGCTTATGTAAGTTCATTGGAGCATCCCTGCCGCACGATCAGCATCGACTGCGAGGCGGAAAAGTGCGTATACAATTCAAATTACAAGTGTCACGCGGAGCATGTGGATATCAGGGGCTGCGGTGCGTGCGACTGCAGGCAGACCCAGTGTGCGACCTTCCGTGAGGCATAAACTTGCCAGTTTTGAAATTTTATATTACAATGGTTGTGATGGGCGCAAGACGTTTGGCTTGCGTCCTCTGACTATATGGGAAAGGCAAACATGATTATGCACGGAAAAAGAATAAAGTGTCTCCTTCTCGCAATGTTCGGAGCTGCCCTTGTGGGCTGCGGGAACGGAGAGGCTGTACATACAAGCGCAGAGGCGGCGCAGGCTGAGAATGCCGGGGCTGCGGACACAGAAGCCGACATTTCGGAAACAGGAGAAGTGGGGGAGGCGGAAACCACGGAAGGGGAAGAAGCGGAAGACGGCGAAGTACAGGAGACAGAAGCTCCGAATACGGGAGAAAGCGCTGGACCGGTCACGGACGGAAATTTTATGGCTCCGGTTGAAATGGATGAAAATCTGAAAAACCAGCTGGCGGAAGAAATGCTGGAAGAAAATGAGATGGATACTTCCGTTGTGGAGAGCGCGCCCGTCACAAAGGGATGCAGTTTTACCTTGCCGGAAGCTTTTTCGGAGTCGGAGGATATCGAGGGTATGTATGTGACCAGACGCTATCCGATCGACGCCTCTACCATATATTATGTGGCGCTTGGCAGGGACGTGGCGCTGCAGCTTATGACGGAGGAAACCTTCAAGGCGCAGGCGGAGGAAAATTTCCGCAAGGAGTACGGGGAAGAAATTGAGGTGACGATCGACAGTTTTGAGAGCATTCGGATCGACGGCTGCCCGGCTTTCCGTATTCTGTGCCACTATCAGGTGGGTGATACGCAGATCACGCAGCTGGAATATGCGATCAACGCGGATAAGAGCTATGTGATCACTTATTCCCAGACCTCTGACTATGATCGCATGGAGGAGTATGAGGCGAGTGCGGAGACGATTCATCTGGAATTTTGAGGGCATATTTAGGAAGTTATGACAAAGGCAGGTTGACAGTGAAGATTTTACACATTACAATTTGGAGTAAATCCATATAGGATTTAGAATTTGGAATAAAATATAGATATCGGCACGGTTGTGTTGATATACACCACACTTGTGAAAATAAAGGAGGATTTAAGGAAATGAAGAAATTATTGGCATTAAGTTTTGCTTTGGCGCTTACTTTCTCTACAACTGTATGTGCAGCGGAGACGGTTGTACCTGAAAAGGATTTTGGCGAACTTGACACACTGGCATATTGTGTGGAAAAGTCTCTTCCCGAGTATACTTCTAACGCAGTGGCTGATATGGACGGCGTTCGCGATCAGGCGAAGATCGCATCCGGCAGCAACATGTTTACCGAAGGCAAAGAGACCAATGCTACCTGTGTTGTTGATAAGGTAAATGTGGCAGCGCTCAGATATGCGCAGCAGAAGGCAGAACAGGTTGGCGGCACCATGCTGACAGTTGTTGAACTTTCCGCTCCCGGCGTTAACCTTGTAGACGCTCAGGTTGCACTGAGAATCGAAGGTGTAAAGGCTGGCGATGCTGTTACTGCTTACAGATGCGTGAAAGGCGACTGGGTAGCAGTTGACGTTACGGCAGTGGCTGACGACAGCGTCAGCATCAGTTTCCCTCAGAAGGGTATCTACACATTTATTAAATAATGGAATGGGCATCTGATAATGACATGATATGAACGACAAGTGTGGATTTGCGGGCTGGTTTTGAAAACCGGTCCGCTTTATTTGAAAAGGAAGCGGGAAAGAAAAAAGAGGTTGACATATACCCGAGGCATGTGATATAGTCACTAATGTGCAAAAGCACAGACAACCAAGCAGGGCATCCGCTCTCACCTTGCAACGATTACAGTTCGCAAGCGTTCATAATTATTTACTGTCTTAGGGGCGGTGTTTATGAGCGGGTGGATAGCAAAGGTTGTCTGCTCCTTTTTTGCGCGGATAAGCAGAAAAGGAAGGCTTATGAACAGACAGTTTTCTTATGGGAGGGTAAAACAATTAGCGACTTATTTATCAATGAGCAGATCAGAGACAGAGAAGTACGGGTGATCGGTGCAGACGGGGAACAGCTCGGTGTCATGCCGACAAGAGAAGCGATGAAACTTGCGGAGGAAGCGGGAGTGGATCTGGTGAAGATCGCGCCTACGGCGAAACCTCCTGTCTGTAAGATTGTGGACTACGGCAAGTTTAAGTATGAACAGGCGAGAAAAGACAAGGAAGCGAAGAAAAAGCAGAAGATCGTTGAGATTAAAGAGATCCGTCTTTCTCCCAATATCGATACCAACGATTTGAACACGAAAGTAAACGCCGCCAGAAAGTTTATTACCAAGGGTGACAGGGTGAAGGTTACCTTGCGTTTCCGTGGTCGTGAGATGGCGCATATGAATACCAGTAAGCACATACTGGATGATTTCGCGGAGGCTCTTTCCGACATTGCGGTGATGGATAAGGTGCCGAAGGTGGAAGGCAGAAGCATGACGATGTTTTTAGCTGAGAAGCGTTAAGCGATCGGTTAAAATAAATGATATCCCGGGTTGATATCTCGTAACAGGAATAAAAATACAGGAGGAACAGTAAAATGCCGAAAATGAAAACCAGCAGAGCTGCTGCAAAACGTTTCAAGGTGACCGGAACGGGTAAGTTAAAGAGAAATAAAGCGTATAAGCGCCATATCTTGACCAAGAAGACGAGAAAGACCAAGAGAAATCTCAGAAAGCCTGCGATGACTGATAAGACGAATGTAAAGAATATGAAGAAGATTCTGCCTTATCTGTAAGACAGGAGCAGACGAGGGAGTTTGAAATTTAGGAGGGAAAAGACATGGCAAGAATAAAGGGCGGCATGAACGCCAAAAAGAAACATAACAGAGTGTTAAAGCTTGCGAAAGGTTACAGAGGCGCAAGATCCAAGCAGTATAGAGTTGCAAAACAGGCTGTGATGAGAGCGCTGGCTTCATCCTATGCCGGCAGAAAAGAGAGAAAGCGCCAGTTCAGACAGCTCTGGATTGCGCGTATCAATGCGGCGGCAAGAATGAACGGTCTGTCCTACAGCAGATTTATGTACGGTCTCAAGAATGCAGGCGTTGACATGAACAGGAAGATGCTTGCGGAGATGGCAGTCAATGATGCGGCGGGCTTTACCAGTCTGGCGGAACTTGCGAAGGCAAACCTGAAATAACGATGGAAATTGAGGGCATGGCGTATACGTCGTGTCCTTTCTTTTCATAGTGTGAGAAGTACTTCTAACCGCTCACAGCAGAGGCTGTTTCGCGGAGAAGTACTAAATCACACATAGGAGAATGCCCAAAGTACAGGCATTCTCCGAACAGAATCTAAAGAGTACAGAAAACAGGAGGCATTTATGGGAGTATTGGACGGATTACAGCCGGAACGTGTATTTCATTTTTTTGAGGAGATAAGCCATATTCCTCACGGCTCCGGGAATACCGGGGCGATCAGCGATTATCTGAAAGCGTTTGCGGAAAAGAGAAGTCTTTTTTGCAGACAGGACAAGCTTGGCAATGTCATTATCGTTAAGGATGCGTCGCCTGCGAGGAAGGGGGAAGAGCCATATATCCTGCAGGCGCATATGGACATGGTGGCGGTGTGCGCGCCGGATGCGCAGATTGACATGAAAACCGAACCACTCAGACTGAAAGTGCAGGACGGCAGAATCTCTGCAGAGGGTACCAGTCTCGGCGGCGACGACGGGATCGGTGTGGCGTACTGTCTGGCAATTCTGGATGAGGAGTCGATTTCCCTGCCCCGTTTGGAAGTGGTTTTGACGGTGGACGAGGAGACCGGCATGGAGGGTGCGACAGGCATTGATCTGTCCATGCTGCGCGGCAGGCGCATGATCAATCTGGATCAGGAGGAGGAAAGCGTATTCATTACAAGCTGTGCCGGCGGCGCGAGGGTGGATGTGGAGATTTCCATGGAGCGCGAGGAGGCGCCGGGAAAGTCATACCGGTTTGTGGAGTTTCGGATCACGGGGCTTGCGGGCGGGCATTCCGGCATGGAGATCGGAAAAGGGCTTGGCAATGCCAACTGGCTTCTGGGGGCGCTGCTCTGCGGGCTTTCCCTGCGCTATGATATCCGTCTGGCTCAGATGAAAGGGGGACTTGCGGATAACGCCATTCCCCGGGAAGCGGAAGCGGCGGTTTATGTGCGCGAAACGGATCTGGCGGAAATTTTGTCCTATGCGGAGGCGGAGGAAAAGAAGATGCGGGAGACATTGGGGGATAACGATCCCGGGCTTCAATTGGAAAAAGTCTGCCATGATGTCGTAGTTTCCATCCCGGCGTATACGAGAAAGATGACTGCGGATGCGCTCGCCTGTATTTGTAAGCTGCCAAACGGCGTGGTTGATATGAGCGAGGATGTGGAAGGACTGGTGGAAACATCTTTAAATCTGGGCGTTATGTCTTTGCAGGAAGACGGCTTGCGCCTGTCCTACGCGGTCAGGAGCAGTGTGGATCAGTCAAGGGAAAATCTGTGCAGACATATGATAGAGATTTCGAAGCGGGCGGGCGCTGCAGCGCAGGTCAGAAACGCCTATCCCGGATGGGCATACCGCAAGGATTCTCCCCTGCGGGAAAAGATGGTGCGGATTTATGAAGAAATGTACGGAAAAAAGCCGGTTCTTGAGGCGATCCATGCGGGGCTGGAGTGCGGCATTCTGTCCGGCAAGATCCCGGATCTGGACTGCGTCAGTATCGGACCGAACCTGCAGAACGTGCATACGGCGGAAGAGAGTATGGATATTGAGTCTGTGGGGCGTGTCTGGAATTACCTTCTGGAAGTTTTAAAACAGTGAACAAGGAATTGTTGACAGATATTGACAGAAACAGGATTACATCGTAGAGTATAGTTGTCGGAGTTATTTGGCGGGCAGCGTTAACGCAGGGTGAAACAGTTATGAAAGATATTTTGACGGGATTAGACCAGTATGAAGTTTTTCTGCAGAAACTGGAGAAGGAACTGGAGCAGATCGGGGATGACCGGATTATCATCGTATATACGGATATAAAGCATTTCAAGTATATCAACGATACCTATGGCTATAAAGTGGGAGATGCACTTCTGCAGGATTTTGTTGAGGAATTTATGGGGAAAACAGATATCATTATCTGTGCGTCCAGAGTGTACTCCGACAATTTCGTGGTGGCGAACAGAGTTCCGCCGGATTATTACAGCAACGAGGAATTTCGCGATCTGATCCATAAGCTGAATCAGGAGCGGGAGGCAAAATTCCGCGGGAAATATCTGAACAGCAGGTTACAGTTTTGCACCGGCATCAGCGTGATTGATAAAAACAGCCGTAGTCAGGATGCGGAAACCGCCGTCTCCAATGCCAATCTGGCAAGAAAAGTGGCGAAGGAGATGGAGCATGACAGCTGTGTGCTCTTTGACCAGAGCATGATGGAGGGAATCAGGCGTGAGGTGGAGATCACCTCATCCATTCCCAAAGCGCTTGCGCAGAAGGAATTTCAGGTATATTTCCAGCCGAAGATCGACACGGAAACGTTGGAGCTGATCGGGGCGGAGGCTCTGGTGCGATGGCAGAAGCCGGACGGCAGCTTTGTCTATCCGGACGAGTTCATCCCGCTGATTGAGCGGAGCGGACAGGTTATAGATGTGGATTATTATGTATACAGAGAGGTTTTCCAGTTCCTTGCCAGACGGATTAAGGAAGGGAAAAAAGTAGTGCCGATTTCCCTGAACGTATCCAGGGTACACCTGCAGAAAATGCATATTTTACAGTATGTAAAGGAACTGCTGGAAGAGGTTCCGATTCCGTGCTCCATGGTGGAGTTTGAATTGACGGAAAGCATTTATCTGGACAATACAGAACAGGCGTTGGAATTGATTAAAGGTTTACATAAAATGGGAATCAAAGTGTCTATGGATGATTTCGGTTCCGGGTACTCGTCCTTGAATCTGCTAAGCAAGCTGCCAATCGACATAATCAAGCTGGATAAGGTTTTCCTGAAAGAGGGCGAAATGCAGGAGAATGACAGGATCATTATTTCCTGTGTGGTGGATATGGCCAAAAAGCTGAAAATCACCTCCCTGTGTGAAGGTGTGGAGACGCAGGAGCAGAGCGATTACCTGAAAGAAGTGGGCTGCCAGATGCAGCAGGGTTTCTATTTTTCCAGACCGATTCCGCAGGAAGTTTTTGAGAATCTGATTGAGAAGTGACGTTTGTAAAAAAATTGGCAAAAAGTTCTGGAATAGGTCTTGCATTTCTGTCTGGAATCAGATATAATAGTAAAGGTTTTTCGGGGTGTGGCTCAGGTGGTAGAGCGCTACTTTAGGGAAGTAGAGGCCGCAAGTTCAAGTCTTGTCACTCCGATAAGGTAAACCCCTGATAATCGCGATTTTGTGGTTATCAGGGGTTTTTCAATTTATAGGATAATTATCAATTTGTACCACCTTTTATCATTCATTCAAGGAGGCAGACTGGATTGAGCCGGAAGAAGTCATGCAGAAGGAAGCCGATTTCACTCTATGAAAAAGGGTTCCTTTTTGCTATAATGAATTTATCAATGTAAAGAAACCGTCCATAAATTGATTTTATGACGATAAGGGAAAAGGAATTATTTATGTATCTGAAACGCAAAATATATCAGAAGCTGCTTTCGTGGAAAGCGGAGAGCAATTTAACATTAGAGGTGACAGGCGCAAGGCAGGTCGGCAAGACCTATATCATCAGGAAATTTGCCGAAGAAAACTTTGACGCCGCCGTGTACATCAATATGCTGGAGGCATCCGGACAGGAATTTCTAAAGTGCATCTAAAAGACAAACGAGTGGGAACCCGGAACCGAAAGGCCAAAACAGCCGCTCCATAAGGCTCTGTCGCTATACGAGCCTTCCTTTCAGGATACGGAAGGAACTGTCATCATCATTGATGAAATACAGGAATCACCGATGGTTTATAACCTGATCTGCGAATTTACAAGAAACTTTCACTGCCGTTTCATAGTGACTGGAAGTTACCTTGGCAGGACGCTGAACACGGAGTTTAAGCTGTCAGCCGGCGATTTAAAATCGCTACGGATTGAAACGCTTGATTTTGAGGAATTTACCGAGGCATTCGGGCTGCATGAAGAATATGAAGGAATGGGACTGTATGGAACGCAGCACCCGGAGGAGCTTGCAAGGCTGTCAGAACTTTTTGGACTCTATTTAGAAATCGGCGGGTATCCCGCTGTGGTAACGGAATATCTTGAAACAGAGTCAACGGAAAAAAGCCGGGAAAATAAGCGAATGCAGGGTCATGGATTTTAAGGGAAGATGCCGCTGTTATTTCACGGACCTCGGACTGGCATATTATTTCTTCCGCAAAATTGGTGCATCCTCATCCGACATGCAGGGGATGCTGCACGAGAACTTTGTATTTTTGGAGCTGCGCCGCAGGGCAGAGCGATTGAAGGAAATCGCACTGGAAACACCGGCGTTTGCAACCTACCGGGGCGGAGAGATTGACTTCCTTGTAAAAAGCCTTCTCGGCAGGGAAAGCCTTTATGCACTGGAAGTAAAAAGCGGAAAGAATACCGCGCCGACAGGACAAAAGGCGTTAGAGGACGGAAAGGTGGATTACCTGCTTCTCCTAAAGGGCAATACACAGGGAAGACAGGCGGGGAATATATTTACTATTCCTGTTTTTCTGTTCCAGAGTTTTGAGTTTACCCTGTAAGATTTATTCCACAGGGATAAAAGAAAGGAACAGCCATGCAGAAGGATTTGGAACGCAAGGCATATGGCAGGCTGAAGGAATGGAAGAAATCAGTGCGCCATTCCACACTGGAAATATCCGGCGCGCGTCAGGTCGGCAAGACGTATCTTGTGAACAAATTTGCCGATGCGGAATATCGGCAGAAAATCTATATCAACCTGCTGGATTTTTTAAAAGGAGCTTCCTGTCTAATTCAAGTATAGGGAATTCCCAAAAAGAGGGTTGAGAAAAAATACCTCAGGGCAGAATAAGATTACTGACTTCGCAGGTTAGTAAAAATCTTATTGAACAGAGAGGTATCTAAAATGAATTGCAACACAGAACGCAAAAATTGCGGGAGTGTCAATTTTATAAATTTACGTTTCTTAACCCAAAAACTAAATAATCATTACTAATGTAGTGGCATAACTAGTGGTAGGAATTATAGTTTATAAATCGCCTTTTGCCAACAAATTGTCTTTACCCATACCACAGACATATTGATTTGAATCATATTTATAGCAAACATCTAAAAAATCTGATCGTTGTTTTGAATCATTCATTATTTTTACAAGTAATTCATGCGGAACTGTTCTTGCATATGCTCCGGGACCTGCCATCTCAATATTTTTCACTCCAAAGCGGCGGAGTAAACCTTCTAATTCATTTGGCATAAAAGTATATGTTATACACCACGGAGCGCCTCCTTTTTCATATTCGGCTATTTCGTTTTCTCCTCCCATAAGTCCGTCTGTCATCAGTTTTTCTATATTGCTTTTTTTAAAATTAAATGTATCTATTGCATTTTGTCTGTTTGATATACACCATTGTACAAAAGGGTCGTCAGAATGTTCATTCAGTATAAATTGATTTTTCTGAATCGGATTAGCAAGATACGGCAAACTGCCCAAACGGCTTGTTACACTTATTATAATACGTTTTTTTGCAATGCGCACAAGCTCACCGATAACGTGTTCTTGATTCGGATAGGTATATGAAATCGGTGCATCAAAAGAAACAACCATATCATAGGATTTATTTGTATAACCACTCAAATCTTCCAGTGCGCCTTTTACAAAAGTTATTCTGTCAATGACACCCGCTTGCTCTGCCAGTTCCTTTGCTTTGTCTATCATAGGCTGAGAAATATCAAAATGTGTAACTCGGCAACCATGTTTTGCAAGAAGGATGGAAAATCGTCCACTACCTGCACCAGCGTCAAAAACAGTATCTATACCCTCTAAATTATCAAGAAGTTTTCTCTCTATATGATTTTTCTGAATAATATCATCAATATAAGTTTCCTCACGATGACTCTCAAGTTCACCCTTATCAGGCAGATTCCACATACGTTCAGATATTTTTCTGCTATAATCCTTAATATTATTTTTATTCACTTAAAATTCCTCCGTTAAATTTAGAATCGTGTTTCT
>ERZ779622.910-NODE-910-length-13932-cov-4.473373_pt1 | contig 13932 bp, 10 predicted proteins | sample MGYA00514188_ERZ779622 | MGnify/ENA primary metagenome ERZ779622 (study PRJEB29562, sample SAMEA4376702) | mouse gut metagenome | isolation source: Cecum | study: EMG produced TPA metagenomics assembly of the A DSS colitis mouse model was used to assess the...
GTTATAGGAGGCGGGCTTTACGTTTACCGTACTTGAATCCGTCACGTACCGACCATCTCTTAACAGGCAGTAGTAGGTGACGGTATACTTCCGGCCCAATGCTAAATCCGTATACATGGGAAGCCGGGCGTTCCACCGGTCCCTGGCCCTTTTGCCGGCTGCGTCCGCCGTGCCGGTTAAATTCAGCCCGTAGACCTTCGTGTTTGTTCCCTGCCGCAGGATCTCCGTGTAAAGCTTCGTGCTTTTTCCGGAAGGAATGCTGGTGGAGGGGGACAGCTCCGCCCCGTTGTAATTCAAGCCGGAATAAGAGGATAACGTGGAGGTGGGATACCGGTACATGTTGGCCTGGGACCACATCTTCCCGTTGTCCGTCCCCATGACAAGGCCCTCCTCCACCGTATTTACCATGCCGAAATAGGGGCTTCCTTCCCCATAAGACGGATAGGTGGTGTTTTGCTGGCTTCTATAGGCCTGATTGCTCCTGTGGCTGTAATACTGCCCCGCAAGTACTTCCTTATTGCTTCCCGCCTCCGCCTTCATCAGGCCGATTAAGCGGATGGGGCGCCTGCCTGCGGAGGCCTCCTGGGAGGTGGCGTACTGGAACCAGTTCTGCCCCGGGCGCTCCACCTGGATGGAGAGTCCGCTAAGCCCTACCGCCCGGCCCGAAGTGTCTTCGGTGTTCCCGTAATCGAAAGAGGCCTTGACGCCGCCGCTTATCATCTCTTTCCAGTTGTAGTTGTAAACCGAGCCTCCCGAGGTGATGTCCCGGACCGTGTCGTAGGTGTTGACGGTTCCCTGGTACTTATTCTCCGTGATATTCCTCTTAAAGGACACGGTGCCGGAGCTTCGGATTCCCGTGCCTTCGCTTCCCCAGTCATAGCCGCTCTCCCAGGTGTTCAGCTTCACCGTCTGGACGGAGGCCTTGGAGGCGTTGGTCACGATGCCCGCTATCTCCGGGCTTTCGCTTCCGTTCGGGCCTTTCCACTTTGACACGTATCCCCCTGACGCGTAGTACAACGCGAAAATTTCCGGATACCGGCCGGTCAGGGAGGTCCAGGAGCCGCTCCCAAACCCTGCAAACCCGGGATCCGAAGGATTATGGGCAGAAGTATACACAGAACCGTCCGCCAGCCCCGCTCCGCTTTTGGAGGTCTTGGTCCCGGAGGTGAGGACCCCCCGGATTCCCCTTGGGCCGGCAGTATCAATGCTGCTTGTGACGCTCCCCTTCCAGTTCCCGCTGGCCCACTCCCGCATGGCCGTAGTCTGCTTGTCGTAGTAGCAGTAGCGGTAGGTACAAGAGCCTTCCTCTTCTCCGATAAAGCCGCCCGCTTTGAGGCTGTTGCTGCTTGCGGACGTGTCCATGGTGTAGGTTCCTACTTCGCCTGCCGCATAGCAGCTGTCAAATGTTATATTCCTATATTGCAAATCCGGATAATTTTTATCAATTCGCCCCCTTCCTATAAATCCTCCGGCAACCGTTCCGTAATTGCTGTTAGATACTTTTCCCAAATAGGTCAAAACTGTAGAATAACAGGTCTGGAATGTCGTAACTTCTTTTTTCGAAGAAGGTTTCTCAGCTTCAATATCTCCGGCAAATCCACCGCATACAAAGTAACCTTTTAAAATACCGGACGAAAAACAGTTTGTAAACTTCAAATGATTATCTTCTGTAAAACCAACAAACCCTCCGGCATTAGCCGCAGCGTAAACTTCTACATTAGATGTAAAGCATTCTGTCACTTCTACTGTTCCAGACATGCAGCTGGCAAATCCTCCAACATGATGGCGAATTCCTACAATGGTCGAATCCTTTACATAACTATTCGAAATCCTTTTTTGATTCGGACATGCCACAAGACCGCCCACATGCTCTGTGCCATATACTGCGCAAGAATCTACATAACAATTCTTTATATAATTTTGTGTAGACGTCATCTCACTGTCCTGTACCATCGCTTCCCCGGCAGCCGGCCACTTTAAACTGTCATTTTTATTTCCCACAAAAGCAAGTACACCCGTCCAGTGCCCTCCATATATAAGAGAGTTCTTCACGTAGATGTTTTCCAGCGCATCATTACCAATACATCCAAAGAGAGATGTCGAACAGTATTTTCCGTCAATAATGTTCAGCCCGTTTCCTCCAATTACTTTCGCATTACTGAACGCTATTTTTTGGTATTTACTCCCTTCCTTAAATTCTGCAAAAACAGTATCTGTGCCTTTTCCTCCGTTACAGATACCCAAATTATAGAGCGTATATCCCTGCCCATCCAAATATATAATCCTGTTTCGATCTATAACCGACGGCCATGCGTAAAGATCTCCATTCAAATTCATGCTTGAAGCAAGCTGTATTCTGGTTCCTGAAGCACAGCTTCTCACCGCATACAGAAGCTGATGAGGACTGTATACCCTGCAAATCCCATTAATCGTCTGCGGTACTACAAAACGATTATTTTGAGGTGTAAGGCCATTTGATGCCGTTGCATATGCCACTGTTCCATTCCAAATTGTCTGAGAAAGGGAACTTGCCTTCTCCTCTTTTATCTCATCCCATTCCGTCCGAACAACAGCTTCATATTCTTTATCTGTTAAATAGTCAAACTTAGAGTTGGAGAATACCTGATTCATCCAAACACTGTTTAAATATGTAATCCAAGCGCCGTCAATCTGTTTATTATCTCCCTTTTCTCCGTCCTCTAAATATCCCTGGTTGTTGCTTTTAGCAATATCCGACCGCATATAATTATCCTGCGCCTGGTCATTGCTGCCTCCTCCGCTATTCGACGACATCAAATTCACGGCATATAATACTCTGGGTTCCTCTGAAACAGAATATCCTCTACCCAAAAAGAAATTCAGATCTTCTATCATAACCCACACCGGTGTCATTCCATCCGGGCGGCAGATTTCTATGATATCTTTCCCATACAGCGGGGAATATTGGTTTGATTCATCGTGATCCTCTTTATCGTCCACTTCACACATGCACTGAATAGGCTCAAAGCAAGGGCAGTATCCCCAATGCTCCCAGGGACGGCTCCCTTCATCCACTCCGCAGTTACACTCCGGATCCATCACTTCTACTTCCGCATAAGGCATTTCCGTCTCCGGTGCCAACTCTGCTTCCGCCATGGCAGGCACCCGGTATACGCCCCCTGTCTCCATATCGCAGGAAGCAAAATCCCAGGTTACGGGGATCATACATATCCGTCCCGTAATGGTTCCTTCCTCATTGCAGGCGTACCAGGCGGCCTCTTCCTCCCCAACTGCTCCGTAGATGCGGTACTGAGGTTCCTCCTGGCTCTCCGTCCCGGACAGGCCTTCTGTCTCTCCTGTCAGGCTTTCCAGCAGATTTCTTAAAAACGCTTCCTCCCCGGTTCCTCTATAGGTATAGATCACCCGCTCTCCTAACTCCCGAAGCTCCGCCTCATCTTCCGGCGCCTCATAGCCGCGCTTCCGCGCATCCTCCTCTTTGGGTTCCTCCTGAAGGAAGCTTTCTTCCTCCGGCTCTTCCATGGGAGATACCGCCGCCAGTTCCCCGGGCAGCCTGATGTTTTCCGGCAGGGTTCCCTTCTCCACCTTCCGCCTGGCTGCCGGGCTTAAGGCCTCAAAAAACAGGACGCTGCCCTCCGTTCCCTCCGGCTGCTCCTCTTCTTCCGCCTCTCCCGGCTCTTCCTCCGCATGGGGCTCTTCTTCCGTTCCGGGAACTTCCTCCCCTTCGCCTTCGCTATCCTTCCCCGCTTCCTGCTCTTTCTCCTCTTCCGGATGAGCCGTATCCTCTCCGTCTCCCTCCGGTCCTTCCCCGGTTTCTCCGTCCGGATCGGCCGGGCTTTCCCCTTCCGACTCCGGTTTCTCATTTCCCTGGGCAGCTCCCGGCTCTTTATTTGGCTCCGTCTCTACTTCTATCTGAGCATGGCCGTCCGCGCCAGTCCCCGTCTCCTCAAATCCCATGGCCTCCCCGGCGGTTCTCATCACCGCTCCCGCCGTAAAGCCCCCTCTCACCCGGTTCACAGGGCGCACCTCTACCCGGGCCGCCGGACTTTCGCATTCTTCCGCCAGCTTCCCCCGGACCTTTCCTTTAAGGACATATGTTCCCGCCCGGTTTCCGTCATAGTTCCCGGTGTCCCAGGATACCGGCACTTCCTCTATCTCCCCGGTAATGGTTCCATCGGAGCTGCAGGCATACCAGGCGTTCTCTCCTCCCCCCATGGAGCCGTAGACCCGGTAAGCCTCCGCCGTCCCATGGGAATCTTCCGCATAATAAATGGTATAGACCACAGGCTCCTGCTTTTTATAAAGCTCTTCCGCTCCCCGGGGAGCCACGTAGCCGTAATAGTAATAATCATAATCGTCCGTTCCGTCAAGGAGACCCGGCTGGGGGCGCGCCTGCACGAAATTTTCCATCCGAATATTTTCCAGGGGCCGTACTGCCCGGAGCGTACGGGGCAGCTCAAGCCTGGGAATTTCCGTTCCCTCTTCCACGATCATGCTGTAAACGGGATTCTGGCGTTCGAAAAACATAATAGGAAGCTTGTTCCGCGGAAGCTCCAGGGTAATGCCCGCCGCATAGAGCGGCTGTGCGAAGACGCCAAAGAGCAGGAGACAGGCGATCACTCCATAGAGCCCCCTGTGAAGGAATGATTTTTTACCGTAAACTTTCATATCCCGTACCCCCGTTATCCGATTCCCAGCTTTGAAACTAACAGAACTTCATCGTGCGCATTTTTTGTTAATTCCAATTATATTTCATTACTTACTTTTTTTAACAGTAAAGATATAATTTTTAGTATTCTTTAAGGTTCCTCAAAAGCCTTTTCATTTTTTTATGTATTTTAACTTAATTTCTTAAGTTATTTATGGATTATATGGTAAAAACAGCCAAAAAAGCTTCCTGCAGGAAGCAAAAAAGGACCTTCTGTTTCCATTTTTACAACAGAAACAGAAGATCCTTGTATTAATCTCTTCGCATCAAATCATAATATTTTTAACTTTTTTCATTGAAATTTATATATGGCTGAAACCAGATAAGGAGAAATTTGGATTGTTGGCTGACACAATCTGATGCCCGCTATTTCTGCAGACACAATATCGCAAGCTTTCTCTCTTATCTAACCACATCAATCTTCCGATAAGCTCTTTGTCTGCTCCTCAAGTTTTAACATAAATTTATCATAATCGGACATAAAAAGTCCATCTTGTATAATACGATATTTTTCAAATTCTGTTTCAGCATACAATTTGGCTTGTTCCGCACTTATCTTGCCAGGACCAGTCAGGATTTCCGTACCATTAAATTCAAGAAAGCCATCCAGCCGCTTTGCCCAATCCTCCATGCTCATCGGTATATGGCGTTCTGCCTGAAGTTCGGCATAATCAAGATACAAGGAAACAATTCTTTCCAAAAAGGACAGTTCCTTTTCAGTTAGATAGTTCTTTGCTATAGACACATCACTTTTTACAATTTTTCCATCAGGTGCATTTTCCCACGAATTCAATCCCATATGTTCTTTCTGTGCGTCAGCACGCTTTACAATAAGTTCCGCCGCTGTATGTCTATGGGTAGCGTAATGCATTTTGTTTTGGACCGTTTTGAAAAAGGTTCTTGTGATTTTAGCGTCTTTATCATAATCAAAAGCTGTGGCATATAAGTCAGTTACCTTTTGATAAAATTTTCTTTCAGAAAGCCGGATTTCCCGAATATTTTCTAACTGACGGTCAAAATATTCATCTGTAAACAAAGTTCCTTTTTTTAAACGCTCCACATCCATTGTCCAGCCTTGAATCGTATAGTCTTTCACAATCTGACCTGCCCATTTACGGAACTGCACTGCACGCTCATTATTTACTTTAAACCCAACAGCAATAATGGCTTGAAGATTATAGTGATTTGTTTTATATTTTTTCCCATCAACAGCAGTTATTAAGTATTTCTTAATAACTGCTGCTTCTATTAATTCCCCATCAACAAAAATTCTTTTTAAATGCTGATTGATAGCAGGAACTGATACACCATACAAAACGGCCATCATCTTTTGTGTCAGCCAGATATTTTCATCTTCATACCGCATTTCTACGCTGCTTTCTTCTCCGCCTACCGAAGCAACATAGGTAAGATATTCTGCAGCGCTTGAACGGATTGTTATTTGATTTATTTTCTTTTTGGGCATCTAAAATAATCCTTTCTGCAATATTTGCAAATATTTCCCTCCTATGCGTTTTTTGCCGTATATTTTGCTTCACTATTTTTTTATATAGCTGTCTGAATTAAATTATACATTGCTAATATGGAAAATACAATTATTCTGATAAAACATTTGTTTCTTTTCCTGCGTATAAATTATCTCCTTCCATTAAACTTTTGATTTTATCCTTATCTGGTTTCACCCATTTTTTATTTTACAATTTTTCACACGTTTCAATTACCCCTATAATTGACAAGATATCGGAAGCGTGATATTGTATATACAATTCAAAATTCAGATACGGAAAAATGCAAGAAAGGCTGCCTATGGAAAAAGATACAAGACCCTGTATTTCCTGGAAACTGGCCGAAGACTTTATGACGGCCGCATTTGTAAAGCTGGGCCTTCCAAAGGAAGATGCAAAGCTCTGCTCCGACGTGCTGCTGGAAAGCGACCGGCGGGGCATCGAAAGCCACGGCTGCAACCGCTTTAAACCCATATATGTGGACCGCATCCGGGCCGGAATCCTGAACCCGGTTACGAAAATTGACATCTTAAAAGAAACGCCCACCACTGCCGTTCTGGACGCTAACGACGGTATGGGCATGGTTGCCGCCAAAAAAGCGATGGATCTCTGCATCTCCAAAGCCCGCCGATACGGCATGGGCATGGCCGCCGTGCGCAATTCCTCCCACTACGGCATTGCCGGGTACTGGACGGCCCTGGCTGCAAAAGAAAATATGATCGGCATCAGCGGCACCAACGCCAGGCCCTCCATCGCCCCCACCTTCGGTGTGGAAAATATGCTGGGAACCAACCCCCTCACGTTCAGCCTGCCCACAGACGAAGCCTTTCCTTTCACCCTGGACTGCGCCACCTCCATTACCCAGAACGGGAAAATCGAGTACTATGCCCGCATCGGGCAAGATTTGCCCCCGGGCATGGTCATCGGACGGGACGGGACCGAACAAACGGACAGCAGACAGATTTTAAAAGATATCCGCAGCCAGAAAGCAGCACTGGCTCCCTTAGGGGGCATCGGCGAGCTGCTGGGCGGCTACAAGGGCTACGGCTACGCCACCGTGGTGGAAATCCTGTCCGCCGCTCTCCAATCCGGCCTTTTCCTGCGGGATCTGGACGGGAAAAACGAGGACGGCACCATCCGCCCCTACCACCTGGGCCACTTCTTTCTGGTAATTGACACGGAAGCTTTCCTGGGGGCAGAGGCTTTTAAAGAGACGGCCGGAACCATTCTGCGGGAGCTCCGCAATTCCCGGAAGGCTCCGGGTCAGGATCGCATCTACACGGCCGGAGAAAAAGAATACGAAGCCTGGCTGTCCCGGAAAGACAAGGGAATCCCCCTTACCGGAGAGGTGCAGAAAGAATTTATCCTTATCCGGGATGAACTGGAGCTGCCGCAGATCCGCTTTCCTTTTGAATAAATCATCCCTGTCTCCAAACCATTTCATATTCTGGTTCCCGGGTGTCTTCGTCCAGGCACCCGGAAGAAATACGGAAGCCTTCTCTTTGATAAAAACGCACTGCCCTTTCATTCTTCTGATAAACATGAAGATTCAATCGTTCCCGGTGCTCCTTTGCATACTCCAGAAGTCTCTTTCCGATTCCGCAGGATCTGGCCCTGCTTTCCACAAAGATTCCCGCAATATAATCTCCGCTAAGCCCCAGAAACCCCAAAATCTCCCCGCTGTCCGCCGCTTCCCACACAAACACTTCCGCCTGGGGCAGAGCCGCCTTCACAAAGTCAAACTGCTCCCTCCAGTACTGCCCGGAAATAAAATCGTGGGCTTCCAAATTAGATTTAAGCCAAAGCTCCATAACCGAAGCCGCATCCTCTTGGCGAAAAGCCCGGATTTCCGGCCGCTTTTTCCTGTCATCCATCACTGCCATACGGCACCTCTCTCAGCGCTTTCCGGCCGCAAACACGGCCGCTTCCTTCACCCAGTCCATAAGTTCTCCGTCTATCTCCTCTTCCCCGGAAATCAGGACATGGTGGGTCCAGCGGTTGGGATAAGGCTCCACAGCCGCATCAATGCGGGGCGATTCCGCCCGGCGTCCCAGTCCGAAGGATACCACCAGATAAGTCTTCGGCCGCAGAGCCGCTTTCCGCACCGGAAGGAAGGAGACAAAGGCAAACCCGTGCTGGTTGGAAAAGGAAATCTGGGTTTTCTGTACTTTCATGTGAACATCTTCAATTTCCGAAAAGACCCTTTGCTCAAAAGCCTTATATATGGGAAGCGCATCGGGATGTTTTTCAAAAAAAAGCAATGTATCCTGGTTCATACAAGCCTCCACAATCGAACAGTTATTTTCACACTCTTTTCATAAATTTCTTATGCAAAACCATTTGACAGCCCAGAATAGTTTTGATATAGTATACATAACATAAGAATGTGATATTAGTTATCGCATTCTGGGCTGGCCAAAAGGCCCTGGTCCACCGAACGGCGGGGAATTTCCCCGCCCTTTTATGTATCATTTAGTCAAGGAAATACATATGCCAAAAAAAATTTTAAGCATCTTTATTGATGAATCCGGCGACTTCGGAGTATATAATTTCCGCTCTCCCCTATATCTCGTCACCATGGTCTTTCACGACCAACAGAACTCCATCACAAAAAGCATCCAAGGTCTTGAAACCCATCTGCAAAGTCTAGGCTATCCGCAACATGCCATTCACACAGGCCCGTTAATCCGCCGAGAATCCATTTACCTGCATGACATATGGAAAACCGAAAACGTCTTTTTCATGCACTTTTTCACTTTTCCAGAAAATTAGATTTCCGTTACCTCTGTGTAAGAGTAAGAAAAAATGAATGTCCAGACGCCGCTTCCATGACTGCAAAGCTTTCCAAAAGCCTGTCTCATACTCTACAGGCGAACTACAGTTACTTTATGCAGTTTGAACATATCGTGATTTACTATGATAACGGACAAATAGAGCTCACAAAAATATTAACTTCCGTTTTCCAAAAATATTTTTCACATATAGAATTCCGTAAAGTAAAACCTGCCGACTACAAGCTTTTTCAAGTAGCAGATTTAATCTGCTCGTTAGAATTACTAGCTTGCAAGGTCGAATCCAATTCTTTTTCCAATTCTGAAAAGGAATTTTTTAGCTCCGCCCGGAATTTCTGTAAAAACTATCTTAAGCCTATGCGGAAGAAGCATCTATAACCTGCACTCCAAATACACCAATTCTTCCTCAATCACCCCTTCATGCAGCACTTGGGCATAGCCCGCAATCCGGAATCCGTTCTTCTGATAAAGGCCTTTGGCAGGCTCATTTCCCGAAAAGGTGTCAATCCGCATAACCGTGCAGCCCATGTCCAGGGCAAACTTCTTGGCATAAGCCGCCATCTGTTTCCCGTACCCGCGTCCTGCTTTTGACGGAGGAATGCACAGGGTATGGAGCACCAGCACTTCCTCCGGCTCCGCCTCATACTCCCAGGGAATGGAAGCATATTCCGCCGCCTGGTTCTGGTTCAAAACCATACTGGCGCAGATTTCTCCTTCCTCCTCCAGCACAAACATGGTTCCTTGGGAAACAGCCTCCGCCGCTGTGGTTTCCGTAGGATACACCCCGAGACGCCAGTTGGAGCTGCTCCCATGCTCTTCCTCGTGGCGCAAAAGTTCCGTATAGGTATTGCCGATTGCGGCAACGTCCTGTTCCAAAGCTCTGCGAATCATAATCCTTCTCCTTTCCGTCAGTTCTTTTGCCCTATGACCGGTAATCCGCGTTAATTTTCACATAATCGTAAGTCAAATCACAGCCCCAGGCAGTTGCCGAGGCCTCTCCCATCTTCACATCCGCAATAGCCGTCACTTCCGGTTCCGAGAGAATCTTTGTCGCTTCCTCCTCGCTGTAATCTACGGCTACCCCGTTCTCAATGATCTGCAGCTTTCCGGCCGCGCTCTCAAAGAACAGATCCACCTGCTCCGGGTCAAACTGTACGCCGGAATAGCCCATGGCACAGAGAATCCGTCCCCAGTTGGCATCATGGCCGTAGACAGCCGCTTTCACCAGACTGGAGGTCACTACGGATTTGCTCAATACTACCGCGTCCTCCTTGGACCTGGCCCCCACTACTTTCACTTCGAAGAGAGCTGTAGCTCCCTCGCCGTCTCCTGCCATCTTTTTCGCCAGATAGGTGGTTACTGTGTTCAAAGCTGCCGCAAATTTCCGGTAATCTTCGTTTTCCCCGGAAATTTCTGCATTCCCCGCCGCACCGTTGGCCAGTACCAGGAGCGTATCATTGGTGGAAGTATCGCCGTCCACGGAGATCATATTGAAGGTATCCTTCACATCATCGCTCACGGCCCTTTGCAGCATCTCTTTGGAAATGCAGGCGTCCGTAGTCACAAATGCCAGCATGGTACACATGTTGGGGTGAATCATACCCGAACCTTTACACATTCCCCCGACAGTTACGGTTTTCCCGCCGATGACTGTCTTTACAGCAATCTCCTTGTGGACCGTATCCGTCGTCATAATTGCCTTTGCCGCAGCCGTTCCGTGAGCCGGCGAGCTTCCTTTCCCATCCTTCATAAGCGCTACGCCTTTCTTCAGGCGCTCTATGGGAAGCTGCATTCCAATCACTCCGGTGGAGGCCACCAGCACGGCATTCTCCGGGATCCCGAAAATCCCGGCTGCTTCCCGGGCTGTCTCCTGACAGCAGCGGTATCCCTCCGCTCCCGTACAGGCATTGGCAATGCCGGAATTCACAATCACCGCCTGGACAAAAGGAGATTCCGCCACCACCTTCTGATCCCACTTCACCGGCGCCGCCTTGACCACATTGGAGGTAAAGGTCCCTGCTGCTACGCAGGGCTTTTCGCTGTAAATGAGAGCCATATCCGTACGCCCCTGATATTTGATTCCCGCAGCCGCAGCCGCAGCCTCGAACCCGGAGGCCGCTGTCACGCCCCCAATAGTTTCCTTGATTTCTTCCGCATATATCCCTTCCATTTCTCTATCGCTCCTTCCTGTACGGTTCCGGCTGGGCCGTAATGTCAAAATTGATTTTTTTATAAAACAAGTTTTCAATCTCCCCAAAGTCCAGTCCGCCGATTCCCAGAATCCACATAATTTTTGTATAAACTGCCTCCAGGGTCATATCATAGGCTTCCAGAAACCGAAATCTCTCCCGAATCCGTTTGCCTACCTCATACACGTCTACGTCGCTTCCCTCATAAGTTACCTGGGTGGTCATAATCAGTATTTTTTCCTCGGGACGGAACTGCTGAAGCTGGCGGAAAAATTCTTCCGCAATGCTGTCCGGTATGCCGCCCACTCCGAAGCTCTCCACAATGATGCAGTCAAATTCCCGGAAAATCGGTTCCAGAATCTCCGGCCGCATGCCCGGAACCAGCTTCAGCAGAAAAACTCTGGGATTCACCTGCCGGAAAAAGACCGGTTTCTCCCCGGACGCCTCCTCCAGATAACGGATTACCCTGCCGTTCTGCACTACTCCCAGCACCGGGAAATTAATGCTGGTAAACGCATCAAAGCTGAAGCTCTTTACTTTCTTTGCCCGGGTTCCTGCAATCATCTGCCCGTTAAATACGATCTGTACCCCTTTGCAGCGTTCATCCATGGCCGCCGCAATGCTGTCCCGGAGATTGCGCTTGGCATCCGTGATCTCCTGGGTGATAGGTTTCTGGGAGCCGGTCAGGACAATCGGCTTTTGGGAATTTTGGACCAGATAAGAAAGGGCACTGGCCGTATAAGCCATGGTGTCCGTTCCGTGGCAGATCACAAAACCGTCATACGCCTGGTAATGGGTTTCTATCGCTTTTGAAAGCTTCAGCCAGTGTTTCCAGGTCAGATTGGTACTGTCCAGACTGCAAACCTCCAGCGTATCCAGCCTGCAGATTTCCTGCAGATCTTCCAGTCCTTTCAGCAGCTCTTCCCCGTGAAGCTCCGGCACAAGCCCCCGTTTTGTAGCCCTGGAGGCAATGGTTCCTCCCGTAGTCAGCATCAGTATTTTTTTCTTCTCTGTCATCCCTGTTCCTCTAGCGGTTAAACTCCGTAATGTTTTTCTCATTTAATACAAAATCATAATAATTCAAATCCAAACGTTTTGTCCAGCCGATCCGGTTCCAAAAAGCATTTCCCACATCATTTTTTGTAAAAGCAATCAGGGAAACCTTGCTGATCTGTTCCTCTTTCAGGGCATTCATGGCATAAACCACCATGGCTTTTCCGATCCCCCGCATCCGGTAATCCCGGCGGACGCACACATGGTAGAGGCAGCCCCGGCGCCCGTCATGGCCGCAGAGAATGCTTCCCACAATCTGCCCGTCCTCCAGCGCCACTACGCTGGTATCCGGGTTCCGCTTAAGAAACCGCTCCACCCCTTCCCTGGAGTCGTCAATGCTGCGGATAGCAAAGCCCCGGATGGTCATCCAGAGCTTGTATACGCCGTCATAGTCATCTATGGTCATGGTTCGAATTGTCATAGGTTATCCCCCGCTGAGTGATGAAAGTAATACCGTGGTCGCTAGGCTCGCAAATACCTCGCTAAGTGCTTTCGGTAACACCATGGTCACTAGGCTCGCAAATACCTCGCTAAGTGCTCATACTATGGAAACATGGGGACCAGCTCCAGGCCCTCGCTCTCTTTTAGGCCGAACATCAGGTTCATGTTCTGGACCGCCTGGCCGGCGGCTCCTTTGACCAGGTTATCCATGGCCCCCATCATAATCACGCGCCCTGTCCTTGCATCGATTTTAAAATTCACGTCTACATAGTTGCTGCCCTCTACCCACTTGGTCTGCGGGCACACATCCGGATCCAGCACCCGGACAAAACGCTCGGAGGCGTAATATTTGTCGTAGGCCGCCCTCACTTCCTCATAGGAAACCTCCCTTTTCAGAGACGCGTAGGCGGTGATTAAAATGCCCCGGTTCATGGGAACCAGATGGGGTGTAAAATTGATCCGCAGGGATTCCCCGGCCGCATATCCAAGCTGCTCCTCAATCTCCGGTGTATGGCGGTGAACTGCCACCCCGTAAGCTTTGATATTTTCATTGACTTCGCAATACAGGTTGTCCACTTTCGCCCCCCGGCCCGCCCCGGAAGTACCCGATTTGGCATCCACTATAATGGTATTCGGCTCGATCAGTCCCTCTTTCAAAAGGGGATACACAGAAAGTATGGTGCAGGTGGGATAACAGCCTGGATTCGCCACCAGCCGGGCCCCCTTCACCCGTTCCCGGTTGATCTCGCAGAGCCCGTAGGCGGCCTCGGAGATAAATTGGGGCGACGGATGCTGAATCCCGTACCAGTGCTCATAAATATTCACGTCCTGAATCCGGAAATCTGCGCTCAAATCTACGATTTTCGTCCGGGAAAGGATTTCTTCATTTACCAAGGATGCGCAAAGACCCTGGGGGGTGGCGGTAAAAATCACATCCACCTCTTTGGACAGAGCCTCCATATTGTCGTCCAGGCAGCGATCCTCCACAATGCGGAACATATTCTGATATACGTCCGCATATTTCTTATCTATGTAACTTCTGGATCCGTACCACTTGATCTCGGCCTCCTTATGCGCAGTCAGAAGGCGCACCAATTCGCCGCCTGCATATCCGGTGGCTCCGATAATTCCTGCTTTAATCATGTTGATTCTCCTATTTTTAGTTCCGCAGAAGCCCTTTCAATGCCCCCTATATAGAAGCATTTCCGGCCGCAGTTCCCTGCGTCCGTAAACCCTTCTGGGCTTTG
>ERZ779622.912-NODE-912-length-13892-cov-7.422852_pt1 | contig 13892 bp, 12 predicted proteins | sample MGYA00514188_ERZ779622 | MGnify/ENA primary metagenome ERZ779622 (study PRJEB29562, sample SAMEA4376702) | mouse gut metagenome | isolation source: Cecum | study: EMG produced TPA metagenomics assembly of the A DSS colitis mouse model was used to assess the...
TTATTCAAAGCTGGATGCGTAGCCGCAACACATTGGAGTTTCTTCGTCAATGGGAAAATGACATGAATGAGGAATTTGATGATAGGGCCTGTGAGGAACTGATCCACCAGGGGCATACCACATCGCTTACCATTACGCCATCGTTGTGGATTCGAAGGACTCATGCGGTTGGGATGCACGTAAAACAAGGTAAAGGTGGAGGCGTAAGTGCTTACCCTGAAATAGCTGCAGATTTCCATCTATGGTTAGATCCAAAGGCAAGATTGGCAATCGTTAGGAAGTATATGTAGTTTCACAATAGGATAATCTACCTGATGCAACTTACTGTACAGCTTTACTATGCAACCTTTTTGATGCTGTCTACATTATTTCCAGCAGGAGGATACGGTAATGATCCTAACCGATAATGAAACCCGAGTTGATATGCTTAATAACCGTGCAATCGCTAATACAATTGTCAAGTTAATCAACGAAAGTGAAGGGCATCCTATTTCTATCGGTGTGCATGGTGACTGGGGTGCAGGCAAATCAAGTATTCTCGCCATGATTGAAGAACAGTTTCCATCGAAGAAAACCGATACATCTGTATGCATTCGCTTTAATGGGTGGAAGCATCAAGGATTCGAAGATTCTAAAATTGCACTGATGAGCTCCATTTTATCAGAGATAACACGACGCCGTAAAATGACTGTCAAAGCGAAGGAAATTGCCCAGAAACTTTGGAAAAATGTCAACTGGATTAGTGTTGCTAAATCTGTAGGTAGTGTTGCAATGACAGCCGCAACAGGGGTTCCCCCTATTGGCATGTTAAATGAGCTGGTCAACAATCTGAAATCCTCATCAGAAGACAGTGAAAAGGTAGCTGATGCGATTGAGCGTGTTGGAAACTACCTGAGTGATGCAAAAGTATTCGAAGACATTTCTCTTTCAAAAGAATTTTCGGAGTTTCAAAAATCCTTTGAATCACTTCTGAAAATGACTAAAATCCAAAAATTGATTATATTAATTGATGATTTAGATAGATGCTTGCCTAAAGTTACGATTGAAACGTTGGAAGCAGTGAGATTGTTTCTCTTCTCGAAATCTACTGCATTTGTCATTGCGGCAGATGAGGCTATGATTGAATACGCAGTACGAAGTTATTTTCCCAATTATCCATCGGAAGATGAGCAAAATACGGGTTATGAGTATTCAAGACGCTATCTTGAAAAACTTATCCAGGTGCCATTCAGAATTCCAGTTCTCGGAAAAGTTGAATCAGAAATGTATACGACTATGCTGATGATTGGCTCAGCACTGGATGAGGCCGACGAAAACTTCAATCAACTTTTAAATATTGCAATCGGTAGGATGAAAAAGCCGTGGGAAAATAGTGGGCTTACAATTGATGATGTTCAAACAGCTCTTGGTGAAAAGTATGCCCAAGCATCGGAGCCATTTGCCGTGGCAAACCAAATCGCAGATATCCTTTCAAAAAATACTCAGGGAAATCCGCGCAAAATAAAAAGATTTATTAATATGTTGTTGTTAAGAAAAGAAATTTCTGATGCCAGAGGATTTGGCGACTTTGTTCAGCTGCCAATTATGGCGAAAATGATGCTTGCAGAGCAATTTTTTGCTGATGAATACAAAACTATTGCGACATTATTGAATGAAGAAGGAAACTGTGCTCAAATAGGTGAACTTGAAGAAATATTAGCAATTTCTGAGGGAATTATCGAGGAAAAGTCACATGGAGAGATTGTAGCATTGGCTGTGCCAAGAGAGACTCCTGCACCTGACCCTGTTGCATCGGAAGATATACATATTACTGGCTGGAAGTCTAAACCAGATTTTTGTTCCTGGGTTTTGAGTGATCCGCAACTAAAGCATGTGGATTTGCGCCCATACTTCTTTGCGTGCAAAGGTGCAGAGGATTACTTCTTTGAGCAAACCCAGAATGAAACAATTCGCCAGCTTATTAGTAAACTTATGGGTAGTCCTATGGCTGCCGCAAGTGTTGTCCAAGAAGTTAAAGGTTTAAGTGCGCGGGATACAAAATACGTATTTGATATTCTTGCTCAAAAAGTACAGCAAGCCGGAACACTTTCCAATAAACCTAAAGGGATTGATGGAATTAAGACTTTAGTAGAATATCATGATTCCTTGGAGGAAAATCTTGTACAGCTCATACAATTTTTTAATCCAACGAAAGTTGGCGCATGGGTATGTACCGGTTGGGATAAGTGCATCCGTAAAGACAGCGAAAAGAAGCGATTGAAAGAATACTATCGGGTTTTAGCGGAAAATGGAACATCTGTGACAAAAGCCGCTGCAAAAGCCCAACTGGGCAATTAGGAGCTGTGATAGATGGGTACCTCGACAAGTAATCCTGGACAAAAGGGTGGAACTCCATTAATACCGTCCTGGTTGGATGATGGCGATCTTCCTCCTCAGCCGCAAGCAGCAGATCGTTTTTCGATTCCGCGGGCAAACTTTACGCGCTTTATTAATGATAATAGATCAGGTAACGGTGGGAGCAGTCGACACTTACATAAAGCAGCATCACACTATGTGAGAAATTCATTGGGTGGATCGAGCAATGCAACAGCTCGACTAGGTGCAGCAAGAACGAGTGCTGTCCGAATGCTCTCGGTCTTTAACAGCATTATCACACGCGGCGTTGATGCAACACGAAATTCATTCAAGTTAGGAGATATATTAGGGAAAAAAGCATCCGAGGCATTGTTGATGATTGGTGAATTCGTTTGCCCTGATGGTGGCTCAACAGACGAAGGAATAGCTAGAGACGCATATATTGAAGCAATTATTGCAATGCCCGAACTGCAAGAAAAAAACATTGAGACTCTCTCCCCTCCGGAATTTCTTGCATTTACACAGTACTACATGGCAAAAGTTATAGAAGACCGCTTGATCAATGATATTGGAACCAAAAGTTTTTCTTTACCTGATTCAGTCACCCAAATTGATGAGATACAACAACAATTATCTGGATTTATAAGCGGTGCTGTATCAGATGCAGTTGCCAAGTTGAATGTAGATATATCCCAAATTGATTCTTCGCAGGTCAAAAGCATTGTCGATTCAATTTATAAAAGATCGTATGACTTGTTAGCGGGGCTTGAGGGGTAACGTATGAAAAAATATACAATAGTTGGTAGTTACTCGGCAGTAGAGTTATCACATACAGAAACCGACCTATCATGTACGGTTGTCGTTCCACTGATTAACTGTGAAAACAAGCTGAAATATGGTCTTGACGGAGTAATAAATAAATTACTTGACAAAGGAATCATACCTTCTGAAGATGGTATTGATTTCCTGTGTTTTGCGCTACTAGTCTATTTAGCAGATACCCGAATCTCTAGAGTGTTGCATTCTCAGGATAGCTGGACTAGAGAAATAGCAATTTCTTTGCCTGTATATAACCCTGATAAATGGAATGGTTCTGTTGACACAATTACGAGAATGCTTAATTTCCTGACTGGCGATTTGTGGGAAATAGTATTTTTACATAGAAACTTTGAATTGGCTCCTCCCTCTAATCCCTTAGTAATACCAATCGAATTGGATGCAGTTACCTTGTTTTCTGGAGGGATGGATAGCTTAATTGCTACTATTAACTTCTTAGAAGATGGGGCTAAGGTGGCTTTGATAAGCCATGCATCGGACTCTTATACAAAAAAATCTCAGAGAAAACTGCTTTCACATTTTCAAAATCAATATCCTCAAAATACACCCACATACTTTGACATGTGGACCTCGTTCGAAAACGGTTTAGAAAATATTGGTGGTGGGGAAAATTCAACTCGAAGCAGATCATTTTTATTTATTGCATACGGTGTTTGCGTACTAAGTGGAGTTACCACAACAAATACGCTGTATGTTCCAGAGAACGCACTCATTGCCTTAAATGTACCACTTGACAATTTGCGTATTGGTTCGCATAGCACTAGGACAACACATCCGTTTTATTTAGATTCTTGGAATAAATTATTATCTGATATGGAAATTGAGATTTCTGTACTTAATCCATATTGGAATAAAACTAAGGGCGAGATGGCTAATGAGTGCCATAATAAAGATTTTTTGTGCGCTGTCATTGCGGATTCAATTTCTTGTTCATCGCCTCAAAAAATCCGATATCAGAAAGCTCCTCCACAGCACTGCGGATATTGCGTACCGTGCCTTATTAGGCGAGCAGCCATAGCCAAGGCCTTTGGCATCGGAAATGATCCAACAAAATACTACCATGAAAGAATATCAAGTATTCGAGAAAGTCATGCCACTGCAGAAGGCATTCAACTGCGCTCGTTTGAGATGGCAATTCATCGAATCCATGCAGCGCCAGCACTTGCGCAATTATTAATACATAAAAGTGGTCCTATAGAAGGAGATACTGAGTATATAAACCAATTAGCAGATGTTTATTTACGGGGCCTACAAGAGGTGGAAGATTTTGTAAAACTTTCAATACAACGTGAAGGAACCTAAAACGTTACAGTGGGAGGCTATGTTGTGTTTGATATGCACTGTCATGTTGATCTAATCAATCCTATGGAAAAATTCTGTTCAGATGCACAAGCACACGACATTTCTTTATTAGCTGTGACGACCACACCTAAAGCTTACGATATAGAATTGCGTATGCTGAGAAATTATCCATCAATCCATGTCGCGTTAGGCTTGCATCCACAATTAGCATCAGAACGTAAACATGAATTATCAATATTTGATAAACATATTTCGTCAAGTAAATTCATTGGTGAAGTTGGCTTGGATTTCTCTAAACGTTTTTACCATTACAAAAAAGACCAGCTCGATACATTTGAACACATCATTCAATCATGTGAGCATTCGAAAACGATATCTATTCATGGCGTCTTTGCAGACAAACAAGTATTGGATATTCTTGAGAGGTATAGGACAGCAGAACATAATATGTGTATTCTCCACTGGTATTCAGGCTCATTAGCGCAGTTGGATAGAGCTATTGAATTAGGGTGCTTTTTCTCTATCAATGAGCGAATGCTGTTTTCTCCCAATGGAGTAAGGATAATCCAACGTATTCCAATTTCACAAATGTTACTTGAATCTGATGCCCCCTTTGTGGAGGAAATCAAAACAGTTATACAATTGCAAAAAAGTTTAGAACGAACTATAACTGGCGTGGAAAGGATCAAAAATAAAAGTGTCTTGAATATACTGGAGCAGACAAGCAAAAAAGTCTTAGGCTTCTAAATAGCGAGGTTGTTTCAGACAGAGTTTTCTGGACTATCCAAAGTATTTATTCTTTCTGATGTTGCAAAAGCTGTGGTAGTTACTACACCGTAACAGCTATGTGGCTGCATCTTTTTTGTCAACAAAACACAGAAATCACCGTCAAAACCAAGTGGTTTTGACGGTGATTTCTTCTTTATCCAACTTTTTGATGGCCCAGCCATCCTTGAATATCCTGGATATCCCGTCCACTGTATGAAGCGGTGCGGCTACGCTGTGACGCAGCCCATTACAAATTTTATAATTAATTTCTAGAAAAGAGGAAGTTTTAGGTCGACAAGTTAAAATCTTTATGGTACAGTTTTAATATCAAGGTAAGTCCTTTGTTGTCTGAACTTCATTCTAAAATCAAACAATAGTCCAGTTTATTGGATTGTAAATGTGGTATTCTTACTCAAAATAACGTACTCAGGGGTGAGAGCGATGGAAACCCACCTGGCACATATCCGAAGAGGTTCGGTTGGAGCAATGATCGCTGCTCAACCAGTCAGCGATCATTGTCACAACACCGCAGCATATGCGGCTTCGGCGCTGGAGCCAGTAAAACTTTCCGCTGCGGGGAAGACGGCGGGGCTGCTGCATGATCTTGGAAAATACTCAGAGCAGTTTCAGGCCTACATAAAAGACGGTATTGGCACACGCGGTTTGGTGAATCACACCTTTGCCGGAGTGCGCCTTCTTTTGGAGCGGTATCACCATGAACCGCCAGAAAATTTGGCAGATATCGCCGCCGAACTGTTGGCTTTGGCTGTCGGCGGCCATCATGGGGAATTTGACTGCGTGGACAAGGGCGGCAAGAGCGGCTTCCAGCACCGGCTAAACAAGGAGGGCATCGGCTATGAGGGAGCGGTAGAGAATTTTTTTCGTTTCTGTGCGCCCCTGGAGGAACTGGACCGGTATGTTCGGGCAGCTCAGGAGGAGTTAGTTCCAGTACTGGAGCACATCCTCTCCATGACCGGTGAGGACGCTGATGATGGCCGCTATGATGAGGAGACCGCTTTCTACTCCGGTTTGCTCGCCCGGCTGCTGCTCTCTGCGGTGATCGAGGGGGACCGGAGAGATACGGCGGCGTTCATGAACGGAGCTCATTTCTCCGAACGCCAAAACGCCGAGGCTTTACAGCAACTGTGGAGCGGCTGCCTGGACCGGGTGGAGGAAAAGCTGGATGAGCTCCCTCAGTCGTCCTCCATCGACCGAGCCAGACGGATGATTTCTGACCAGTGCAAAAAGTCTGCGGACCGGCCCAGCGGTGTGTTCCGTCTGGACATACCGACCGGCGGCGGCAAGACCCTATCCGGCCTCCGGTTTGCTCTCGCTCACGCCCGCCGGCACCGAAAACAGCGTATCATCTTCACTTCTCCTCTGCTCAGCATCCTGGAGCAAAACGCGGCGGTAATCCGCGATTATATTCAGGACAACAGCCTGATCCTAGAGCACCACTCCAATCTGGTCCGGACTGAGGAAAACAGTCAGCAGCTGGATGAACGGGAGCTCCTGACTGAAACCTGGGAAGCCCCGATCATTATCACGACTCTTGTGCAGCTGCTGAACACCCTGTTTTCCGGTAAAACCACAGACATCCGGCGGTTTCACTCCCTGTGCGGCAGTGTGATCATAATTGACGAGGTCCAGACCGTACCCAGCAAAATGTTGTCTCTTTTTTCCATGGCGGTCAACTTTTTGTCGGAGATATGTGGAGCCACTGTCGTTCTCTGTTCCGCTACCCAGCCCTGTACGGAACAAATCGAACACCCTATACACAGTCCAATCCCTGATATTGTTCCATACGATCCCACTGTCTGGGAAGTTTTTCGCCGGACAAATATTCAAAGTATTGGGGCCATGTCGTTGGAGCAGATTTCTGACTTTGCCCTGAAAGAGCTGAACTCTGTCAGCAGTCTATTGATCGTCTGCAATAAAAAGAGCCAGGCGGAAGGTCTGTACCGCCTGCTGAAGGGCGGAGACTTTGCTCTGTTCTCCCTTTCTGCTGCCATGTGCATGGCTCACCGCAGAGATACACTGGACAAGCTGAGACACGCTCTGGGGCAGGGGGACAAAAAAACAGTTTGCGTCTCTACCCAGGTCATTGAGGCCGGAGTGGACATCTCCTTTGCCTGTGTGATCCGCCTCTCCGCCGGTATGGACAGTGTCGTTCAGGCGGCGGGCCGCTGCAACCGCAGCGGTGAAGCCGGTCCGGGGGTTCTGGCTCCGGTCTATCTGGTTCAGTGCCAAAACGAATCCCTCGCCAAGCTGCCGGACATCCAGAGAGGGCAGAGCGCGGCTCAGGAACTGATTACAGAATTCGCGCTTTATCCGGAGCTGTATCACGGCACACTGGATTCTGACGCGGCAATCGGATACTACTACCGCGCCCTGTACCGCGTCGAGCCGAAAGGACATCATGACTACTCCCTGAAAGACAGCCCATCTCTGTTTTCCCTCCTATCTCTGAACGGCTATTGCACACAGGAACCACTCTACTATTTCCGGCAGGCGTTTCGATTGGCCGGTTCGCTGTTTCAAGTCTTTGAAGAGAACACCACAGATGTGATAGTTCCCTACGGAGCGGGCGCCGGACTGATCCCGGAGCTGTGCGGTGAACGGGTGAAATATGACCTTGCCTATCTGAAAGAATTGTTGGAGCAGGCCAAGCCCTACACCGTCTCCCTGTACCAATATCAAATCGACCGGCTGAACGAGGAGCACAGCCTTATCCCCCTTCAGGGCGGAGCGCTGGGACTCAGCGGACACTACAGTGCGGAGACCGGTTTTTCGATGGACGAATCCAATCTTGAGTTTTTGTGGAGGTGATACGATGCGGCATCCAAACATTGTGGAATTTCAGGTCATAGGAGACTATGCCCTCTTCTCCGACCCGATCATGCGTGTGGGCGGGGAAAAGTGCAGCTATCAGGTGCCCACTTATGAGGCATTGAAAGGCATTTTGTCCTCTGTGTACTGGAAGCCAACGCTGATCTGGTATATTGACGCGGTCCGGGTCATGAACCAGATTCAGACCGAGGTAAAGGGAATCCGGCCCATCCACTACCAGGATGGTAAAAACGAGTTATCCTATTATACTTACTTGAAAAACTGCCGCTATCAGGTGCGGGCCCACTTTGAGTGGAACGAAAACCGCCCCGAGCTGGCCGGGGACCGCAATGAAAACAAGCACCACAATATCGCCAAGCGGATGATCGAGAAGGGTGGACGCCGGGACGTTTTCCTGGGAACCAGGGAGTGCCAGGGTTATGTGGAACCTTGTGTGTTTGGGGAGGGGCCCGGCGCCTATGACACTCTGCCGGAGCTGAGCTTTGGGCTGATGTACCACGGCATCACCTACGCTGACGAGGCCTACTCCCCTGAAACACAGGGAAAAATGACCGCCCGGTTCTGGTATCCGGTGATGAAACAGGGGATCATTACCTTCCTCCGACCGGAGGATTGTACGCTCACCAAGCCACTGCGGGAGATGGAGGTCAAGCCCTTCGGTGAGGAACTTGAGAACTTCTCCGGTCTGCGGGAATTTGGGGAGGTGGAGTGATGGGGCTGCTGCAAAAAGCTGTCGAAACCTACGACGCGATGGTCGGCCGGGTCGGAGTCGTCTATGAGAATGAAAAGGAACCCCTGGCGCCGATCTCCCACATGATCGCTCGGGCCCATATTGAGATTACGTTGGATCAGGATGGGAAATTTGTCTCAGCCAGGGCAGTGGACGATAAGGAACTCAAAATTATTATCCCAGCTACCGAAAAGTCCACTGGAAGCCGGAGCGGAACAAAGCCTCCATCCCACCCTCTTTGTGACGAGATAAAATATCTTGCCCCATACGACGCTGAGAAACACAGAAGTTATGTGAAACAATTGGAGAACTGGACAAACTCAGATTTCTCACATTCAAAACTAAACGCTATTTTAAAATACATTCAGGGAGAATCTATTCTACAAGACTTGTCTCAATTTAACGTAATACAGCTTGAGAGCAGTGGAAAACCAGTAAATGAAAAGCTTTTGGTTCGTTGGGTTGTAAATGGGCTTGGTGAAGTATCCAGCGGACCTTGCTGGACAGACATTTCTCTGATGCAATCCTTTATTTGCTACTATGCAACCACACGCAAATCTGATATTCCCCCAACACTTTGCATGGTTTCTGGTTCGGTGGAATTACCTGTATCTAAACACCCAAAGGGAATTATCCCTGGGGCGGTTACCCTGATTTCGTCAAATGATGAACAAGGCTTTACTTTTCGAGGAAGATTTGACTCCGCTTGGCAAGCGGCGACGGTGGGCTATGCTGCGTCCCAAAAGGCCCACAACGCCTTGCGGTGGCTGGTAGCTAACCAAGGCGTTCCATTTGGTGGGCGGATATTCCTGTGCTGGAACCCCCAAGGCATCCAGGTTCCTAAGGTGACAGATCCCATGGGCCGCAAAGGTGGGGGAGTTGTTCAGCGCTCAGCCACCCCCAGCCAGTATCAAAAGCAGCTTCGTAAAGCTCTCTCTGGTTGGAAAGAGGACCTGCCTCAGTTAGCAAGTGTGGTCATTGTTGCTTTTGATGCACCTAGCAACCCTGGCCGGCTGGCCGTCACCTACTACAACGAGCTGCTGGCTTCGGACTTTCTCGACCGCCTCTATGACTGGGAGGCCTCCTGCCGCTGGGAAAACGGCCCCTATGGGATTCAGTCGCCCTCTCTGTTTCAAATCGTCAGCTGGGCCTTTGGAACGCCCCGGAACGGCAAGACAGAAGTGGATGACCGCATCCTGCGCCAGCAGATGCAGCGCCTTGTGGCCTGCCGGGTGGACAAAGCGCCGTTCCCGCTGGATATAGAACGGGCGCTGGTAGAACGGGCCAGTAACCTTCAACTTTTCCAGGAGATGATTGAGGAGCGCTCAGGAAAAACGAAGGAAAAAATCAGGAAATACCCTCGGGCCGATTTATTGTTCACGGCCTGCGCGGCCATTCGGAAATATCACTATGACCATTTGAAGGAGGAGTGGGATATGGCTTTAGACAAAAACTGTTCTGACCGGAGCTATTTGTTCGGCCGCCTTCTGGCCATTGCGGAGGCGGTAGAGAACAGCACTTACACGGACGAGAACCGGCGTGAGACGAACGCCATGCGAATGCAGAAAGCCTTTGCGCTGCGGCCAATGGCCACTTGGCGGCTTCTGGAGGAGAAACTAGGGTCCTATTACAAGCAGCTCAGCCCCGGCCTGCGCCAGTACTATCGAAAGCTGACCCAGGAAATCGTGGACAAGCTGCCCGTTTCGGACGGTGGTCTGAACCAGAAACTGGATGATATCTATTTGCTGGGCTACTACCATCAGCGGGCTTACCGTACCGAAAAGTCCGATCAACAAACAACTGAGGAGGAATCTTAAATGGGCATCTTACAGAACAAAATCGACTTTGTAGTCTTTGTATCCGTCGCCATGGCGAACCCCAACGGCGACCCACTCAACGGCAACAGCCCTCGCACCGACTACAATGGCCTGGGGGAGATCAGTGACGTGTGCGTCAAACGCAAGCTGCGCAACCGGATGCAGGACCTGGGACAGGCTGTGTTCGTCCAGTCCGCCGACCGATGCAACGATGGATGCGGCAGCCTCAGTGAACGGGCCGCCGCTGTTCTGGGAAAAGCGAAGGAGTTCAAGGATTCGGACGCCTATGCACAAAAGGCCTGTGAAACCTGGTTGGATGTGCGCTCCTTTGGCCAGGTATTCGCGTTTAAGGATACAAAGGGGATGTCCATCGGTGTGCGTGGCCCGGTTTCTGTCCATCAGGGTGTCAGCCTCTCCCCAGTGCAGGTGGAGGATATGCAGATCACCAAGAGCGTAAATGGAGAGGCCAGCGATAAGCCCCGTTCCTCCGATACCATGGGCATGAAGCACTTTGTCCGCTTCGGTTTCTATAAAATCAAGGGCTCCATCAATGTCCAGCTGGCGAAAAAAACCGGCTTCACGGAGGAGGATGCCGAGGTCTTGAAAGAATGCTTGCGCACCCTCTTCGTCAACGACGCCTCCTCTGCCCGGCCGGATGGCTCTATGGAGGTAGTCAAACTCTACTGGTTCCGCCACAACTGCGAGGAAGGGCAGTACTCCTCCGCCAAAGTCCACCGCTCGGTCCAGGCTGAACTGACCGTCTCTGATACTCTCCCTGTCTGTGCGGAGGATTACCAGATTACGCTGGAACCTCTGGATGGGCTGAACCCGGAGATTCTGGATGGTATTTAGGGAAGAGGACTGGCTCCAACTGTCCGGTTTGCAGCACTTCGCCTTCTGCCGCCGCCAGTGGGCGCTGATCCACATTGAGGACCAGTGGGCGGAGAATTACCGCACGGTGGACGGCCATCTCATGCACGAGCATGTTCACGGCCAGACATTCCGGGAGAGCCGGGGGGACCGGCTGACTGTCAGAGGGCTGGCGATCCGCTCGGCGGAGCTGGGCGTCTCCGGTCAGTGTGACGCGGTGGAGTTTCACAGAGACCCTACTGGGGTCCCTCTGCGGGACCGGGAGGGGCTGTGGCTGCCTTACCCGGTGGAGTACAAACGCGGCAGACCCAAAGAGCACAGCGCGGACGAACTTCAGCTGTGTGCCCAGGCCATGTGCCTGGAGGAGATGCTCTGTTGCTCCATCTCGGAGGGGGCGCTCTACTACGGGGAACCCCGCCGCCGGACTGTAGTGTCCTTTACGCCTGAGCTGCGCAGGCAGGTCCGGGATAGTTTGACAGAGATGCGCCAGCTGTACCAGCGGCGCTATACGCCCAAGGTCAAGCCGTCTAAAGCCTGTAACGCCTGCTCTTTGAAGGACCTGTGTCTGCCCAGGCTGATGGGCCGCAAGAAAGTTGCGGACTACTTAGCCGCTGCCATGGAGGAGCTGGAATGAAACATCTGCTCAACACTCTCTATATTCTCTCGGAAGATATTTACCTGTCTCTGGATGGAGAAAATGTGGTAGCCAACCGGGACAAGGAGGCCATCGCCCGCTATCCTCTGCACACCTTGCAGAATATTATTACGTTTTCCTATGCCGGGGCATCCCCGGCGCTGATGGGGGCCTGCGCCCAGCGGCAGGTTGGCCTAGCTTTCTGCACGCCCAGAGGAAAATTCCTGGCACGGGTGTGCGGCGGGGGAAATGGAAATGTCCTGCTCCGCCGGACACAGTACCGGACTGCGGACGACCCCAGCCAGTGCTGTCAGATCAGCCGCACCATGATTGTCGGTAAGCTGTTCAATGCCCGCTGGAGTATCGAGCGTACCCGCCGGGACCACGGTCTGCGGGTGGACAGCGAAAAACTGTTCTCTGCCTCCAAACAGCTCCAAGGGCTCCTGTCTCAGGTCAGGGAGGTAACCCTCCTGGAGGAATTGCGGGGCCTGGAGGGAGCGGGGGCCTCCGCCTACTTCGGCGTGTTAGACGAGATGATCCTGGGGGATAAAGAGACATTTTCCTTTCGAGGACGCAGCCGCCGCCCTCCGCTGGACGCGGTCAACGCCATGCTCTCCTTCGCCTACAGCCTCTTGGCCCATGACTGCGCCTCCGCGCTGGAAAGCGTGGGGCTGGATTCCTATGTGGGATTCCTGCACCGGGACCGCCCGGGCCGGACCTCCCTGGCCCTGGACCTGATGGAGGAACTGCGCCCCTGTATGGCGGACCGCTTTGTGCTGACGCTCATCAACAACCGTCAGGTCAAGGCGGCGGACTTTCAATATATGGAGAGCGGCGCGGTGCTGCTGACAGACAGCGGCAGAAAAACGTTTTTGAAGCACTGGCAGGAGAAGAAAAAAGAGACGCTGACCCACCCCTATCTGGGAGAAAAGCTCCCGTGGGGGATGATCCCTTGCATTCAAGCGCTTCTGTTGGCCCGCTATCTCCGGGGAGACCTGGACGCTTACCCACCGTTTTTATGGAAGTGATCGGATGCTGGTTTTAATCACCTACGATGTAAATACCGAGGACGCTGTTGGCCGCAAGCGTCTGCGGCAAATCGCAAAGCAGTGCGTCAACTACGGCCAGCGGGTGCAGAACTCTGTTTTTGAGTGCCTGCTGGACGCGGCCCAGTGCCGGATGTTACAGGCAAAGCTATGTAAAATCATGGATCAGGAAAAAGACAGTCTGCGTTTTTACTACCTGGGGAACCGCTACGAAAAGAAGATTGAGCATTTTGGAATAAAGGCATCCTATGCTCCGGAGGATGTGTTGATGCTTTAAGTGCGAAGCGCAAGTACGCGGAAAATCACCACAGGTTCGCACCGGATTTCGCGGCGTTTTCCGTGAACAGGTGACCTTGTTTTTAGAAATTGAATCGGAATTAGGAGGAGATATCTGAAAAAATTGTCTACTTGTTGTTAAAAACAGCTTGAAATTTTGGCTGTTTTTGCAGTCGCTCCCCTCTCGGGGGGCGTGGATTGAAATTCGTAATGATTATTGAGAATAAAGGAGATACGTTGTCGCTCCCCTCTCGGGGGGCGTGGATTGAAATTCGCAGTGGCACAGCGGCCCAATTCCGCCCAAATTGTCGCTCCCCTCTCGGGGGGCGTGGATTGAAATCTTAAATCAAAAATACAGAGAACAGTCTATGGACGTCGCTCCCCTCTCGGGGGGCGTGGATTGAAAT
>ERZ779622.914-NODE-914-length-13879-cov-17.252025_pt1 | contig 13879 bp, 11 predicted proteins | sample MGYA00514188_ERZ779622 | MGnify/ENA primary metagenome ERZ779622 (study PRJEB29562, sample SAMEA4376702) | mouse gut metagenome | isolation source: Cecum | study: EMG produced TPA metagenomics assembly of the A DSS colitis mouse model was used to assess the...
TATGATACAGGATGGTTCGGATTTTGTATAGGTACATGCTATCCACCGTTTACGACAATACCCTACACCCTTTTACCTTTCCGCATTATACTATCACAGAAACCCCTGATTTTTGCGTGATAGTATACTTTTGCCTGATAGTACGATTTTTGCCCCAATCGCCGCCTTTTCAGCGGCATCCAAAACCAAAAAAGCGGGGTTCCCCACCCACCGTGATAAACCCCACCAAACCTCAAAATCCCTTGATTTTAAGCCATTCTTCAATACTTTCGCCTGCGAGTACCCAAATTCCTATGGCATCAATTTAAGATTGCCGCCTGTGCCACTGTTAAGATTAGTTGATTTATAACTCTTAATTTTTGTTAAAAATCGTTTAAAAAACAAATACTATAACAGGTTTAATAATTTTAAACAGACAGCATTTTAACATACGCATTTATGTTACCACACTTAAAACGATCCCTATAACACTTCTCTTCCTGCAGGACACTGCACAGGGCGTCTAAATCTTTTGGATGATCCTCAAAAGACAGAAACTTCCCAAAATCCGGATCATCAATCCCAATAATACCTTTTCCGGATTTCTGCGTTCGCTCGCCGTTCTCATAAATCAGTCTAACATCTCCACGCTCTACCGAAACCTCCCTTACATGTTCATAAAGCTTTTGATAGTCCAATTCATATATATTTCCCACTACCCTGCTTTTTTCCATACCTGTCAGCTCCACTGCATATACAAGTATCCTGTCCCGTGTCTGCTCAGCATAAAAACATAATGTATTATATTCCCATGTACCCCTGATAAATATGTCCCTTTCCCGCAGACACCATGTACCTTCAGGACGGCTCAGCCATATGTACCGCTTATCCCCCAGATCTTGTTTCTTTACCGCCTTTATCAGCGTTTCAATATCTATATCAAAATCAGACTGATAATGTTTTGTATTGGTATTCATAATTGCTCTCAAGGATTTTATGATATCCACGTTTTCAAATTTTTGCATGATATGCCACCTTTTCCTTTTCATGTCTTTTTATTTTCTCCGCCATTACCGACTGATTTGTATAATCGTTCTATATGCCAGCGTATCTATCGCGGAACTATTACCAGTTTTCCCTCATTACATTGAACTGTCAGGGGCGTTCCCACCCCAAATCCCAGTTCCTCCAGCCATTTACCCTTTAATGTAATTGTAGGTGTAGGCTTATACTGATATCCGCTTTGTTTATATACCTTAAACTCCCTCATATCTTTTTTCATTACCTCACTTATCCTTTCCCTGATTTTCTGACCAGATTTCTATCAGTCTGTTCCACTTCTTTTCCGGTATACCTTAAACTCATGAGACCTTACAAATGTCTTTCCCTCCGGAAGTTCCAGTCCCAGCTCCCGTGCATGTTGCAACGCCTCTTCCGATACATGTTGATCTTTCGGCAGGCTGCGTATATATCCGCATCTTGTCCTCATTTCTTCCTGATACTCTTCTTTGATATACCTTTTGTTCTTATGTATCCTGTCATTATGCCTTTCACTGCCCTGTTTGTAAGTATAACTTGCAAGCGGCTGGTACGGAAAATGAAATTCCTGCAGATTATCCGTCTGTCTGATGGCATAATTCTTCTTTTTGTCAATTTCATAGCTGCATGTCAGTATCATATAATTTTCAAGGATGAAATTTTCAACTTGGTCATGCCATTCCGGACAGTTCGTATTCTCAAATATACTGTAAAATACCTGGCTTTTTGTATGGAAATATCCTGAATATTCACCATTGCTATATGTTGAAACACGGTAAAGCAGTATGATTTCATCATTATGAAACTGTTCCAGAAAATAAATCTCCCTTATTTCACCAGCATTGCTGTATCTTGCTGTAATCCCGGCAGCCGGAAGCATATAACTGCGATGCAGAAGTTTTTCCTTATAAAACCCCGTATTTTTCCATTGACGCGGAAAATCCGGCACATGATGCTGGTAGGGTTCCTGTATCAATACTTTGGATGTCTTTTCATTAATATAGGGTATCATTGCATAATTATTATTGTCATATACCCTGGCCCTGGCATCCAGGGCTTCAATATCATACATACTGCGGATTTCATAGCCATATGTCCTATACGCATGGTATATCTGTTTTTCTGTCAGTTCCAGTCCATTCGTGAAATGTGCCGGAAACTGTTCCTCAAGCCTGTATGCCCCCATATCGCTGTATGGATGCGGATTCTTCCTGAAAATCAGATCCCCTCTGTCTGTTATGCCGGAAACGCTGTACTCCATCTGTCTCCTGCTAAAATAATTGATCTGCTGCATCAGAATACTCAGGTATGCGTCAAAAACTGCCTTATGCCCCTGTTGAATCTTCTCGCGCCGCCGCTGCTCCAGAAGTTTATAAAAATCAAAGAATTCACGGAACAAATGATTTTCTTCTATATAAAGGCATGTTTTTAGATAAAATGCGTCCAGGTTCCTGATAAATTCCGCAGGATGAATTGCCGCCTCCTCCATCTGCCCCTCGTAACTCCTGATAAACTTCCTGATCCTGTCATCATCACAGCGAAAATATAATGCGGGTTCAAAATCAGAAAAGTCTATGCCTGTTATGCTAAAAACAACCATAACGGCAGTATTGATTGCCCGTTTGCGCAAAACCCATGCTTCCAGGGAATCCGATCTTCTCTGTCCATATTTTTTCTGACATTCCAGCAATACCTCCATCTGATTCTGTTTATTCATCCCTGTTCTCCCTTCAAAGTTTTTTTGCATAAATCGAGCAGGAGAATAGCCCTCTCTCCTGCCCGCTGCGCGCCCATATTCGCAGAACGGATTTTCCATGATTATCTTCCCCTGTTCATCCAGCAGGCCAAAATAATGATATTCTTCCTCTGATGCCACGGGAACAATGATGTGTATTCCATCAGATATCACCTTTTCTGTTTCCATATCCCCCTTTACCCACTCTCCACGGCATAACATTCCTTTCTGTTTCGGAATCCCTCCCTGCATATAGCAAAAAAGCCGCCATTACAGGAAGCTTTTTGTTATATTAATATTTGTATATCAACAGGACTACGCCGGCAGCATTGCTAAAAACTGCTGTTCAGTCAGCACTGTAATGCCGAGTTCCCTTGCTTTTGCCAGCTTGCTCCCAGCTTTCTCACCACAGATCACATAATCCGTCTTTCCGGTAACGGAACTCCCTGGCCTGGCGCCCAGGCTGATAATCTTGTCATTAATGCCGTCGCGAGTAAAATTCTGAAGCTTCCCTGTCGCTACGATAGTGCATCCTGCAAATCTGTTACTGGTTGTTTCGTTCATATGGTGTGAAGAGAATTTCTTATCCCTGCGTCTTTTGCAGGGTTAGAAATTCTCTTCACACTTTCTCCCTCTCTGGATGCCTTTACATCCAAACCATTCTCAAAGTTTAATTCTTTCTGTAATCCGCGCCATAACAGCAAATGATCCGAGTTGCGAAACCACTCCTGGATATTTTTGCTCATAATATCACCGATACCCTCAATGCATGTAAAATCAAACCTGGATACGGCAGCCAGCTCCAATTCCCGCAGGCTTCCATGAAAATACTGATCCAGTATTCCGCTGGCAGTCCTGCCAATTAACCGAATATCCATCGCCACTAAAAAATGGCCAAATGTCGTGCTACGGCTATTGTTGATGGAACAGATCATGTTTTCATATGATTTTTCCCCAAACCCTTCCAGTGCAATGATCTGATTCCGATAACGGTCAAGGTGGTACAGATCCTGATAGCTTTTTAAAGCTCCAATCTGGATGAGCTGGTCCAGTGTGGCTTCCGATATCCCCCTGATATTCATGGCTTTCTTTTCCGTAAAATGTATGAAGCGCTGCAGGATACGGCTGTCGCATTCAGGATTATCACAATGAAGCGTTTTAATAATACGTCCCTTGTCACCGACTCTGGAATAGGTACGTGTAGGCTGCCCACAGCAGGGACAGAACTGCGGCGTCATATCCTGATAGTTCTCACGATCCAGATTTTCTTCCACGTGTGGAATGATCATATTGCGCTTTGACACCAGAATACGGCATCCGGGATGCAGTTCAAGCCCTTCAATAAATGACAGGTTATGGAGGCTTGCCCTAGACACATCACAACCGTCAATCTCAATCGTATCAAAAACTGCAACAGGCGCAATCTCACCGCTGCGCCCCGTCTGCCATTCAACCGAGCGGAAAACAGTCTCATATGTATCATCTTCAAACTTAAATGCAATGCCGTCATTGTAATGGTGCCCGGTCCTGCCAAGGCTTTCGGAATATGAAAAGCTGTCAAAACGCAACACCATTCCATCAATAGGGGTATCTTCACGCTCCGCCAGCTCCGTCAGTGTCTGAATCTTCATTTCAATATCCCCAGCCGATGCATCAGATGAAACCGGTACATAGGGACAGACAGCAAAACCATAATTTTCCAGCACAGACAGCATACTGCACCGGCTGTCCCGCATATCTTTATCAAACTCATCCATTCCCTCAAGGATATTGAATACGCAGAAGCTGATTTTCCTCTTTTTACATATATTGGCATCCAGGCACCGGATAGATCCTGAAGCCAGGTTTCTTGCATTACGGTAGGACTTTCCATCGTTTCCGACAAGTGTATCCTTCATCCGCTCAAAATCACTTTTATGAATGAACCCTTCTCCTGATAATACAAGATGCCCTTTATAGGGAATCGACAGCGGTACATTCCGAAAGGCGGCTATATTGTGGGTAACGAGTTCCCCATCTTCACCGTCACCCCTGGTAGAACCTTCAACAAGCTTTCCGTTTTCGTAAACAAGCTTTATGGTCAGGCCGTCCAGTTTCAGCATGAGTAACGCCGCGTGGTTTTTCAGGAAAGAAACCAGTTCGTGGATCTCCTTGGTCTTGTCCAGTGAGAGCAGCGGAATGTCATGATGTACTTTCTGCAGATTACTTACAGACCTGTAACCTGCTGTCTGGGTAGGGGAATCACTCAGGATAATCCCTGTTTCTTTCTCCAGCTGCTCCAGTTCATCATAAAGACGGTCATAAACTGCATCTGATACGCTGGGTGCATCCTCATTGTAGTATTCATGTCGGTACTGGTTCAGTTTACCCACCAGCTCATAAACATGTCGTGCTTTTTGTAACATTTGTTTTCCTCTTTTCCTTAATATTTAACAAAACTTCTTATAAAGCGATTTTTCTGGCAGCATGGCCTCATATTTTTCAACAGGCTGCTACATTATATATAAAAATCACTTTATAACCAGCTAAGTTCACAATCCATACCGGCTGCAGTATGCAGCATGAAAAATCCGAATGATACTTTTATGATATATTTCAACTTCTCGGATCTTTGTAATCAAGCAGGGGAAGAGCCATCTTCCCCTACTCGCGCGCCGGGCACCCGTCAGCGCATGCTGACATATTTCCTCTGGGTGCCCGTGTGCATAAAAACAGGATTCACCATTTTTCCTGATGAATCCCGTTAATATTTATGCGTGTAATTTCTTATACACGTTTCAATATACTGCCTAACCTGTCAGTTCAGAATTATTCTGCCAGCTGTTTTTATATGTTTTTCCAACAATGTAATTGTAATATTCATAATTCAGCCAGTCCGGATCAAAATCGGTACTGTCCAACGAATCATTGATTATCATGCAGGGCATCTGGAACTCTATACCATTAATTTTTTTAATGCGGGGCGTCCCGGTTATGACTGCATCTTCATCATGGTAAAGATCTTTTATCACATGCAGGGCTAATAAATCAATGTCTGCCGTTTCAGGACGTATATATGCTGCAGCCAGATATATGATCTGGTTTTTGTATTCTGCGGGGATTTTTCCCGGAACGACATAAAATACCCTGTTATGCCCTGGAATTGCAACAGGCATTATCCTGTTGCTGCCATTTAATGTATATGGTACTTTGGTACCAAAATTATAAATTTTCTTGTCCGGGGAACTACAGATAATATGCTGGAACATCCTAAGATACTCCCTTTTTTCCGGGAACCTGCATGGTGCAGCCTCTTTAATCAGTTTCATGCCTGTTTCTTCCGGAAATTCATCCATCCTGCCATTCAGGGCTTTCCATTTAAGGATTTCTGACAGTGCCCAGTCCAGTATTGCAGGATGGTCGGGCGACTTCGTTGTCCCTGCGCCATTCACGCCGCCCAGGTGTATCCCGCGTGCCTCCGTGACCGTTATATCACTCATGGAACTGCCTGAATAACCGTTATAAATACCCTCAAACCTGTTATTGGAATCTTTGGAGACAAGGTACACGATTTCCGGTTTTATCCCGACATGGACTTTTTCTGCTTCATGCTTAAGAATTTCAGCATTGGTTTTTTCGTCCATAATGGTATACAGCCCGTCCGTGTTCGTTGATATTACCTGTGCCCCTTTCAAAGCCTGTGCCTGTCCGATGCGCCATGTAAAAAGCTGTCCGATGATCCGCATTGAAATGATCCGGTTATTCATCCTGATAGGACTGTCATAATTCACGTCCGCGGCTCCTGAAGCTGATGTGAGGATCAATTTTGTATTTTCCCTCATCACAGCGTACCGTTCCCTCTGTTCCACTGGCAGAGTATTGTCCTTCATAAGCCTTTCAAGTTCTTCCTTGGTACGGAAAATTTCCCCATACCTGTCATATCCAAGCCCCTCGTTTTTAAACGCTTCCATGTTGCAGAGGAGAATTGTGTAGTACGATATGAAATCTTCATGATTCGCGATGCCAAAAGATGTGACAGCATATTTCTTATAGAGCCTGGTATCGCCATTGGAATCCCTGGGGAACAGTTCAGCTATCTTCCCGTTTTCAAAAAACTCCTGTTCAAATTTCCCCTTATCGTACTGTGCCCCATGTAATCCGCCCATGGAAAAGGTTACATAACAGTCGGAATACCGGCCTTCCTGATTCATATAGGGAACATTTATTTTTCTTGAAAAACAGTCTAATTTTTCTGCATACGGCGCCAGTGCGTCATTGAAATTCCTGCCTTCAATGGAGCGGAACATGTCCACCATTTCTTTCAGCTTTTGCAGAATATCCCTCCCCTGCCAGTCCTTTACAAGGGGGCGCATTTCTTCCTTAATGAATTTGTACGTTTCATCAAGGATATTTACCTGTGACACTCCCATCTGGTCAGCCTTTTCTCTTGAAGGATACAGAAACGATACCATGTCAATATCCCTGAGCTTTCCATACGGACAGAGACAGTTTGATACAATCCGGGCTGATGTTGCATTTACCGTCATTCTGTCATACCTTATCCTTTTTGATCTAATATCCGGTTTATAGTTTTCCCTTCCCTCTCCCGGTTGTTTTTCATATACCAGTTCTGGATAATCCAGGATTAACTGCCGTTTCAGTTTTAATGTCATGATATAATTTTTGTCATGAAAAAGGTTTTTCAGGTTTTCTGCTTCAGAGACAACGCTTTCCAGAATTTTAGAATACCGTTCTGTCCATTCCTGCTCCCCCTGCCCCGTCATGGGAATATTGAAATCAGGAATCCTGTACCCGAGTATTCCGGCCTGTCTGTCAAGATCAGCGCCATCCTGCTTTTCATTTAAGCGCGCTATGTCTACGTGTCTTCCCGTCATAAACTGATACCGCCTTACCCTTGAAGCATTTGTATACCCGACAGGTTTTAAGTATCTCCCGTTTATTCTAAGTGTATCTTTCTCCCTGATTTCATCAGGACTGTTCGTATATATGTATTTCAGGCGTTCCGGCATATTTTTCTTAAAATACTGGCTGTATAATTCCTCATGGAACTTGTTCATTACGGCCGGTGTCGTCGGTGCAAATACAGGCTGCCCCTGCGTGCCTGTTCTTAACACTTCGCACAGATAAAGGGCGAGCATCGAGCTGCCATAATTCCAGTTATGGTATCCCATAATATATGGATATTTTTCCGGGCTGTAGCCATCGTCGGTATCACAGGTTATAATATAATTCAGGCTGTCGCTGACAAATCCTGTCAGTTTTGCCAGACGAATACTGCTTCCCATGTCCGTCAGGTCATATGTCCTTACCTCTCCTAAAAATGAAATCTCACAATCTCCGTCGTATTCAGTCATATTCTTTTTTATTTTTTCCATGATCAGGCTGACATTCCTGTTAAAGTACGTGTTTCCGCATAAGTAGTATATTTCATACAGGCAGCCTATTTCATAATAAAAGCATATAATAAAGATGTCCTTATACGACTTAACATTATAATAGATATTGTTGCATCTTTCCTTTATGTAATGATTCATATTGAGCCTTGTCCTTTCTTTTATCCGTGCTCAAATATAATTTCCTTCCTAATCTTAAACATTATCCTGAAATAATGTTAACTGATAACCTGCCCCACGAAATTTGTAGTCCATTCACCCATATACACAGATTTTGAAAGCTGCCCGGTAAGATACACCGTGTCCGTACCATCAGCTGATATCACTTCTTCCGGCGCTGTATTCCAGAGCAGGCATGAAAATGCAGAGGCAAGTGAAATCTTTGTATGCTGGTTTTCCTTCAGCGGTTTTATCATGCCATGCCGGCGTTTAAAACTGAGTATAATGCGCGGCGGTTCAAAATCCTTTCCAAAGGGTGCGTATTTTTTCAAGTCATCAATCAGATGCTCCCCGTCATGCCCGAAATCAAAAATATTCGTATCAAAATCCATATGGATATCAAACTTATTAAAAAAAGCATCCCTGTCCTTCCTGATGTCACAGATATCTTCCATAGAAAATATTCCATCAAATTCCTGTGACAAAAAATCAAAGAATTGATGCAGCTGATCGGCAATAACGTTTATCCCGCATTCACATTCATGTCCTGCACAGTATGCCATTCCTGACTGGTTCACATTTGTCAGAAACCGGTATGTGTGCGGACACCTTACAGAGCCCTTATATACATTTTTGCCGGAATCCTCATCGTACACAGGCGTATCATTCAGCACCACTGCGGGCAGTCCGTTTTTATTCATCATATTGACTGCCAGAAGCCCTACGACGCCCAGGGGAGCTGTGGTCATAAAAATGTATTTACCAAAAGGCTGCTTATATTTTCCGTCCTCATTCCCGGTTTCTTCCAGTTCTTCCATTTTGCGATGAACCAGCTCTTTGCGCGCCTCATTCAGCTCAACAAGGCACCCTGCATTCTCAGATGCAGTCTCTGGCGAATTAAAGAGCATCTGGTAAAATATCATCGGATCTGCGCCCATCCTTTTAATACTGTTAACCGCCGGTATAACGGTATATTCAAGAAATGTCATGTCAAAATCATTATAGGACTGTCCTGCCAGCGCGTTTATGAATATGTGGAAATTATTGTATACATTCTGCACAAAACCATCACAACAGACACCCTGAACGATCCCGTCCGACTTATCCATGGGCGTGATATAGTTCATGAAATGCAGCATTTCACCGACAATATAATGGTTGATGCTTAAAAGCGGCATCGAATCAGTCACGGTAGCCATCGCTGCAAAATGCCGCAGAAGTACAAGGTCATTCATGAATTTGTCATAATCCGGAAACTCCCCGGAGTATAACTGACCGTATCTCTCGAATATCTGATAGACGGTATATGCACCGCAGACATCTGTATTACCCTTTATAAAGTCATTGTCAAGCCGGTAGTTTACAATGTAATCAGCCTGTAATGATTTAAGGTCGTTTGGAAGATGGTGGTCTGTCACAATAACCATGATGCCTTTCTGCCTTGCGTAGGCAATGGCATCCTGACAGTTGATGCCCACATCCGAGGTTATGAGGATTTCTATATCTCCAAGGTTGTCTATATCATCCCTTGAAAATTCGTACCCATTTTCAATGTTTCTTTTTGATATGAAAAGGTTTGAAAATTTTAACAGACTGAGTCCGAGATACTTTACCACTTCTGACATAAGGCCGTCCGTGTCATAATCTGATATCAGCCCGATATTTGTATCACGGTTCAGGCCATGCAGGAATACACATACTTCATCTGTTCCTTTTATGGTCCTGCCGTCATAAGCCATCATTTTTTTGATTTTATTTTTTGTCAGTTTTCGTTTCCTTAAAAACATTTCAAAATAATCCATAATATTTTGACTCCTTTTTAGCAAACAGCAATTTATTTTACCATTAATGCATTTAAAAATCAAATTAAGAAATAATAATTCGATTTTAATAATCAGAATCAAAATGTATTTTCCAGATAAAAACGCATTTTGATTTTGACATACTCTGCAGGTAGCTTTATATAACTATTTTCGATACCCATGAATCTGCTGTCCGCATTTAACAGTCAGCTTTTAATTATCTTTCGAATTAAGAACAATGTCCATGAATATTTATAAGATTATACTATATCGAACATATTTACTTTGGTGCCATACTTCCTTATGCTCTTACATACTTTTTGTAGTTTGTAACACACTGAATTGCAGAAACACTTCAAAGTATTGTAAATGCTCGATTTTTGCCGTTACAAAATTCACACTGTATCTTTAACTGATTTTTAACGTGTTACATCAAGCCCCTCCAGCCGTATATTTTGAATGCTGTTTTGTAACAAGGTTTGCCATGATTGGTGTTACTTACTTCATTAACAGCACCCTGAAACAAATCTATTTTTGTAACAGCCTGTTACAGATACAGAAACAAAATTTGTAACAGCTTGTTACAAAAGCAGATCATCTTACTGTACTGGCACCTGTCTGTTGCACCCTGCCAATACCATGAAACACATGACAAAACCAATGTCAGTTATATGCATTTAATATGTACCAAATATGTATTATCCTACATTTTTATTTCAGTATACTGACTTGAAATAATCATCACTTATTATCCCAAATCAGTATATTGATTCTGCATTTATTATGTATTACATATGCATATATAAGGAACATACTGCCCATTCGTTATAGGATGCTTTCCAGAATACGATCCGAGCCTGCAGGCAGGCTGCTATTTCAACAGACCTTTCATATCCCTACAAAATCCCATAATTAACAATCCCTTTCTGTCATTTTCCCCATACGCCCCTGCGCCCGCTCATCTAATGGTCTGTTCCATATCCGCTCACAACAACATTTCCATCAATGTCCGTAATCTTTATTAAACGGCCAGGAAGCCATCCATTGTAGAACACTTCCTTAACCTGTCCAAAATCTGTTACATCATAAATTTTATATTCCCCATCATAACAATCAGACATGTCAAGATAGCGGATAAGCTGCATTTCTGAATATATGCTCTGACATACCTGGTCATTTATAATCTGCTGTATGAGAAATTTGCGCATTGCCGGTTACCTCCTCTTTGTTACTTTCTTCAGTATTGTAATTAACGAAATGCGGTTCGCACAGATCTGGTTTATCTGCAAAATAGCAGTCCTCACACCCCTTGTAATAGGAACACTCCCCACAGTTATGTACAATGTCATAACCCCTTTCCATATACTCGTCCTTTAAAGCTTTGGGACAATATCCATTTATGCATTCAACCCCGCAGTAATTTCCGCATCTTTCCTCCATGATATGTTCATCTCCTTTTCATCGTCAAACTGCATTTCTTTTATCCGCAGGAATCATATTTGGGTATCCATTTTTAACAAATGGCTCATTGAAAAGCATTACAAGATGCATTCCCATATAAAACGTGAAATTTGTTTTGATATAATCAACTATTTCATAAACCTCCTCCAGATGATCCGGGATTTCAAAATCATCTTCCGTATACCATTTTCCACTTTCTTTGAATACATAAATTTTTATCTGGTTCATTATTACATCTTTTCCTCCCTGTTCTTCTACTGCAAAATACACAAAGCACCAGTAAATACCAGTGCTTTGCCCAACATATGATTTAATTGGTGTCCGTATTTCTAAGTTATGCATCTCAAAAATTTCTTTCCGTAAGACGCATCCTCATGCGGCGGAACCGCCCGTTGATTCCGTGTACGGTAGTGGAAAATATGTCTGCGATCTCCCGGCAGGTCAGTCCGTCAGCCTTCAGGTATACCATCTGCTGTTCTGTTTCCGTCAGGCAGGATAACACCTCCATTGCAAACAGCCGATCGGCGGCCTGCGCCTGCAAATCTTTCTGACGGTCGGGCAGGATTTCATTCAGAGCCAGCCCGTCACTTGTATGGGTATGGATACTGACCGTAGGTGCCTTGCGCTTTGGCTTGTTCTCATAAGAGTAATGTTTGTTCAGGCTGTCGCTCATTTTTGTCCTTGCAATCGTGCTGAATCGGAAATGGGACAGGGCAGGGTTTTCATCATACTCCTGTACCGCCTGAAGATAGCCGAAAATCACGATGTCATAGTAATCGTCAGCCGAGAGTCCTTTCTGGTTCAGAAACCGGAATACAACATTCTGGTTTTCCTCCGCAAACTGTTTCTGCAAGGGTGTCATTTCATGTAATTTGCTCATATATCATTCTCCTTTTCCTAAAAAGAAACACCAAAATGGTATTTCCTTCTTCCAAAATCATATCCGAGCCTGTATACAGGCTATTATCAATAATAATAATTGACCACAAAAAAAGCAGCCTTCACATTTAATGTGAAAACTGCTTTATATATCCAGACCAGTTGCCCTCAATGGCCTAATACTGCTTTAATCTCATCAATACCATAATCGTATTTAAAGGCAATCTGCTCATCAGACATTCCAGACTGATAATCCGCAATCATTCTGGCTGCAATCGCCAGTCCCTCATGAATTCCTTCATGTCTGCCCTCATTCCGTTCATAACTTCTCACTGCATTTATGTCCGCTTGTGCATATTTTTCTGCCAACAGCATAGCCCTTACCTCCTTATTCTCAGACAACTCCTTTACCTCCGCAATAATATCCCTCATTAAATTATTATCTTTTGCGGATTTAAACACCTTTTCATCGTTAATGTCAGCAACCAGACTTAATAAAATCTGCAGCTCGTCAAGGCGGTTGCCAGTACTGTCATGTTCCCCGTTCCTGCCTTCCCTGAACTGTTTCAGACATTCATCAAGCTGTACGAATACCATTGTCATCATGGAATTAAATGAAAGGCCAGAATCGGCAGTCCTCTTTTTAAACCTATGTATGTATCCTAATCTCCCGAAAAAATTATACATAGGTCGGTCTAAACGGCTTACATAAAGAATTATTTAGAATTTTAATATGTATAATTGATTTACTTGAGAGTAAAAAGTTTTTTGTAAAAAAATAACCCCTCAGGATGAATTTATGGTATCTTTAAGTTACCAACACTTAAGAAAGATACAAACCACCAGAAGAGTTATTCTGTGTATAAGTTTACCATACTTTCCAGTGGTTTTCCATACGATTATGATGAATTTTATTAATAAAGTCCTGTGCCATTTTGAATCCTGTTTTTCCCGTAAAGCATCTTTTGGCTGGTTTGTTACCATTACCCTGGGCCTGATGCTGCGTTCCGACAAGCTTGGTATTACTTCTGTTATCCGCGATCTTGCGCTTTGTCCGGGATGTTATGGTTCCATGATCCATTTTTTTCGCTCATCCTCCTGGTCGCTGGAAAATCTACGTCTGCGCTGGTTTTCGGCGGTGAAGGAATACTCCCCACTTTATCAGGAAGGCGGTTTCCATGTCCTTGTGGGGGACGGGGTAAAGCAGTCCAAAGAAGGGCGGCGAATGCCCGGAGTGAAGAAACTGTTTCAGGAATCCGAAAACTCTGCAAAACCAGAGTATATCCACGGGCATATGTTCGGTGGTCTTGGTATCTTGGCTGGCAATGAACGCAGCTGGGCATGTATCCCCTTAAGCATCCGGCTCCACGACGGCCTCCAGGCTGCCAGGGAGTGGAAGGACGCGGCTGTTTCCAGCTCCTCACATGTAATAC
>ERZ779622.916-NODE-916-length-13870-cov-4.526384_pt1 | contig 13870 bp, 16 predicted proteins | sample MGYA00514188_ERZ779622 | MGnify/ENA primary metagenome ERZ779622 (study PRJEB29562, sample SAMEA4376702) | mouse gut metagenome | isolation source: Cecum | study: EMG produced TPA metagenomics assembly of the A DSS colitis mouse model was used to assess the...
GAATACAGCCTGTCTTCTCCTTTTGCTTATAATTTTCCAGATTGCCCCCGATGTGAAGAGCCAGGTAGGCGATCTCGTCCTCGTCGATGCGATAGCCCGTCATTTGATTCAGACAGTTCGCCGCCCCCACCGCGCAATCAAAAATCAGGGGACATGTCTTTTTAATGTGATCCGTCAGCGGATTTTTCGCCGCATAGGCATTTTCCAGGCGCAGCAGGAGATTGTTGATATGTACGGCAAACTTGACTACAAATTCCTCATCCCCGGTATCAATAAAATAATTTTCATTTAAATACTCCAGCACACGGTTTACGATAGCCATGCTGCCGGGCGGGACAAAGGTGCTGACCTTCTCCCTGTCCAGGGTATTGACGTCCACCTGCATCAGATGGCTCAAAATCAACGCCGTCAGCTCCTGCAGCTCCATGCCTGCAATACGGATGTCAAACACCTCTTCGATCCGTTTCGCAATCCTGCCTATCATTTCCGTCTCCTGCCTCCCAAATTCACGATTTTCAGGCACATGGGTGCGGAAAGTACAGTCCCTCCTGATCCGCTCCATGCTGATGGCCAGATCCAGAAGCAGGGTCAACCTGGCATAGTCGTTGACATAGTAGGGATTCTTTTTACACTCTGTCAGAATAATATCCTGCAGCGCCTCCAATTCAAAATCCGGAAACGCCCTCTGCACCAAATCCAGGCTGACAATATTTTTGTCAAACTCGTCATACAAAATGGCGCTCAAAAGCTTCCGTTTATCCAGCTCCTTCCCCTCCAGCCGGACTGTAGAATTGGACACGCTTGCAAAAAGGCCGTACTCCTTCACCTTTTTGCGCACCTTAACCATATCCTTTCGCAGAGTCTCATAGCTGACAAAAATATCTTCCCCCACGTCAAAGAGATCGATCCCCTCATCCGTGCCGCCGGTCAAAAGCTCCGCAATGATATAGTTGATCCGCTCTGCCTGGGTCTCCGGAAGATGCTCCGTCTGCCTCCCCAGGATCTCTTTTGCCCTCTCCTTGTCAATCCGGTATCCGCTTTTGGATGCCTCGATCAGATTCTCCTCCTGATAGTTGATCTCCCCAATATAATTTTTCACACTCCGATCCGAAACCTGCAGCTGGAGCGCCAGCTGCCTGGCCGTGGTCCACCCCGGCTGCTTCATCAACGCTTTCACCAAAGCCATGTGCTTATCTCTCATTGCTCCCCCTTTTCTCCGGCTGGTTCAGTATCAGAATTGCACCAAAGATGCAAAGAACGCCAATCACTCCAAACCCGTCCATATGCTCCCCCAAAATCACCACACCCAGCACAGAGGCCACCGCCGGTTCCACCGACGCCACAACCGCCACCCGGCTGGCTTCCATAGATTTTAACGCCAGATTATAGCATAGATAAGAAAAAATATTGCACACAAAAGCTGCACAGACCAGCCACAAGCCTGCCGCCGGTTCCGCAGCCACCGCCTTTGCCACACTCCCCAGATCCGCAAACAGGCAGCCTGCCGCACCTGCAAACAAAAAGGCATAGAACAGAACTGTCGCAGGATGATGCCTCTTCAGAAGAATCCCCGCCACAATACTGTAGGAGGCATAGCCAGCTGCCGCCCCAAAGCCCCACAGATACGCGGACGGCGGATACGCGAGAAATCCGGACATTATGCCGGATACAAAGCCACAGCCTGCAATCGCCAGGACGACGGCCGCCCCCTTTTGAATAGTCAATGCTTCACGAAAGACGACGGCCGAGATCAACATTACCAGCGCAGGCGACGTGTAAAGCATCACTGCCGCCACCGACATGGACGCCTTCTCTATGGCAATCCCGTAGCTCACATTAAAAAATAACAGACAGCAAATTCCCGCAGCCGCAAACAGCGGCAGATCCCGCAGCCGGATCACCAAAAGCTTTCGCTTCACCATCAAGCACAGCCCCAGAATCACAGCCGAGACAAGGAATCTTCCCACCGTTAGTTCAATGGAACGGATCCCAAAGCTCCCCAACAGATGGACAAACAGCCCGATTGACCCCCACATACAACCGGAAAGCCCTGCCAGAACCACCGCCCTCTTTCTCTTTTCCTCCATAACATTCCTCTCCCATAGGAAGAAAGCGCCGCCTGTTGCCAGCGGCGCTCTCTTTCAAGCCAGCTCTCTTCCGTTTGATGCAATTACCTTTTTATACCAGTAGAAACTGTCCTTCCTGCTGCGCGCCCGGCTGCCGTTTCCCTCGTCGTCCAGATCTACATAGATCAATCCGTACCGTTTCTTCATTTCTGCTGAGGAACAGCTCACAATATCAATGGGCGTCCACATCAGATAGCCCTTCAACGGCACTCCGTCCCGGATGGCCTCCCTCATCTGGAGGACATGCTCCCTGAGATAATCGATTCGGTAGACATCATGAATCTTTCCATCCGCGTCCGGCACATCCACTGCCCCATATCCGTTTTCCGTGATATAAATATCCACCCCCGGATAGCGCTCCGCGTAGTGATTGAGGTTCACCCGAAGGCCAATGGGATCGATCTCCCATCCCCATTCCGACGTCTTCAGATACGGATTCTTGCTCTTATCCATGGGAGCATACGTATTTTTCGTAGAATCATTAATTTTCGTATAATAATAGCTGGTAGACAAAAAGTCCATCACATTCTCCCGCAGCAGCTCCTCGTCGCCAGGCTCAAAGTGAAGGGAAACTCCCCGCTCCTCAAAATAGCGGAACGCATAGGCCGGATAAAAGCCCCTCAGCTGCACATCCGGGAAGAAATACTGCATCTGATTCTTTCGCTGATTAAACAGCATATCCTCCGGCCTGCAGGTAGCCGGATACGCCAGCTTATCGCTCAGCATCGTTCCCACCAAAAGGCCATCATAATGCCTGGAAATCTTCTTTGCCAGCGCACAGGCCAGAAACTGATGGTGCACGCCCTGATACACAGCCTCCTCAAAATTCTCCGCCCGATCTCCCAGGATGCCTAAGGAATTAAAGGTCAGGAGATTGATCTGATTAAATACAATCCAGTATTTCACCTGATCATGATACCGTTCAAACAACGTCTCACAGTATCGTTTGAAAAAATCCACCAGCCTGCGGTTCATCCAGCCACCGTACTTTTTAACCAGGTGAACCGGAATCTCATAGTGGGAGATCGTCATAAACGGCTCCATTCCATGCGCCCGGACAGACGCTATCAGGCGGTCATAGTATGCAAGCCCTTCCTCATTGGGCTGCTCCTCATCCCCGTCGGGATAGATCCGGCTCCAGTCAAAGGAGGTGCGAAAAGCCCTAAGCCCCATCTCCTCCATCATACACAGATCCTCCTCAAAACGGTGGTAAAAGTCAATCCCCTTCTGCTTTGGATAATACAGAGCCGGATCAAGGGCAAGCGCGTCCTCATCGTTGCGTATCGTGGCGTCCTCCTTGCGGTCATCCCGGTTCTTCACATTCCGGTAAGGGTGAAGGTCGGCAATGGAAACTCCCTTGCCGCCCTCCCGAATTGCGCCGTCCGCCTGATTCGGCGCTATCGCTCCGCCCCACAAAAAACTTTCCGGAAATTCATGCTGAACCTGGTACATAGCGTTACTCCTTTACGTGTTTTTCCAGACTGCGTATCCGCTCATCCGTCTTCTTGTAAAGATGAATCAATTTTTTCGCCAGATTGTACTCTGAAAAAATCGTCATCACCGTATCCTGCGCATGTGTAAACAGAAGGGAGTACTCATATCTCGTCCCCGCTGCTTCAGACTGCACCACGCCCGTCTGGGATACATGGGCCTGCCTGAGCTCCTCCTTCGCATCAACCAGTTTTTGCTCCGCCTCTTGGTACCTGCCTTCTCCGGCCTCGTCCAGAGCCTCCATCACCAGATTGCGCGCGTCTCCCGCATGAAGTATAATCTGCATTGCCACCTCGGCAAGCTGTTCTCTTTGCGCCTCATAATCCATTGTATCTGCCATCATCATTCAAACTCCTCTGCTCTATACTACAGTTCCATTTTCCTCTTCCGCTTCCAGCTTTAACTGCTGCCGGTCATAAATTTTGAAGAAGGGGAAGAAAATCAAAGCCGCCACAGCCAGGTTAACCGCCGTCAAAATCAGTCCGGAGATACTGTGATTCACCAGCCAGGAACTGATGAATACCGGACAGTACCACATATTAAACACCTCCACCGGAATCGCCACCAGACCGGAGACCTGGGCAAGATATGTAATCAGCGGAAGAACGATTGCTGTAATCCACAGGGGAATCATCAGAATCGGGTTCCAGGCGATACATCCAAACACAATCGGCTCATTGATGTTCAGCACACTGGGTACAATCGATGCCTTGCCCAGGGCTTTCAGTTTCTTGGAGGCTGCAAACAGGAGCATGATAGACAGCGGAAGGGTTGCCCCGCGTCCTCCCAGGCTCAGCCATGCGTAGGTCGCCTCATTGGTAAAAGGCTGCGTTGCTGAAAGTCCATTTGCCACTGCCTCTGCGTTGGCTGTAATCGCCACCAATACAATGGGATTTAGGATGGGCTGGAATACCCAGCCGCTGATGCCCATGGAGTACAGGATCGTAGGGAGCAGATACAGAAGAATCATGCCCGGAAGAGACTGTGCAATGGCGTTCAGCGGAGTGAACAAATTGACAATAGCCGTATAGAGGTCAAAGCCCAGCTGAATCACAAAGAGCCATCCAATCAGCACCACCGTAGCAATGGGCAGCATAGAGTCAAACCACTCTTTCACAAAATCCGGAACTACAGAGTCCCCTTTAAAAAAAGTAAATTTTGAGTACAGGTTCATAATAAAAGCGGTAAAAAGCCCTGCCACAATAGCTACAAACATGCCGCCCGCGCCAAAGGAAGAGAACTGATATACATAACCTGCATCCGTGATCTCCGGGTTCACCAGGATCATAAACAACGCGATGCCGGTAAATCCCGCAATGTGTTTCATTTTATGGTTCTTTTTCAGCTCCAGCACATAATACGGAATCAAAAATACCATAAAAAGAGAAATCAATCCAAAGGTGTAATCCCTCAGGCTTGTCAACACCGGCAGGGATGGAATAAAGTTTTTAATTACATTGTAAATTGTAATCAGAGAACCCACCAGTACCATGGGAAGGGTCTTGATAATTGCCTTCTGCATAGCGGACAGCCACGCATTTGCCGTCAGTGCTTCCATTTTGGGAGCGACCACGTCGCCCATCCAGTTCATGAATTTTTCCATTTGTCTTCTCCCTCGTTTACTTATTCATTCATCAATGCAAGCGCCTGCTTCAGTACAGATTCGCCATCTAAGGTTGCATAGTATCTGCGGTCAATAATAGATGCCTTCACTCCAAAGGGCTCCACATCCTTTTGAATCTCCTCAAACCGATGTTTCAGATGCGGCCCGATCAGAAGAGCGCCTATGTCTTCGATATTCTCCATAATCTCCGTATCGCTCACTGCCCGGATGGATACCTCAAGCCCCTGCTGCTTGGCCGCCTTCCTCATTTTCTGTGCGATAAAGCCGCTGGATGCGCCTGCCCCGCAGGCCAACAGAATGTTCTTCATATTACCCTCTCCTTCCTTAATATACAGGCTTGTTTTTGATGATTCCATTATAAAAAATCCTATCCCCCGCCGCAAATCTCCGATTTCACAATGGTGATGAAAAAAAATACCCCGGCCTCCCGGCCGGGGTCACACTCTCCTTGTTTCACAAATTACAACTCTTCTCCATTGGTAGCAATCACTTTTTTGTACCATTCAAAAGTCTACTTTGCCATCCGATAGATCTTTTCAATATCTTCCTTCCCCAGCTTCTGGATGCCGCCGATGGTCCGCGTCTCCATATAAGTACACTTATATGCCAGCTCCTTCATTTGATCCTCGCCAAGCTCCACGCCCAGCTCTGTGATGCTCACCGGCATACGGATAGAACGGAAGAAATTCTCCAGAGCATCGATGCCCTCCAGCACCGTCTTCTCCGGATCTGCGTAATCATAGGGAATCCCCATGACATTAACCGCGAATTTTGCAAAGCGGGCTACGTCTGAATGGTACACATAACGCGCCCAGCTGCCCCATACAGCAGAAAGCCCCGCTCCATGAGCCACGTCAAACATGCCCCCCAGCTCATGCTCCAGCTGGTGGCAGGCCCAGTCTCCGGTACGTCCGCAGCCGGTCAGCCCGTTATGGGAAAGGCTTCCCGCCCAGAGAACCTCCGCCCTGGCTTCGTAATTCTTCGGATCCTTTAAAAGAATCTTCGCTGCGTGCATGACCGTTTTTAAAAGCCCTTCTGCCAGATAGTCGGTCAGCTCCGTATTCATCTCATGGGAGAAATAGCGCTCCAATGTGTGCATCATAATATCCACGCAGCCGCTCATGGTCTGATATTCCGGAAGGGTATAGGTCAGCTCCGGGTTCATCACAGCGAAACGGGGACGTATGAGAGCGCTGTGCAGGCCGCGTTTCAGCCACCCTTCCTCATTGGTAATCACAGTGGAGTCGCTCATCTCGCTTCCCGTGGCCGCAATCGTCAAAACCACGCCCAGAGGCGTACCCGCCTTAGCCTGGGATTTTTTCAAGTACAAATCCCAGACATCTCCCTCATATTTCATTCCCAGAGCAATCGCCTTGGCAGAATCGATGGCGCTTCCGCCTCCCACAGCCAGGATAAAATTCACGCCCTCCTTTTTTGCCAGCTCAATCCCCTCATACACCAGAGACAGCCGCGGATTGGGCACTGCTCCCCCCAGGCTTACATAGGGAATCCCCGCTTCATTCAGGGATGCGCACACCCGATCCAAAAGTCCGGTTCTTATTACACTGCCCGTTCCGTAATGCACCAGAACCTTTGTCCCATTCTGCGCCTTGATTAACTCTCCCACCTGGGTCTCTGTATCTTTTCCAAAGACCACCTGGGTGGGGGCGTAATACTGAAAATTCATCATCGTTTTTCTCTCCTTTTACAAATTCCCCTATCTCTTTCTTCCATCTATAATCTCAGTATACTCAAAAATAATCCATAATACAAGAACGGAATCCTACGACAGCTCAAACACCTCCAGATCCTCCGGCACATACAGATTTCCTGAAAAATGCGGCCTTCCCTCCGCCAGATACAGCTCTTTACGCCGGGCAATATTCTTGTCCTCTGTATGATAAAGGATCAGGTTCTTTACTCCCAGCTCCTGCGCCATCTCACAGGCGTCCTTCACCGTCGTGTGGCATTTCTCATAAGGCTTAAACTCATCCGCCTGGCCGTACAGACAGAACGCCTCATGCAGCAGCCAGTCCGCATTCTTCACATACTCGTATTCGCACTCCCGGTAAGGCTCATCCCCTGCAAAAGTAAAACGCTGCCCATTCCGGAGAGTCATAGTAAAGCCATACTGTTTTGCCTTTACAGACTGGATGTCAAAAAACTTCACCCGATAGCCCAGGATCTCCCGCACATCACCGTCCTCCAAAGGATGAAGGAAAATACGCTCTCCAATAAGTTTTACAAATTTCCCCTGTACGGTCAGGCGCACAATGGTCATCAGTGTCTCCGCCAGATCCCGGTGGCAGTAGAGATCGAGATTCCCTTCATATTTTCCCTGTTTCATCCGCGCCGCAATCATTCGGATCATCCAGACCATCCCCAGTAAATGATCCGTATGCTCATGGCTCAAAAAGATCTGATGGATCTCATCCAGAGGGATCCCGGCCTTCTCCAGCTGCGCCAGAATTCCATTTCCACCTCCCGCGTCTACCAAAAAATAACCCTGCTCATTTTGAATCGCCGAACAGGTATTGTAGCATTTCGTCACATTGGCATTTCCTGTACCAAGAATAATCAGCCGTTCCATTTTTCTTCCTCCTCTGTCCCAGTTTCGCAGAAAGTATCAATTCCCCTGTAATCCACTGCTTCTATTCATTCTGTATTTTTTATCTTATCCAAAAAAAAGTTCTTGGTCAACTCATTCTTCATGCTGAAAAATAAGATGCCATAAGCATATGATGCAGTTACCTCTTCTTATACGACAGCAGCCCTCCCTTTTCCAGGGAGGTGCTGTCTAATCCGGGCTTAAAAGTTTAAGTGGTAATATAAGTATTGTACCCCTTCTCCCGCACTTCCCGCTCCATAGCAATGGCATTGCTCAGCCGGGAAAATGCTCCTACCTGTACCTTGTACAGGCCGTCCTGGTACACGATAAACGCCGGGAAGCCGTCGTTTTCCAGAAGCTGGAGTAAATTGTCCGCATTCTGGCGCTCACGGAAAGCCCCTGCCTGCACCCGGTAAAGCTCTTCCGGTTCCATAGGCGGCGCCGGTTTCTCGGGCGGCATGGGAGGAACGGGCCGCATGGGAAATCTATGGCGCTCCTCCGGTTCTTCCTCCTCTACGGCACTGGAGGATACGGCCTGCCCTTCCAGGGTTTCCATAATTCCGTCCGCGATGGCCTGTGCAACAGCCTGGAATTTAGAGTCAAAGAGCTGATTGTCCTTATCGCTGTCGATAAAGCCGGCCTCCACCAGAAGGGCCGGCATCTGGGTACTGTTCAGCACCACCAGATTGGGCCTGAGGCTGATGCCGATATCCCGGAAGCCCAAGGCTGCCAGGTTGGCGTCGATTCTCTCTGCTATCTCTTTCTTAATCCCGGAATCATCAAAAATAAGAGTTTGAACCCCGTTATACTGGCCGGGATACTGGCCCGCATTCCGATGGATGGACACAAAGAGATCCGCCCCCTCTTCATTGGCAATGGCAGCCTTCTGTCCTACGGACTGGGTTACATCGCTGGTCCTGGTATAGCTTACGTCTAAGCCGTTTGCCTCCAGAATCTTTCCCACTGCCATAGCAAGGCGCAGCGCATCGTCGCTCTCCCTTCTGCCCTGATATACTGCTCCCGGATTGCTTCCTCCGTGCCCGGCGTCTACTACGATCTTTGTTGCCATAAAATCTCCTTTTGCTTTTTTCCTTTCTAACTAAGATATGCGGAAAAACAATGGTTGTGAAAAGGGGAAAAATATAGTAACATAGGGCAGAAAGGAAGGAATGCCATGACAGCAAAATGTGCAGTGATCACAGGGGCCTCCCGGGGAATCGGGGCTGCGGCCGCAGAAAAATTTGCCGGGGAGGGCTGGAATCTCTGCCTGACCTGCATCCGCTCCGGGGAGCGCTTAGAGCATCTGGCCCGGCGCCTTCACGGAGAATTCGGCATCACCTGTCTTCCCTTTACGGGCGACATGGGAAATGAAAAAGATGTAGAGAAATGTTTCCGGCTGGTGCAGGAGCGCTTCGGCCGGCTGGATGCCCTGGTCAACAACGCAGGCATCTCACGGACAGGACTGCTCACAGACCTTACCTTGTCCCAGTGGGAGGACATCATGCGGACCAATACGACTTCCGTATTCCTCTGCTCCCGTCAGGCCGTTCCCAGCATGCTGCGCCTGGGCTCCGGTGCTATCGTGAATGTTTCCTCCGTCTGGGGCTGTGTGGGAGCTTCCTGCGAAACTGCCTACTCTGCGTCCAAAGGCGCAGTCAATGCCCTTACTATGGCTTTAGCCAAGGAACTGGCTCCCAGCGGGATCCGGGTCAACGCCGTGGCCTGCGGAGCTATCGACACAGATATGAATGCCTGCTTTACAGAGGAAGAGAAAGCCGCCCTGGCGGAAGAGATTCCGGCCGGACGGTTCGGGCTTCCCTCCGAAGCGGCAGATCTTATCTTCTCCCTGTGTGTCCGGTCCTCCTATCTCACAGGACAGGTGATACGGCTGGACGGGGGATGGATTTAAGGAGTGATAAACTATGAAAATTATCAAACAGACCGGCATTATTTTTTTCATCTGCTGGATCAGCGTGATTCTGGAAGCCCTTCTTCCATTTGCCTTTCCTGCCAGCGTCATCGGCATGGTACTTCTCCTTCTTTTTCTGCTGTCCGGACTTTTAAAAGTAGAACACATCCGGGAGAAGTCCGATTTTCTGCTGGCAAATATGGCATTTTTCTTTATCCCCGCCGGAGTCAATGTCATGAATTATCTGGACATCCTAAGGCAAAACTGGCTGCCTCTGCTGGCCGTGTGCCTCCTGACCACCGTAATTACCTTTGCGGCGACTGCATACAGCGTCCGTTTTACCATGAGCCTGCTCTCAAAGAGAAAGGAGGGACAGTCATGAAAGAACTGTGCTCCTCCCCTTTTTTCGGTATTGCATTGAGCATTCTGGCTTTCTGGATTGGTGTGAAAATCCAGGCACGGACCAAGTCTGTTCTCTGCAATCCCCTGCTGATTGCCATTGTACTGATTGTCCTGCTGCTTTCCCTTCTCAAAATCCCTTATGAGAGCTATAATGAGGGCGGCGCCGTAATTAACATGTTCCTGGCTCCGGCTACCGCCTGCCTGGCAGTCTCCATCTACACCCGCATCCGGCTTCTGAAAGAATACTGGCTGCCGATTCTTGCAGGCTGTACGGCAGGTTCCCTGGCCTCTATGGGAAGCGTCTTTCTGCTCTGCCGCTTATTCGGGCTGGACTCTTCCATGACCGCCTCCCTGCTGCCCAAATCCGTGACTACCCCCATTGCCGCAGAGGTATGCCGGACCCGGGGAGGTATCGTTCCGGTTACGGTCATCGCTGTTATCTTCACCGGAATCCTGGGAAGCATCCTGGCACCTTTCCTGATCCGTGTGTTTCATGCAGAAAATCCTGTAACCGCCGGCCTTTCCATCGGAGCCTGCAGCCATGCCGTCGGCACCTCCAAGGCCCTGGAGCTGGGAGAAACCGAAGGCGCCATGAGCGGCCTGGCCATCGGCATCTGCGGAATCATCACGGTGCTGGTGTCCCTGATACTTCCCCATAGTTTCGGATAATCACTTCCGTTCCGGTCCGTTTCTTCGGATCGGAGTTGATGGCCCGGCGCACAGAGATTTCCTCCAGGAGGAAGTCTGCATACAATTCCCGGATCAGCTCTGTGTTATGGTTCGTCAGCATACACAAGACTCCCCGTTCTGCCAGTTTGCGGAAAAGTCCCGCCAGCCTGCGGTGTTCGCTTTCCGCAAACCCTTCCTTGGTATAAGAATCAAAAGAGTCTGGATTCAGAGGCGCATAAGGGCTGTCAAAATAGACAAAATCCCCTTCTTCTGCATCCGACGCCGCAGCTTCAAAGTCCTGGCAGGTAATGGTTACAGATTTCAGATACCCGGATATCTGCCGGATATTTTCAATATCCATAGAAGCAACCTGCTTTTTCTGATTCCACGGGACATTGAAACATCCTTTTGTATTGACCCGGTAAAGACCATTGAAACAATGCTTATTCAGGTAAATAAAAAGAGCCGCCATCTCTGTGTCATAATCTTTCTTTTTCAGCTTATCGTTGTACCGTTCCCGCATCTGGTAATAGAATTCTTTTGTACAGGTCACCTGATCCATAGAAGCAAGAGCCGCAATCAGGGAATCCTGGTGATCCCGGATCTCTGTGTAAGTGTGAATCAGTTCCCGGTTGATATCGTTAATAAAGGCACAGGCAGGTTTCTGGTGAAACATCAGGGCCCCGCCTCCTACAAAGGGTTCATAGTAATGTTTCCAGGTATCCGGCATACGAATGCGCAAGGCTTCCAGCATCTGCCGTTTTCCGCCGGCCCACTTTACAAAAGGCTCCATATTGGAACTGCTCATCTTCAAAATCTCCTTATGCTCTTCTAGTTTATCCAAGCTGCACCGTCTGATCGATGCTCACGGAACAGATCATGCTTCGGCCTCCGTCTTCATGCCGTGCTTCCGGCTGACGGTTTCCATAATAACATTACAGGTTTCCGCAGACGCCACAATGGCTATAATTTCTTTCTCCGCCTGGACTTGAAAGCCGTAAAATTTCTCCGTGTCCTCCGGGCCCGCCCAGCGTTTTTCCCTGTCCCCGCCCCACAATGGATACCATCAGTTTAATCATCTCAATCTCCCTGTTTTCTGCTCCTAATCTTCATAGGTCTCCCTGCCAAAATACACAATGCAGTCTTCCAGATCCCACACGGAAACCGCATTTTCCAGCTCTCCTGCCGCCTTTCTTTTTTCCAGATAACGCCGGATCTGGCTGGACATGCCAAATACTTGAATGGTAAGCAAAGGTGTCATCGCCACCATGGCAGCCACACCGAAGGCGTCTGCCAGAATGTTTCCGCCCACCGCCTCGCAGGCTCCCATGGCCAGGGGCAGCAAAAACAATCCGGCAATGGGCACAACCGCCAATGCTACCTCTTCCAGATAAGCCGGCAGCCCTGCGGAAAACTGTTTGGCAGCATCCCGGGTAGTCACAATCTCAACAATCTCGGCTGCCGTGTAGGCCACCTCCTCCGGCCGGTACCAGATCCCAAAAAGCAGCACGGAAAGCACGGGTCCTATGCTGCATAGGGAAATCAAGCCAAAGCTGTCGCTGCCGGAATTCTTATCACTCCGGACGGAAGCCATACCAATACCAAGAGCCATAATAAAAGGAACCGTAATAGGCCCCGTAGTCACACCCCGGAATCAAAGGATACAGGGATAAAGCCCTCCGGCGCCAGCACTGTCAGAATCAGGACCAGCCCGTAAAAAAGCCCATGCCAAAGACAAGCAGCAAGGCCCCAAACAAAAAAGAACCAGGGTACCGGGAGGCAGCGGGGCAATCGTAATGCTCAAAAGCAATACGATTGCCGTAATAGGAAGCACCGACGCCACTGATTCGTATACTTTCTCCATCAAAAGCTTATTTTGCCGCATACAACTCCTCCTGTCTGTTTCTATATTACTACAGAACTGGAAAAAGAGCGACGGAAAAATTATAAAAATTTTGTGATTTAAAAAATTATCCCCGTTTCTCTTCGTAATCCTTCAGAGAATCCAGAGCCTCTTTCCCCAAAGGAACCAGGGCAATCATGTTAAATATAGTCATAAGACCCACACCAATGTCTCCCAAATCCCACACAAACGTGTACGCCGCCAGGCCCCCAATAAAAAGCATCACCAGGGCCAGCACTTTATACAGCGTCTGGGAAATCCAGTTATCCCCGAAGAGATAGGCCACGTTGGGCCGGGCATAAAACAAAATGCCGATAAAGGTAGAAAAACTAAACATCCAGAGAATCACAGCAATAAAAATCACGCCGAATTCACCGATGTGATAACGCATAGCCTCCTGCAGAAGATCCATACCCTCCAGTCCGGCCGTGAGCCCGGCAGGAGTCAGCAGCATAATCATGGCAGAGCAGCTGCAGATCACAAGGGTATCGATAAATACGCCAAGAGCCTGCAAAAGCCCTTCTTTGGCCGGATGGCTGATATCTGCGGCCGCGGCTGCACAGGGCGCAGACCCGGAGCCTGCCTCATTGGAAAAAAGCCCTCGCTTAGCCCCGTTCATAATCACTGCTCCGAAACCGCCTCCCGCAACCTGGCGCAGGCCGAAAGCTTCGGAAAAAATCCGCTGGAACACGCCCGGAAGCTGTCCCGCATTCTTCACTATCACAAAGATGGTAAACAGAAAATAGCAGGCTGCCATCACCGGAACTACCACATCCAGCACCTTGACTGTGGCATTCTTGCGCAGGACAATCACCGCCGAGACTGCCACCAGAACAATGGTCGTATAAAGGGGCGGAATCCGGAAAGCATTGGAAAAAGCCGAAGACACGGAATTGCTGATCACCTGGCTAATCCCGCACCAGCAGATCAGGCCTGAGACGGCAAAGAGAACTGCCAGCAGGGAGCGTTTCCGCCTGCTGCCCTTCCTGAGAAAAAAGTGGTGTATATAATAAGCCGGGCCTCCCCGGTAGCCTCCGTAAAGAGGATCTTTTTCTTTATAAATCTGAGCCAGGGTCGCCTCCACAAAGGCAGTAGACGCACCCAGAAGGGCCGTGACCCACATCCAGAAATGCATCTA
>ERZ779622.918-NODE-918-length-13848-cov-4.977887_pt1 | contig 13848 bp, 15 predicted proteins | sample MGYA00514188_ERZ779622 | MGnify/ENA primary metagenome ERZ779622 (study PRJEB29562, sample SAMEA4376702) | mouse gut metagenome | isolation source: Cecum | study: EMG produced TPA metagenomics assembly of the A DSS colitis mouse model was used to assess the...
TTGGAGCGCCTGCCCCTGTGCAGACAGTTAAACATTATGATGGACGCCGCCCGCTTCGCTTCGTTCTGCTTCCAGATCCGTTTGTCCAGATAATTATATAGCTTCTCTCCTCTGTCAAACTGCCGCAGCAGATCTGCCTCCCCATCGAGTTCCCCGCAAACATCATCGTTGTCCTCCGCATCGGAATCATCGACATACCACAGTCTTCCTTCTGCCGTCTAGTCATCGTATCGCATTGTGAATTCTCCTTTCCTTGTCGTTTTGCCGCCCCTACGATAAAAAAGTCATAGGTTCAATGCCTATCTGTATCAGAACGCCCTTTGTGACGCGCTCCAGGGTATCTTTGTTGAGCCGTCCTGCCTTCCTGAGGATCCTCACGGCGTCAAGCGACCTCGTCTGAGCGCACAGGGCAACCGCATCCCGCGTCACTCCCTCCTCTTTGTTTGCGGGGATGAGGACATTCGTCGGCAGCTCCAGTCTGTTTATCTGTGTCGTCAGCGGCACTACAGTATATACATGGTTGTGACAGTTCACCCAGTCATTGCTCACAACGACCACCGGACGTCTTCCCGCCTGCTCACTCCCATGCTCCGGTGCGCCAAGGTCCACCAATAAAACGTCGCCTCTTTTAATCTTTCTTTTGCCTGTTCTGCTCATCTTGTTTTTCTCCTTTCTCTGCGCATCAAAAAAGGCGCATGGTTTCCATTGCGGACTGTCCGCCGTTGTTCCCATGCACCTTTTATTCTTTTTTCTCTTTACACATTACCGCCTCTGACTGCCTTCGCCCAAAGTCCCGGCAGCTCTATCAATCATCGTACCCTTCCTGCCACCTTGTCTCGGCGGCCACCGCCTCCTCATAAGCGTCGTCGAGATCTTCTCCCTCTGCGCCAAGAAGCTCTTCCCAATCAATACTCATTTTCTGTTCCTCCTTTTTATCCTGTGATTTTGCTGTACTCAGTTATCTGTAAGAGACAACTGCGACTTCTTTCTCTGCTGCCCTTACACCTACATGATATGCACGTACCATTTTCTTCCGTATTTTTTACGGAAGATCAAAATTTTCCCCTCATGCCTCCTCACACAAGCTTCATAAACGCGCCAAGATTTCCCCTCCGCCCATGGCTCGCCCGATGAGAAAACAGAAAATCCGGATTACAGCATGTGCAGATATCCGTCACCTCGATCTGCTCTGCAGGGATTCCAGCCTCCAGCATGACAAGGCGGTTTGCCTCCCAGAGATTTAACTGATATTTCCCGGGTTTTGTCCGGTAAAAAAGGGAATCCCACATGCTCTCCTCCGGAAAAGCTCTCCGAAACTCCTCGATGACATCCTCACTCACCTCATAACAATCCTGGCAGATGGACGGTCCAATCGCCGCACGGACATCTTCCGGTTCTGTCCCGAAAGCCTCCCGCATCTTCTCCACTGTTTTTCTGCCGATCTTCTGCACGGTTCCCCGCCAGCCGGAGTGGGCGAGACCGATCGCACTCCTCACCGGATCCACAAAAAACAGGGGCACGCAATCCGCAAAAAAAGTGCAGAGCACAATCCCCTTCTCCTGTGTGATAAGTCCGTCTACCTCCGTATAATCTTTCGGCTTTACGATCCCTTTCCCCCTGTCTTTCTCCGTGACAAGCCGGATATGGTCCGTATGGGTCTGGTCCGAGCAGACCATATCCTCCACACTGCTCCCCAGCACCTCCGCGATCCGACGGTAATTCTCATCCACCGCTTCCTTTTCATCCCCTCTCGCATAGCTGAGATTCATCGATCGATAGATCCCCTCGCTGACACCGCCCTCCCTGGTGGAAAAAAGATGGCGCACCACCCCTGTCCTCTCCAATCCCGGAAAGGTGAGGTATGTCACGCCATTTTCCGCCGTATGTACTGCCAGGGCTTCCCGCCCCTCTTTTCTGTTTAATTCCATGTCGACTCTCCAATATATGTTTTTATGCATTCCTTTTTGTCAAATTGTTCAGCCATGCCATTCATAAGTCACTGGAATCTGCATATCCCATTCTGCACGGCTGAACTGGTTACACATATTCATACGCATTCCGAAACCAGCTGATCTTTTCCCCGCAGATCGCCACCACATCAAACCGCACCGGAGAAAAGTCTCCCATCTCATGCAGCATCCGATAGTAGTCCGCCACCCGGCATATCCTCCACTGTTTCCTGTAATCCACCGCCTCCTGCGGCATGCCCATTCGCGTATTCCTGCGATACTTCACCTCCACGAAAACCGTGGTCTCTCCGTCTTTCGCCACAATATCGATCTCCCCATACCGGTTCCGAAAATTGTGACATACGATCCGCAGGCCCCGCTCCTCCAGAAACGCTCCTGCTTTTTTCTCGTAGAATTCTCCTACTCTCCTCTTATTCATAAAGCCCCTTCCCTCTCTCCGGGCCAAGGCTTACAACCGTTCTATTTCCCCATTCCTGCAAGCCCCCCGGAATGGCAATCCAATTCTCAAGGAGCCCCTTAAAAAGCGTCGGCACTTAACGAGGTTTTTCACGAGTTTAGTGTCCGCTACGCTTTTTACGGAGCGAGAGCGCGGCGACGGAGAAATGGATTACCATCTGGGGGCCTGCCAAATCACTTTTTCATCTTCGCCCGAATCTTATCCATCGCATCCACAAACACCAGTATCTCCGCCACGACCTCATAGAGCTCCGGCGGGATCATCTCCCCGATATCCAGCCGGGACAGCGTGTTTGCCAGCTCATTGTCCTGATGCAGCGGCACATTTGCCTCCTTCGCCTTCTCGATGATCTTCTCCGCCAGAACCCCCTTGCCGGTGGCAATGATCCGGGGCGCCTCATCGTTGGGGTCGTACTCCAGCGCCACCGCCGTCTTTGGTTTCTTATCTTTCCCATTCCCCTGCGCCATACACTATGCCCTCACATCAAAAGCCGTGTAAGAGACCATCGTATCACTCTCCTCAATTCCCCGGATACGGGACATGACGTTCTCCTCCTGCTCCTTCTCCTTATATTTCATCTCCGACTGCATATGATATCCCTTCTTCTCCAGCCGCTCATTCAGGAGATGAATATGATCCGCCAGAAAATCCAGTACGCCCTCGTTCGCCAGTGTAAACTGCGTGGAGACATCGTAATCTTTCATCTTCACGTAGATATCCAGATCTCCCAAATGCTCCATCTCCAAGTGAAGCAGCGCGCTGGTCGAACCGTCCTCGGAAACTTTTCCCTTCTTTTTCTGATAGACATACAACTCTCCGTGCGCGTTCTCCATGGATGTTTTTAACGGTATCTGGAGATAGGGAAACATCTGATTCACATTCTGCATAAACTGCAGATTCTGATTCAGCTGATGTACCGCCTGCCCTGCCTGCGTATCCGCTTTTCCGGCCGCGGAAAAGATCTCCTGCAACTGCCCGGACTGGTTTTTTATCTTCTGATAAAAATTCTTCACTTCCTCTTTATCGGCAAAACTTTCCGGTTTTATTGTCCATTGTTCCGACAGCAGACTTCTCACCTGCGCCGTGAAATCTTTCTGCATCCCCTGCAGACGCTCCTCCAGGCCTTCCGGCAGCTTAAGTCTTCCCTGCTCCGCCAGTTTCGCGCCGTCCTTCAACAGCACCGCGCCGTCCTCGTCCGCCAGCTGCTGCAACACTCTCGTCGTCACCTGGTTTAAATCCGTCCCGCTCTGTCCGTTTATCCGACCCTCGCCGAGATCTCCCCCCTCCGAGATCTCTTTCATCAATCCGTCCAGCTCCCGCATAAGCGACGTCACAGAAGCCTTCTCTCCGCCGGTTTCCCCGCCCTGAAGCGCCTCCAGCATATCTTTCATAAACTGAACCCCGGCCAGCGGCTTCCCTTCCCCGTCAAAAGAAGAAAGCACTCCGGGCAAGGCATCCGTTATGTGATCCATCGTGTGTAAAAGCTGATGCTGCATGTTCTTTGTCGCCTCATACTGCATCACATTGGTCTCGTTGATCTCCAGCCCCATCGCGGTTAATCTGACAATCGTGTCAGGTGATGCCTGCGGAAAATCCGCGACTGCCTTTCCCATCTGCCACAGACTGCTCTTATCGATCGGCAGCCCCTCCTCCATCATACTGTTTACCATCGCGATATTCTCGCCGGTAAGCGGCATTCCCGCCGCGTTCAGCGCGCCCATGGCAGCGCTTTTTCCCGCGGAAAGATTGGTATACAGAGGACTCAGCGTCAACTTATCATCCGAATTTCCTTTTACTTCAAAGAGCATCTGTTGTCCGACGGAGGCTTTGATATCCCCGTCCAACCTGGCCCCTATCTCCACGCCGCTTCCGATATCCAGCAGAATCTGACTACCCTGCATGGAGCTGATCCTGCCTCCGACGGTCTGCCCGGCCACCAGAGAATTTAAGACCGCGCTGGCGTGGAGCTGCTTTGCGACAGCGGAAGCGGACGCCACATTGCCCGCCGCGCCTGTCTGATTTGTCTGTCCTGAAGTTACTCTGGATAAAATATCCGTAAGTGTGATATTCATAGATTTTTAATGAAACTCTTCCTGTGAATGGGCGTCGGCCCGTATTTTCTGATCGCTTCTATATGCATGGCGGAACCATACCCCTTATGGGAGGCAAAACCGTACTCCGGATAGACCTCGTCATATCGGACCATCAGCCGGTCTCTCGTCACCTTCGCCACGATGCTGGCCGCCGCTATGGAAATGCTTTTCGCATCCCCCTTGATGATCGGCACCTGCCTGATCTCTATGCCCGGAATCGTGACCGCGTCGTTGAGCAGCAGATCCGGTTCCGTGGAGAGAGCGCGCACCGCCTCCCGCATCGCCTCGTAAGTCGCCTGCAGAATATTGATCTCGTCGATCCGCGCCGGCGTATTGAAACCAATGCCCACCGCAAGGGCGATCTCCATGATCTCGTCGTATAACTCTTCTCTCTTTTTTTCGGATAATTTCTTGGAATCGTTTAGATACAGAAGACTGCAATTTTTTGGCAGGATAACGGCTCCGGCCACCACCGGTCCCGCCAGAGGTCCCCGGCCCACCTCGTCGATGCCGCAGATATAAGAATACGCATCATACTGCCTCTCATACCGTTTCATCTCCTCCGTGCGCCGCACTTCCCTCTCGTATGACTCGATCCGCTTTCTCGCGGAAGCGACCGCCGCCTGCACCCCGCTTCTCGCATCCCCTTCATAGGAAGCGATAAGCTGCGGCAGACCGGCGATCCCGCACTCCGAAAATTTCTGTCTTATCTCCGCCGTCTTTTCCATACTTCCCCTTTTGTCTCTACTGATGTTTCAGCTTCCCGAATTTTTCAAACGGATAGATCCGCACCCAGGCCCTGCCAATAATATCATCCTTATGGATATTTCCCACCAGCTCGGCCCTGCCGTCGGTACTGTTGTTCCGGTTATCTCCCAGCACAAAATATTCATCCTCGCCCAGAAGTATCTCATCCTCCGCCCTGCCAGGGTCCTGGATGACCTCCAACCCGTAACTTTCCTCGAGCTGTTCTCCGTCGATATAGATATTGCCGTCCCAATCGATCCTCACCGTCTCTCCCGGCATACCAATGATCCGTTTGATGTAGTAGGTCTCCTCCTCATACTGGAACGGAAAGACGATGATGTCAAAGCGCTGGGGCTCATGAAAGCGGTAGGAAATTTTATCTACGATCAGATTGTCCGCATCCTGCAGCGTCGGCTCCATGGAGCTGCCCTGCACCTCGGTCCTCTGCCCCACATAGTGAATGATCAGATACGTCGCCAACAGCACCACCAGCAGATAGATACTCGTACTCAATATTTCCTTTACAACACTCTTTTTCATCTCCGTCACCTCTTACGCATTGTCTGTCTGCGGCAGCTCCAGAGTAATTCTCCCCAGCCTGCCGCTCCTGAAATCATCCAGCAAAAGAGCCGCTGCCTTCTCCGTATCCAGCTCTTCGCCTTTCAAAAGGCATCCACGCTTTCCCGCAATATCTCTCAAAAGCTCAAACGCTTCTCTGTCCTCCTCCACGCCGTAGCGCTTCGCAAGCGCTCCTCCATACCTTTCGCGCAGCATTTTTATCAGGTCCTCCGCCATCTCCTCCACCTGAATCACATTGTCATTCATGGACCCGATCAGCGCCAGCTTCAGACCCACTTCCTGGCTCTCAAACTTCGGCCACAAAATACCGGGCGTATCCAGAAGTTCCAGGGACTTATTCAGGCGGATCCACTGCTTTCCCTTCGTGACCCCCGGCTTATTCCCGGTCTTCGTGCAGGCTTTCCCCGCAAAAGAATTGATAAACGTAGATTTTCCCACATTGGGAATTCCCACCACCATCGCGCGGACCGGCCTGTTCAAGATGCCCCGCTTTCTGTCCCGCTCGATCTTTTCCCTGCACGCCTCCTGCACAAGACCGTGTATAGCCTTCATGCCGCCGCCGTGCTGGGAATTGACTTCCAGCACATACATTCCCTGCCCCCGAAAATATTCCTTCCACAGTTTACCCGCGCGCTCATCCGCCAGATCAGACTTGTTTAACAAAATCAGCCTGGACTTATTTCTTCCCAGCGCGTCGATATCCGGGTTCCTGCTGGCGGCCGGAATCCTCGCGTCCACAAGTTCTATCACAAGATCGATAAGCTTTATATTCTCTTCCATCATCCTCCGGGCTTTTGTCATATGTCCCGGATACCATTGATAATTCATACTCTCCGACTTCCCGTCTACTCGATAAATCCTATTCTGTCAATGCTGTTTCCCAGCTTGAACCACGCCTTCCCCGCGATCGTCTCCGCTTTCACCGCCCCCACGTTGGCGGAACGGCTGTCCTCGCTGTTGTTTCGGTTATCCCCCAATACAAAATATTCCTCTTCCCCCAGGGTGATGCCTTTCTCGGCAATTCCTCCGTCCTCTATCGTATCATAACTGTCATCTTCCTCGTAGAAATAACCGTCCAGATATATCCTGCCGTCGCTGATGGTGATAGTCTCCCCCGGAAGTCCCACCACGCGCTTGATATAGTAATGCGTATTCTCATTTCCGTTCGGCAGGAAAACGATCACATCGCCTCTCTTCGGCGCGCCGAAACTGTAACTGATCTTGTTGATCAGGACACTCTGGCCATTGTACAGGCAGGGTTCCATCGAGGCACCGATCACACTTGTCTTCAATCCCACGGAATAGACAAACACAAAGGCGATCAAAACGGCAAGCACAAAAAAGAAGCCCCAGCTTCCGATTTCTTTCAGCAATTCCACACTGATCGTCTTTCGTTTCTTATAAAAATGAAGTCCCTTGCTTTTTCTGGACATAATTTTCCCGCCTGTGTAAGTGATAAAATCAGTATAACAAAAAAGGAGAACCATTACAACCGTAACAGTCCCCCCTGTTTTTACCGAACAGCTTCTTTTACTTTTGCCTTCTTACCGGAAAGATTTCTCAAGTAGAACAGTTTCGCTCTTCTCACTTTACCTCTTCTCACTACTTCGACTTTTACTACGTTGGGAGAATGAAGCGGCCATGTCTTTTCTACGCCGATACCGCCGGAAGATTTTCTGACTGTGAATGTCTCGCGGTTTCCGCCGTTCTGTCTCTTAATGACAGTCCCCTCAAAAACCTGAACCCTCTCGCGGTTTCCTTCCTTGATCTTACCGTGTACTCTCACGGTATCGCCGACATTAAACTCATCTACCGTCTCTTTTAACTGAGCCTGTTCAATTTCTCTGATTACATCATTCATTTATTTCTGCCTCCTTATTGATGGGATGTTCTTAATACCTTTGTAACAGAGGACCATCTCTTTATCGCAACAGTAGTATTTTATCACAAAGAAGTGACTATTGCAAGGAAAATTTTATTTATTTGCCGCGTCCCCCCGAAATACGATGCGCCCTGTCTTTTCATCCATGCTCTCCACAACGGCAAGAGATTCCAGACGGATCCCCCTCCCGCGGAGAGCGTCGCCGCCCTCCTGGAATCCTTTTTCTATCACAATTCCCGCGCCGACAAGTTCCGCTCCCGACTTCTCCACCAGATCGATCAGTCCTTCCAGCGCTTTCCCGTTGGCGAGAAAATCGTCTATCAGCAACACCTTATCTCCTTCTCCAAGAAATTCCTTCGCCACGATAATGTCATATATCCGTCCATGCGTATAAGACTGCACCTTTGTAGTATGAACATCCCCGGCGATATTTTTCGTCTGCGTCTTTTTGGCGAACACCACCGGCACATGAAAACTCTGCGCCGCCACACAGGCGATTCCGATGCCGGAGGCTTCTATCGTCAGGATCTTATTGATCTCCGCTTCCTTGAATCGACGCTTAAACTCTTTTCCTATCTCGGAGAACAGTTCAATATCCATCTGATGATTTAAAAAACTGTCCACCTTCAGCACATTCCCCTCTTTTATCTTTCCCTCTTTTCGTATCCTCTCCTTCAGTATCTCCATCCATCTTCCTCCTCTTTTGCCGCGCTGCGGTCCCGCCGCATCCGGTCACAGTCTATGAAATGCCACCTCAGACATCAGTCCACTGATCACATCGTACTTTGCCGCCTGCGTCCCGCTGCACATCACATTCGCCGCCCCGCATGCAGTACAGAGTCTTACCGTCTCCTCCAAACTTCTGCCGGATTCCTCTGATACCGCGAGGGCTGCCACCATGCTGTCCCCGGCTCCCACCGTACTCTTCACCGGAACTCTAAGCCCCTCCGCATAGATGGTTTCCCTTTCCGTCAGATACAGCGCTCCCCTCTCCCCCATCGACACGACCGCCTTCGCGATGCCATGACTTTCCATCAGGGCGCGGGCTTCCCTGTTCAGTTCTTCAGGTGTGTACAGTTTCTTTCCTGTCAGCACGGACAGCTCGTTGTCGTTCGGTTTGATCAGATAGGGTTTCTCCCGGATGCCTGCCGCCAGCAGTTCCCCATCCACATCGAGAAACACCCTGGCACCGCATTCCTTGCAGGTTCTCACCCAGACGCCGTAGGTATCCTTCGGGGCTCCCTTCGGCAGACTTCCCGAGAGAACGACAATATCTCCCTTTTTCAACTCTCCCCGCAGATCCCCCAGCAGACCGTTTAAAACTTCCTCCGGCACAGAGCATCCCGGCTCATTGATGTCGGTGTTCGTGTGGTTGACCGGATCGATCACCTTCAGATTCGTGCGGGTCTCCCCCTCCGAAAAGCGAAACCCTGTTTTGATCTCCATCGCCTCCAGGGCATCCTGTATCATCCGCCCGGTTCTCCCGCCAAGTATCCCGACCGCCGTACTCTCTCCTCCCAGCTCTCTGATCACCTTGGAGACGTTGATTCCCTTGCCGCCCGGGTCCGTCCGCATATCGGTGATGCGGTTGACCGCCCCCACTGTCAGAGAGGGAATTTCCACCGTCTTATCGAACGCCGGATTCAATGTGACTGTATAGATCATCGCAAAATCTCCTCCCCAAAAACGTCCTGTTTCTATCTTATTGCACTTTTGTCAAAACTACAAGTATTCTTTTGAACAAGCAGTGAAAAGATAAAATTTCGCGACCACATGAAAAAAATGCCAAAATGCAGTTGACTAACGCAGAATTTATGCTATAATATTTAAAGTGTATGTGATCAAAAGATTATTTGAAGTCGGTTCATACATGAGAATAACCCATTCAGTCGTTAGTACCGAAGGGACTGAAGGGAGGTCAGGGTGATTTAATGTCTAACGTTATCGTAAAAGAAAATGAATCTTTGGATAGTGCATTACGCCGTTTCAAAAGAAGCTGCGCTAAGGCCGGTATCCAGCAGGAGATCCGTAAAAGAGAGCATTACGAGAAACCCAGCGTAAGGCGTAAGAAAAAATCCGAAGCAGCAAGAAAACGGAAATACAACTAACAGCTGATTTGAAATCTGAACTGCCGCAATATGGATAACATATTCCGGCAGTTTTTTTGATCTAACTGATGTAACAACTCTCCCCTCTCTCATTCCCCCTGGGTCTGCACCTCCTCCAGCTTCTGGAATATATGCCTCAGAAGAAAAGAATTCAGCCATGTTACCAGCGACACGCCGATAAAGAACCAGAGCGTAATTCCGATCAAAATGGTCCGTATCGTCAAAAATGTAGCGATCACCGGGCCGATGGTGATGACCATGATCAGCACCGTGTAAGGCAGCCTGGCGAATATCAGTATCAGCGCGTTCTTCAGCGTATTTTTCACCGTATTGACAAACCTTGCCTGCAGCGCGAAAGCGTAGACCGACCCGCAGACAAGCAATGCTCCAGCGATCAGAAAAACAATCTGCAGCATACCGGCCGCCTTGTGCGGCATCACTCTGAGAACAAGAATATCCAGAATGCATATGACACCGAGCAACAGAAAGACCAGCCAGAGCAGAGTGCTCTGCTTAAAGTTCTCCTTAAACGCCTTCAGAAAACCTCTCGCGATGTAACCCTCCTCATTTTTCACCACTTTCAGCATCACCGTATAGAGCGCTGTGGTGGATGCCCCTATCGTTATGATCGGTATGGAACATACCAACCACAGCAAATTTAATATGATGAAGTCCGCTATTCTGCCGATGCCATGCATGATCGGATTATCAAACAGGTTAAAATTCATCTCTGTCTCCGCCTCTCTTCTTTGCAGTCATCACTTTATCTGTCCTTCCAGCACCTTCGCGGCCTCCGCGATCGCCGCAGAGATGCCCGCAGGATTCTTGCCGCCGGCCTGCGCCATATTCGGGCGTCCGCCGCCGCCTCCTCCTACAAGGCCGGCGATGCCTTTGATCAGATTGCCTGCATGGGCGCCTTTCTTCAAGGCTTCCTCGGTCGCCATAGCCACCAGATTCACCTTGCCATCCTTGTCGGATGCCAGCACCACCACGCCTTCTCCCAGCTTTTCCTTCAGAGAATCGCCCAGATCACGCAATCCGTTCATATCCACATCCGCCACGGAGACAGCCAGCAGTTTTACGCCTTTCACCTCCGTCACATTGTCCATCACATCGCCGAGAGCTTCTTTCGCCGCCTTACTCTTTAAGGACTCATTCTCGCTCTGCAATGCCTTCAAATCCGCCATCACGTGCTGACATTTCTCCACGATGCCCGCGGGCGTCGTCTTTAACACCTTTGCCGCCTGATTTAAGCGCTCCTCGATCTCCGCGTAATAAGCCAGCACATTGCTGCCGGTCAGCGCCTCGATCCTGCGGACGCCCGCCGCCACACCGCTCTCGGAGATGATCTTGAAGGCGGAGATCACACCGGTATCTTTCACGTGGGTACCGCCGCAGAACTCTTTGGACTCGCCCATCTCCACCACGCGCACTCTCTCGCCGTACTTTTCTCCGAACAACGCCATCGCGCCGGTCTGTTTTGCCTCCTCCACGGTCATGATTTTTGTCACAACCGGAAGGTTTGCTCCGATCCTCTCATTCACAAGGGCTTCCACCGCCCCGATCTCCTCCGCGGTCATCGCGGAGAAATGACTGAAGTCAAAACGCAGCCTGTCGGGATCGTTGTAGGAACCTGCCTGCTCCACATGATCGCCCAGCACTTCCCTCAGTGCCTTTTGCAGAAGATGTGTCGCGCTGTGGTTCTTGCAGGTGCTCATCCTGCGTGCTTCCTCCACATGGAGCGTCGCTTTGTCGCCGGTTTTCAACATCCCTTTTGTGACCCTGCCGATATGGCCGACTTTGCCGCCGAGCAGTTTCACGGTATCTTCCACTCTAAATTCACCTTCCGCAGTGGTGATCACGCCGTGATCCCCCGCCTGTCCGCCCATGGTGGCATAGAAGGGCGTCTCCTTCACAAAGATCGTCCCCACCTCGCCGTCCGTGAGAGCATCCACGATCTCGCTCTCCGTCGTCATCACCGTGATCTCGGAATCGTATGCCACATTATCGTAGCCCACAAACTCTGTGGTGACGGAAGGGTCTATGGATTCGTACACCGTGGCGTCTGCTCCCATGTAGTTTGTCACTTTGCGGGCCTTCCTCGCCTTCTCCTTCTGCTCCTTCATACAGGACACAAAACCCTCTTCCTCCACAGAAAATCCCTTCTCCTCCAGGATCTCCTTTGTCAGATCCAGCGGAAAGCCGAAAGTATCGTACAGCCGGAAGGCATCCGCCCCCGACAACTCCTTTTTATTTTCCTTATCCAAGGTTTCCATCATCTCATTTAAGATACTGAGCCCCTGATCTATCGTGCTGTTAAACTTGTTCTCCTCCTGTGTCAGCACATTTAAGATAAACGCTTTCTTCTCCTCCAGTTCCGGATAGCCATCCTTGGAACCTTCTATCACCGCCTCGGAAAGCCCCGCCAGGAAGGTTCCCTGAACGCCGAGCTTCCTGCCCTGGCGCGCAGCGCGCCTGATGATCCGGCGCAGCACATAGCCCCTTCCCTCATTGGAAGGCATAATGCCATCGGAGATCATAAAGGTAGCGGAGCGAATATGATCCGTAATAATGCGGATGGAGACATCCGTATCTTCGTTTTCGTGATAAGCAACTTTGGCGATCTCACAGACTTTGTTCCGCAGCGCCTGCACCGTGTCCACATCAAAAATGGAATCCACATCCTGCACCACCACCGCCAGACGCTCCAGGCCCATGCCGGTATCGATGTTCTTCTGTTCCAGCTCGGAATAATTCCCCTTGCCGTCGTTGTCAAACTGGGTAAACACATCATTCCAGACTTCCATATAGCGGTCGCAGTCGCAGCCCACCGTACAGCCGGGCTTCCCGCAGCCGTACTTTTCGCCTCTGTCATAGTACACTTCGGAGCAGGGACCACAGGGGCCGGAACCGTGCTCCCAGAAATTGTCTTCCTTGCCGAACCGGAAGATCCTCTCCGGCGCAATGCCGATCTCCTTGTTCCAGATCTCGAAGGCTTCCTCATCCTCCTCGTAGATGGACGGGTAGAGTCTGTCCGCGGGAAGTCCCACGACCTCCGTCAAAAACTCCCAGGTCCATGTGATGGCTTCCCTCTTGAAATAGTCTCCAAAGGAAAAATTTCCCAACATCTCAAAAAAGGTGCCGTGACGCGCCGTCTTTCCCACGTTCTCCAGATCGCCTGTGCGGATACATTTCTGACAGGTCGTCACCCTTCTCCTGGGCGGGATCTCCTGCCCGGTAAAGTAGGGCTTTAAGGGCGCCATGCCGGAATTGATCAGCAGCAAACTGTTATCATTGTGGGGGACCAGAGAAAAACTCTTCATTTTCAGATGCCCCTTGCTCTCAAAAAACTCCAAAAACATTTTCCTCAATTCATTTACGCCATATGCTTTCATGTCAACCTCCTAGAAAGAAAACTTATCCGCAAAATAAGCATCCAGTTCGTCGATCGCGACCCTCTCCTGCTCCATGGAATCCCTGAAACGCACCGTCACTTTGCCGTCCGTCTCGGAATCGAAGTCGTAGGTCACGCAGAACGGCGTACCGATCTCATCCTGTCTGCGGTATCTCTTGCCGATATTTCCTCTGTCATCAAACTCACAATTATATTTTTTACACAGTTGTGTATAGATCTTTTCTGCTCCCTCATTCAACTTCTTGGACAGAGGCAGCACACCGATCTTCACAGGCGCCAACGCCGGATGGAAACGAAGGACGGTCCGCATATCGCCGCCTTCCAGCTCCTCCTCGTCGTAAGCCGCGCAGAGGAACGCCAGCACCACGCGGTCCGCGCCCAGAGATGGCTCCACAACATAGGGCACATATTTCTCTCCCTTGCTGTCGTCAAAGTAACTCATATCCTCGCCGGACACCTCCTGATGCCTTGTCAGGTCGTAGTCCGTCCTGTCGGCGATACCCCAAAGCTCACCCCAGCCGAAGGGGAATAAGAACTCGATATCCGTGGTGCCCTTGGAATAGAAGCTGAGCTCTTCCTGCGCATGGTCTCTGAGGC
>ERZ779622.920-NODE-920-length-13815-cov-4.985247_pt1 | contig 13815 bp, 10 predicted proteins | sample MGYA00514188_ERZ779622 | MGnify/ENA primary metagenome ERZ779622 (study PRJEB29562, sample SAMEA4376702) | mouse gut metagenome | isolation source: Cecum | study: EMG produced TPA metagenomics assembly of the A DSS colitis mouse model was used to assess the...
GTTGTTGCTATGAAATCGCTGTTTTAAGTTGCCGTTGGATTGTATTCATAGAATGCCTTTCTGATGCTCTGTAAGGCTCATTCAAACGTTTTGTGGGTGATTTGTAGAAATCCTTATAAATTAAGGCACTAAAATAAGCTCTCTATCAATCATAACTTTACAACTGATAAAGAACTTATTTAGATGTCTTAACATATGTGCAAGATTCTCCTTTCTTGCGTATTTAATAGTAAATAGTCAAAGGTAGTCAATCAAAAACCCTCAAAAGCATTGATTTTACTAGAAAAAGTAACATTCCTCTTGGGGTTCGATTCCCCTACGAGCTGTTATTCTTAATTGAATAGCCCAACCCGAAAAGATGCTTAATGATTGGATTTGCCAATGGTTAGGCATATTTTTCTGTCAGCGGCTCATTCAAAATTATAAACCTGTTTCCGGTCAAAACCGCCTGATCCAGCCATGCTTCAAATAATGCGCACTATCAAGCCCCGGCACTTCTTCCGAGTTTAACACCATTTTATGCTGCAGCTTCGCCATTTGAAAAAACATCCATACTTTGACAGACATATGCGTACCGCCATTCCGGCTTTTTACTCTATCTGCCAGTTTCTCCATTTTCTCATCGATCATCCTCCTGTGCTTTTCACTCATCGAATCGACAAAAATATCCCCCATCAAAGGAATGCCGCATATCGAAACAAGGGAAATTCCCAGCCAGTTTAAGCTTGTTGCTACATCCTTTTGCGCCGCGCGGTTTGGCGCACCGATACTGTTTGTTATGATAACCGCCTTTTTCTTAAAAAAAGCAGGTTCCGGCCGGTGTGTCATCCAGTGAACGCATAAATGGTCCAATAACGACTTTATGCCGGCAGGCGCACGAAGTGCATAGACCGGATAGGCAAATACAATAATATCCGATCGCATCATACTCTCCCAGACAATGGCTGTCTTGGAGAAATGAGGACATTTTTCTTCTCCCTGTAAAAAACAATTCTTACATCCTGTACAGAATTCCGGAAAAGCATCCGGGTAAAATTCCGTTATTTCACTGTCTTTGCGGAAACTATCAAGGAATCTCTCTTTCATTTTGCAGGTAACGCCTTTCTGCGGCGTACCGTTTATAACCGTGATTTTCATTTCAGTCCTCATTTCTGCGCACGTATTTTACGCATAATGAATTCGTGTCAAGTGCGCGCACACAAATCCCGAGTGTGAAAAATTTATTTTCACACGACAACCCTCCGCCTTTTTCAGCGTGCGGTTCTTTCTTCTGTCTCTGGGGAAACTATATTTTTTAGCATTTTCGTATAAAATGCACTGCGCTCTTTTGCATTTCTCAAATCGATTCCTCTTGTCTGCAGCAGCACATCAGCTCTTAGAAAAACAGACTGCATACAGGAAATCAGACAGTATGTCATCTGATACACTTTCTCTTCATCCCAATCCGGACGGCAGTCCGCTACCAATGGCAGATATGCCTGCATCGTCAAACGGGTATTATCATACTCCTGCGGAAACCTCATATCGGACAGTATCGAGATTTTGGATACTGCCCTGTGTTCGAATAAAAATGTCAGTGTCATGTTTCCCAGCGCATCCAGTTTTTCAAACGGCGTTCTGTCTTTGACACATTCTTTCATGCCGCGGAATTTTTCTACAATTCCATTGATGATCCGCTCTACACAAAGCTCGATCAACTTCTCTTTGTTCTCAAAATGATAATTGATGAGTCCAAGCCCAACCCCTGCCCTTTTGGAAATTTCCCGCATGGTAATTTCCTCCAGACAATCTCCTTTTTCTTCTATTAAAGAAATAGCCGCTTCCATAATGGTTTCTTTACTGTCCATATATATCTCCGTTTTCTTTTATCTGATATAGTTCTTATTATATTGAACACCGTTCAATATGTCAAGCCGATAACTTTGTTTTGGATAATAAAGTCACACACTTCCTTCATGGTTTTAACTGCAAAAAAGGCAATTGCCTGCATAAAAAAACAGACCAAAAAGCGCAGTAACATGCAGCCTTTCCGATCTGTTCTTTCTTCATTCCTATTTCAGATATACCGCCACCGCCTTCATTTCATCCACATTCCGGCAAAGCAGCCTGCTTCCCTCCAACCGCACGCTCACCTCCGTATCAGAGTAAATACTGTCAATTTTATACTTTGTATTCTCCGGCAGGGATATTTCCATCCATTCCTCATGATGATCATAAAAACTGTGAAACAATGCGTATGCCTCTGCGTTATTTCCTTCCCGCAGGATCCCCTGCCACCCTTTGGGATTCCGGTAGCTTACGATTTCCGTCCCGAACCGGTAAGTTCTTCCCTTTTTAATAATGGGTGCGATTTTCCGGTAGAAGGCGATCCCCTCTTCAATGATCTTCCACTGACCGTCAGAAAGTTCCAACACATCTCCCGATAAACACATTCTGCCAAGAAACGTATTGGCAATGGAATACGCGATTCTTTTTAAAGAATCCGTCTTCCTGATCACAGCCCAGATCTGGCTCTGTCTTGGCAGGACCGCTCTGTGCAGATTTGCGGCAATAATAGGAATTTCTTCGCATTCATGCGCATCGGAGAAAGAAGCCATGCTGCATTTACGCATCATAAGCGGCTCCAGACGATGTCCGCCGGAAGAACAATTTTCCAGAATGATACCCGGCACCTGTGCTTTTACTTTATCGACAAATGCTATAAAAGCCTGCATGTTCTGACGCAGGCCCTCTCCAAGTGATTCCGCCCCGTCACATCCAATGCCGATCGTATCATTATAATCTATCTTCATATATTCAAACCCGTATTTTTTCAGCGTTCCGATCACTTTATCCGTAAGATAGTCCTGCACCCACGGATCACGCATATCCCAAAATCTTCTTGAAGCAGTCGTGAGTACACAGCCATCCCGCTTCAATAAATGTTCCGTGTTCTGATAAGCATGCGCTTTTTCGCCTACGTTCTCGATCTCAAACCAGATACCCGCTTTGAGTCCGTGCTCTTTGATCACCTTGACTGTCTGCTCCAATCCCGTTTGGAAAAGTTCTGCGGAAACTTCATAATCGCCCATGGAAGCGTCCCACGCAACGCCTTCTTCTTTATACCAGCCGCAGTCAATGACGAAATAAGAAATGCCTTTCTCCTTGATTGCTTCAAGGATTGCGCTGATATTTTCATGTGACGGACACCCCCATGTCGTACAATATTCATTGAATATAACGGGAAGGCTCTGTTCGCACTCCGGACCGTTTTCCGCATTTTCTTCCATCGCTGCGGTCATGCGCTGGGAAATAAGATCAACGCCGCCGCCTTTGCATACCGAAAGGATCGCTTCCGGTGACACAAACCGCTCTCCCGCTTCTATCTTTTTCATCCAATGGCCGAATTCCCTGTCCGCAAGTCCTCCTGAAATACTGATATTGTCTCCCCGGCGGTATATCTCCATCTGCCATGACGCATTATGCGCCAGCATCGCTCCCCAGAAAATATCGCTCTTACGATCTTCCATGACAAGATAAGGAAAATAACCATTGACCGGCATGGAACCGGCCTGTCCGAAACGCTCGCATCTGACTGCATGTCCTGTCCATGAAGTTTCCAGCTGCAGATCTTCTGCCGTCCTTGATTCCAGCCTTCCCTCCATGCTCCACACACTTCTTAATCTGTGCACATAAAGACTTCCCACATCCTTACTTCCGATAAAAGGAGATATCTTTCCAATGGAAAAGCTAGACAGCATTTCAAGTCCTACGGTTTCCCGGCTCTCGTTTTGAAACACCGTATGACATTTCACAAAAGGCTCCTCTTTGCGCCATTGCAGATGATGTTCCAGAAGGAATCCTCTTTTATCTTCCAGCACTGTACAAATTTCCGTACCGGCATGATCTTCCGTGACCTTCTGTTCTTTCCAGGCAAATCCGGAGACACTGCCGCTGTGACGCATCGTTCTTCCGCCTGCATACCCCGACGGATATGCATCTCCCGTTATGTGAATCTGAACAAGACTATCTGCAAAAGGCTTTGCCCTCTCTGTCTCATCATATTTCACATCTGCCGGTAAAACCGCCAGTTCTGTCTGTCCGTTTTCCCGATCTATCAAATACAGACACTGCATATCTCCTAAAACATATCTTTTTTGTTCTGTCATCTTCCTGCCATCCCTTTCATCCGGTCAGCCTGCTGCTGCCAAAAATATCATTTGTAAAACTTAAATGCAGAATTTTATTGCTTTTTTTGCAATTTATGCTATACTTATCCTCATGGGGCATTAGCGCAGTTGGGAGCGCGCAACATTCGCATTGTTGAGGCCACGGGTTCGAATCCCGTATGCTCCATTTACAAAGCCTTGATCCGAAGGCTTTTTTGTTTTTATAAAGCATATCTATAATTTCCTGCTAAAAAAGCAGTTATTGTGATAAAACCATACAGGTTCCTTCCCATGATCACAATAACTGCCCTTGTTCCTTATTTATCAGGTTATGCATCCCGTACGATACGGCCATTCTACAGATCCAGTACCATCAAATAATCCTCTTCTCCTACTTTCACTACCTGGAATCCCTGTTTCCTGTAAATATGATACGCATAATTATCCTTGTTAACACTTATGGAAACATTGGCGTATCCCTGCTCTTTTAACAAAACAAGCATCTCTTTCAGCAGTTTCGTCCCAAGTCCCTGTTTCCTGAAATCCTTTTTCACGGAAAAGGCAAGTTCCGGGGTGTCCTGCCCGATATTGCCGTATCCTTTCACTTTGCCGGACAGGATTCTCGACCAGATCGCGCCAAGCAGCACACCGCCGCGTTCCGCAACGAGACAGAAATCATTCGGGCCGCCGAAATCTTCGATATATACCGCAAGTTCCGGTTTCTTAATGATATCTCTGGAAGGCATCGCAGTATTGTCCGGCAGATATATGGCATCATACAGGAAATCTTCCAAATACGGATATTCTTCTTTTCTGATAGGCCGAATGACCGCCTCATCCATATTGGCCGCTTTCTTATCGTCTTTTAAGAACTTACGGATCATTTTGTATAAAAGAGGCGTATCCAACGGCTTGGGCAGATGCGCATTCATACCGCTTTCTATTGCCATCTTTTTATCTTCTTCAAAGGCATTGGCCGAAACTGCAATGATCGGAATACCCGCCAGCGCCGGATTATCAATTTCCCGGATCGCTCTTGTTGCATGATAGCCATCCATGATGGGCATCTGGATATCCATAAGGATCAGGTCGTAATCACCGGGTTTCGACTGCTTTATTTTTTCTAATGCAATACTGCCATCTCCTGCGGTATCTACAAGGAATCCGGCATCTTTCAATACTTCGTTTTCGATCTCCAGATTGATCTCATTATCATCTACGACCAGGATCCGTTTGGACGTCGAAAAACGGACAGGCGTCTCTTCCACATCCGAAGTACGCACGGAATCGGTCTGTATGAGAAGCGGAAGTGTGACCGTAAATCTGGTCCCTTCGCCAATGACACTGGCAGCCTGTATCGTTCCGCCGAGCACTTCGATCAGCCTCTTAGTGATCGTCAGTCCGAGACCCGTACCATGAATGCCGCTGAGCGTCGTATTTTTTTCCCTCTCAAACGGTTCAAAAATATGTTCTAAAAATTCTTCGCTGATGCCGATGCCGTTATCTTCCACGATAAACTGATACAGTGCGTGATTGTCTTTCGATCCTTCTTTATCCGTTTCTATCACGGTGATCGTGACCCAGCCATCCGTCTTTGTATATTTTACGGCATTGTCCACGATGTATGTAAGAATCTGGGACAGTTTCATCTGGTCAGTGCGGACAATATCATGTTTTAAATGTGAGATATCCAAAGAAACCGAAACATTTTTCGCCGCTGCCCTTGGTAAAATATCCATCTGTACCTGATGCGCGATCTCCATCAGGCTGCATTCTTCTTCCGACAAATGAATATTGGCGGATTCCAGTCTCGATATTTCCAGTACATCGCTTAAAAGCTGCAGGAGCTGTTCACTGGAAGCAGAAATCATATCCAGATAACCGGAAATCTTCTCCCGGTCATGAATATGTCTTTTGATCAGCGACGTAAAGCCGACAATCGCATTCATCGGTGTCCGGATATCATGCGACATATTGGAGAGGAACAGGTTCTTCGCATTATTGGCCATATTAGCATCATTTAATGCATTCTCGAGCACATTCTTCTGCTCCATTTCCTGTATGACCTCATCATCAATATTGCGAACCCCAATAATGATCTGGGAAATATGGTCGTCACTGCCCAAATTTACCATGCGGAGCTGTATATAGGCAATTCTGCCATCTCTAAAGATTCTGTAATTTACATGAAAAATCTTATTTTGTGACAGCTGTGCACGGATAAATTCCGGATCATCAATCCCTTTCAGAAGTTCCCGGTCGTCGGGATAGACCCATTCTTCAATATATTCCTTATCAAATCCCTTAAACGCGCATACGAAATTTTCCGACGGAAATTTCTTCGCGAACCGTTTGCTGATACGATAGGCTTTCATCCAGTTTTCGTCCAGATCAACATAAAAGATCGATTCATAATCAATGCTCAAGCCTTCTATGATCTCCAGACGTCTGAGCTGTTCCTGGTGTATGATCTTCAGTTCCTTGCTGTATTCGTCTACCTGTTTTTGTAAAAGCAGCTCTTTCTCCTGCTTCTCATTCAACAGTGTTTCTCTCTCTCTTCGTTTACGCTTCTTTTTCTCGGTCGCATCTGCCGCAAATACATAGAAAATATCTCCCATGGAATCCGTATGCGTAAAATGCCCGTAGTCTTCGATCCAGCGAACCTCTCCGTCTCTGGTCACGATCCGGTATTCTACGTAATCCAGCGCGTACTTATTATTCGCGATCTGCTCCACGATACTTTGTTCTACCGTTTCCAGATCATCCGGATGTACGATTCCCCTGAAAGAGTTTCCCGTCAATTCTTTAAACTGTTCCATTGTGTCACAGTTAAACATCCGAAGGATTGCCGCATTGGCATAGATGATTTCCTCATTGCCATCCGCATGGTAAATAAAAAATCCACCCGGCATCTGATCCATAAAATTTTTTAACTGTTCCGAAAGCTGATCTTTTTTTGTTTCAGGAAAGGAGGCAGAACAGACAGCCTGTTCCGCCTTATGCAGACTGTCGTCCTGACATTTATTCGAAATATGGTCTACTAATAAAAACAGTAAGTTTTCGTATATATCCTGATCAATTTTATTTTGCGTATTCAAGAGTGGTTCCTCCTGCATTTGTCATATAAAATTATGGAAATATAATGAAACTGAAAAACTTTTTTTAAGTATACCATGAAATCGATAAATTGGGTATTGATTTTTCTAAAAATATATTGCTCCGGATAAAGTCCTCAAGATCACCAATCTAATATCACCTTAAATAAATCGGCATCCGTTTCTATTTTAAAGCGGCCGCCCTGCAGTTCCGTAAAGCTCTTTGCTATCGCCAGGCCAAGACCGCTGCCCTCCGTATTTCTGGAGGCATCTCCCCGCACGAACCTTTCGCTCAGGTCCTGCGGATTGCCGAATATCTCCTGCGCGGAAATATTTTTCAGTTCGATATGGATTCCGGGGGATTCTTCCTCTCCTTTCCGCCTTTGCTCCGCCACGATAAAAACTCTCGTATCCGGCAGAGCGTATTTTATAATATTCACATACAGATTTTCAAATATTCTGTACGTTTTCTGGGGATCGAGATACAGGATGGTCTTTTCTTCCGGCATCTCGAAACGCACCTTTAAACCGGCCTGTCTCATTTTCTCCTCATATTCCAGATATACCTGACGCATCAGATGACAGATATCGACACAGACAGGTTCCAGTTTGACATTCCCGCTGGTGGCTTTGCTCACTTCAAACAGATCCTCGATCAGTATCTTAAGGCGCAGCGATTTCCGCGCCAGTGTATCCAGATATTCTTTCCGCTGTGCCTGCGTGGTATTTTCCTCTTTTAGCAGATCAATATAGGTGATAATGGCGGTAAGCGGCGTCTTCAGATCATGTGATACATTGGTGATCAGCTCCGTTTTCATCTTCTGGCTTTTGACTTCTTCTTCCAGGGCGTTTTTAAGACCATCCTGAATTTTATACAATTCTTCTTTATAAGATTCAAAAATTCCGAAATCTTCCGTAAACGTATTGTTCAGATTTCCCTGCGCAATGGAATTGGCAGACTGCAGCAGCCGCCCGTACTGATCCTGGATCTTATGAATGTATTTTTTCAGAAAATAATACAGGACCAAAGTATATACGATCAAAATGAAAATACCGAACCAGGAGCACAAACAAGCTATGACAAGCAGGCAGAAATTGATAAACAGCAGCTTCGTAAGAAGTTTGCTCATGTCTTTTCCCAGATCGATGCTCAAAACTTCCGCTTTCAATTTCCCGTAATAATTTTTGACGGTGCCGAAAATTTTGTCCCGTCCTTTGTAAACAAGGCATCTTGTCTTTAAATATTTTCTGAAACCGCGCAGAATATCCGATATCTCCAGACAGCAGAAATACCATATGCCAAAAAGTAAGGTCATAGCCAAGAAACATATGAGGTATCTGGCAATTTCATATTCCGTTCCTTCCTGCAGATTGAAGGGAAAACAGGTATTGATCCACGCTAACATCTCGCCGGTTCCCGCATTCTGAATAAGCCATATGACGCCTTCCACACTTACGATAAGCTCCCAGAAAGCGACCGCAAGAACAACTTCCAGATATGCTTTTCTTTCTTCTTCGCCCTGCAGAAGCGCCGGTTTACATACGGTAAGCAAAACCGTGACAAGCAGGATTCCGAAAAGACATATCAGGTAGACGTTCTGTATGTCGACAAAGTAATAACTGTTTTCTTTCTGCATCAGATAAATGGTATTCTCAAGATATATCGGTCCATCATCCCATGTCATCATTTTTTCTATCTGCGCCTTTGTCATGGCATATATGAAAACCGCATCTTCCGGTTTCTGCTGTTCGACAGTCAGGATCTTTTCTATATTTTTCGATTCTCCATCATAGAGTGAAAAAATTTCCGTTTCACTTCGTCCCTGCAAAAAGTTTCCTTTTGAACCGCTCTCCAGCGTCTGTACCATTTTCAAAAGCTTATCCGCATCCTGTCCCCTGACGCTGATATTCTGCAAATTCCCCATAGTGTCATAGTCCATGATAATATAATAAACATATTCTTCCACCTCTGACAGATCCTGCAAAAGGGCATCGATCGGCAGCGCCGTATTTTTCAAAACGGTACCGGCCCCCTTTTTAAAGACGTAATAATCCATGTTCTGACCGATATCATTCGTATACAAAGCCTCCGCTTCTTTTGCCTGCGCTTCTATCTGGTCCGCATACATGGTCCGGATGCTGTTCATCTGTCCGATATCCACCAATTTCCCCGTTCCCGCCTTAATGTTTCCGGAGGAATTTTCAGTTTCCTCCTGGCGGTCAGATCCCTGCGCAATATCTTCCACCTCTTCGGACAGAAATAATTCTTCATAAGCATATGATCTGTTATCTGTTTTGTCCATCACATTTCTGTAAAGCACATAATTACACTGAATCAGCGATGCAATAAAATCCTCCCCTTCAATTATGTCTTTTTGACTCGCCTCATAAAATGACTGCGCTTTTCTTTCAAACTCCGGTATCATTACGACAAACAGTATGGATGCAAGCGCCGTTATCAGGATCCCCGCCCATTTTGCTCCGTTCTTCTTACCATTTCTCAATTTTGTATCCAACACCCCACACCACCTTTAAATATTTCGGTTCTTTCGGGTTGATCTCGATCTTCTCCCGAATCCTTCTGATATGCACCATGATCGTATCCGTATTGATCGGCTGTTCGTTCCAGACACGCTCGTAAATCTCCTCTGCCGAAAACACCCTGCCGGGATTTTTCATCAAAAGCAGCAGGATCTTAAATTCAAGAGGCGTCAATTTGACAAGATTTCCATCCACCGTTACTTCTACCGCCTCTTCATCCAGTTCGAGACCGCCGATCATATAAACCCTGCCTTTACTCTGATTCCCGTCCACCGCTTCGAGATATTTGCGGTAACGCCGCAGATGGGAATTGACCCTTGCCAAAAGCTCCATTGTCGTAAACGGCTTCGTCACATAATCATCCGCTCCCATATTTAATCCCATGATCTTATCTACTTCCTCGGACTTGGCCGAAAGCATGATGACCGGAAAATCATATCCTTTTTCCCTGACCTTCATCATCATGGTAATCCCATCCATACGGGGCATCATGACATCCACTATGGCAAGGTGGATCTCTTCTTCTTCGATCCGCGCAAGTCCTTCCACCCCGTCTGCAGCCTGCGACACCTGATATCCCTGATTTTTCAGATAAATTTCTACTCCCTCGCGGATTTCCTTATCATCCTCTACTATTAAAATATGAAATGCCTCCAAGACGCTTTTCCTCCTGTTCCAAAACCTCTAAAGAGTTCTGTTTATGATTTTGTATAGCTATATTATAATAAACAGCCGCCCATTTAGCAATTTCTGATATCTCATAGCGTCTCGCGGTCTCTACCGCTCCCATCTCCAAATGGCTGCGGTCCCTGGACAGAAGTTCTTCCAGCTTATTACTAAATTCAATTTCTGACAAATATGTCATATATCCGTTTCTGCCATCTGCAACAACGTCTTTCACTCCTGACGCCTTCACCGCCAGTACCGGTGTGCCTGCTGCCATCGCCTCTAACAATACGATGCCCTGTGTCTCCGAAAGAGAGGCAAATAGAAACAGATCCGCCGCTTTACAATAATTTTTTACTTTTTCATTCGCCACTTTCCCGACGAAAATAATATCTTCCTGTATATGTAATGCTTGTGCAAGTTTACATAATTCTTTTTCATACGGACCTTCACCGATTATGGCAAACCGGAAATCCGCCGCATGTTTCTCTTTTCTCCTGGCTAACGCCCGCAGCAGAAAATCAATGTTTTTTTCCTTCGCCAGCCTTGCCACACAACAGAATAAGTACTTTTTATCTCCAAGCAGCTCGCTTCGAAGCGCCGCGGTCTCCTCTTCATCCGTTTCGAAGCTTTCCTGCCCGATTCCTGTCGGTAAAACGGCGATCTTTCCACGCGTGCCTATTTCCTCCAGATAATCCTGCATCGACGGGGTCGGTGCAATAACGACATCGCATTGATTACTATAGTAGTTTACATAAATGGGGGCGACATTTTGCAGAAACGATGCCTTTATATAATGCAGATACTGTTCGTATCTTGTGTGATAAGTAAAAACAAGCGGTACATGATATTTTCTTGACAGATACAGCGCCGTCCAACCGATCAAAAACGGATGATGCACGTGGATCACATCGAAATTCCCTTCCCGGAACTTCTTTTCGATCTTCCGGTCCAAACTGTCCGGCACCGAAAAGCCATTGGCAATTCCCTTAATCAGCGAGCGGCAGCGTACTACGTCCGCTTCGTCCATCTGTTCTTTATATGTGGGCGCAAATATGACTACCTCATGCCCGTTTCGGCGGAGTCCTTCACTCAACCGCTCAATTGATATCGGCACTCCCGCGACAAAGGGTTTATAATTATTGGTCATCATTGCTATTTTCATTTTCGTCATCCTCTCCTTGTCCTGTTATCCTGTCATAGATGATTATGGAAGCGCCGAGGCGGGCGGTCAGGCAGAGAAAAAAGTTTCTGCTTCGAGGCACGCTTTCGCTCCGTTAAAAATGCAGCGGTACTAAGGGATTTGAACCGTAAACGGTCCAAATTCCAAGTGCCGGCATTTTTATAGGGCCCTTCAGCAGAAAACTTTTTTCTCTGCCTGACCGCCCGCCTCGGCGCTTCCATATTACATAAGACCCTGTCATGTCAAATAGGCAAATACCGCATCCCCCAGAAAATACCCGGCTCCTACAAATATCAGATTCCATACAAAGACGCCAAGCGCGGAACTGACCGTGTATTTCATGAAATTGATCTTTAACACCCCTGCCGGAATCGAAATCAGTGTCCTGACCATAGGGATCAGTTTACTTAAGAAAATGCCAAAGCATCCTTTCTGCCTGATCATTGCAAAATTCCGTTCGATTGCCTCCCTCTGTTTCGGGAACTTATGCAGATATTTTTCCAAAAGCAGACTGCCGCCCGTTCGGCCGAGAAAATATAAGATCCAGCTTCCAAGCACCCCCGCCGCCAATGTAATCGCCATTACATGCAGGAAATGGATATTTCCCTTCGCCGCCCAAATTCCGGAAAGGGGCATGATGATCCCTGCCGGAAAACCGGGCATGTTCATATATTCCAGTAATACGATCACAAAAATTGCAATAGCTCCGTATCTGGTAAAATAAAGTGTCAGCATATCAATATTCATGTCTTATCACCTCATTTTCTTTTTTGCTGTTACTTTACCGATAGGATACCCTGCAAAATGGAAAATGATCAGTGGAAAAATCGAAAGAATTTCTTAACAAAAGAGAAAAAATAAAAGACCATGCAGCATTGGCCTGCATGATCTTTTAAGGAAAATCTATTGTAAGCTGTGTATTTTTTAAGGACTTCATCTTTCTTTCCGTAATCTTATCTTCTAAAGCAGCCGCTCCGCAAAGCAGCGGCGCCTTCACATCATAGCTCTGAACCGTTCCTGCCACTTTTGCTTCGCTCTCATTGGCGTAACAGTATCGACAGCCGTTTAAACAGGTATGATAGGCTCCAACCTCCACACTTTCGATACATCCGCACGCTTTCCGCTGATTTCTGTCTTTGCCTGCTGCGATCCTGCAGCCTGTAATCTCCTCGATCAATTCCTTGTCGATACAGCTTCCGTGCCGGATGCCCTCTTGTGTTAAATCGATCTGTTCCGCACATGTCTCTATGACAAGTCCGTATTTCTTCGCGATTACGGCAAGTTCTCCGGCCAGATGACGGATCTCATCCTGCGTCATGATCTGTATGGCGCCGGTTTTCATATTGCGCATGGTCTTCGCATAAAGATCAATAAAACTGATAACCACCCGCTTCGTATAACCGCACAGAGAATGTGCGATTTCTTCGAAAGCTTTCAAATGGTAAACCGAAGTATATCTGTCATGAAACAAAATTGGATCATAACGCCAGATAACTCTCTGTGCGCCTATTATTTCGGACAACTCCCGGAAAGTCGGGATCAGGACAGTCCTTTTATCGGGAAGTCCGGGTTCCAGGTCTTTGCCGTAACCGGTGAGTGTGAATTGGAAATAATAAGGATATGCCCGGAGTTCATCCAGACGTTTCAGCATAGGCGCCGGATTTTTGGTCCAGAAGACAATGCAGTCCACAACGTCCGGCGATAAGTCTATCCGGCTGATCTGATGCGGATTCATCGGATTTTTCACATATAAAAATCCCTCTTTGATGCGATGCAGGAACCAATCTGCATAATAGTTGGGAATATCGGTTCTTCGACTGCAGCTGATGATCATTCATGTTTCCTCACAATCCCATTTTTCCCATGATCCCATCCGCATCCACTCCCGGATGCGTCAGATACAGACGGCAGATCTGCTCCGTCAGCTCTTCACTGATACCGTAACTTTCCGACATTTCCCCTACGCTCTTCCCGTGAGTAGTATCCCGCATGATCGCTTTTATAATGCGTTTTATATCCGCCGGTATTTTCTTTTCCTCCGGGCAGGCTGCATTTTCGGCGCAAGATGCTTCTTTGTTTCCACGAGTCTGTCTCTGTGTCTCACAAAGCGGCCTCGATATTTCAATTTTTTCTATCTGCAGAGGCTTATCGTCGCAGATCCGCAGGAGCGCCATAGTAACCG
>ERZ779622.921-NODE-921-length-13811-cov-5.381434_pt1 | contig 13811 bp, 16 predicted proteins | sample MGYA00514188_ERZ779622 | MGnify/ENA primary metagenome ERZ779622 (study PRJEB29562, sample SAMEA4376702) | mouse gut metagenome | isolation source: Cecum | study: EMG produced TPA metagenomics assembly of the A DSS colitis mouse model was used to assess the...
CACATGGTTTTATCTGACAGGAAACGAGGGAAACATTGTCAGCTTTGCCTCCCGGGATTATGTGGACAGGGCGCACGAGATGGGGCTGGAAGTCTGGGCGCTTGCTGACGATTTTACCGAGGAGGTGGACAGGTATGCCATTTTCTCTTCCTCCCAGGCGAGGGCGAATCTGATACAGAACTTAATGCGGGAAGTGTTGGACTGTGGTATCGATGGCCTGAACATAGATTTTGAGAAAATAGACGAAAAGACCGGGAAGCATTTTGTGGAATTTATCAGGGAACTTTCCATTGAATGCCGGAAGAACGGTATTGTTCTCTCGGTGGACAACTATCCGATATCCGGAGGCGCCATCTGGTATAACCGCAGGGAGCAGGGCGTCTATGCGGATTATGTGATCGTCATGGGATATGACGAGCACTGGGGAACCGGCGGCACGGCGGGCTCCGTCTCCAGTATCGACTATGTGGAAGACGGCATTGCCGAGACGCTGAATTATGTGCCGGCGGAGAAACTGATCAACGGCATTCCCTTCTATACGAGAATATGGAAGACAACGGGAACAGAGGTTACGGGAGAGTCTGTGGGAATGAAGGCGGCCGCGGACTTTGTGGCAGACAACGGAATACAGACCCAGTGGCTGGAGAAAGAGTGCCAGCACTACGGGGAGATCCAGAAGGGCGATACGCTGTATCAGGTATGGCTGGAGGATTATGATTCCGTTCAGGTGAAACTGAGTGTGATGAAGACCTATGATCTGGCGGGTGTGGCGGAATGGAAGTTAGGCCTGGAAACGCCGGATGTGTGGGATCTGATCGCAGGCTATTGTGCGGGAGAGTAAGTTTGCACGCCCCGTAACATAGGCCAGGCTTTCGCTTCATAAAATGAAAGGAAGATAAGAAGCGGAGACCTTCAATGACAGAACAGCAGTTTCGGAAAATAAAGATAGGGATGGGAGCAGTATTTGCGGCGGCGATGTTGCTTCTTTCTCGCAGGACGGCGGAATATATTGTGACGGACAGCGCCAATGTTGTGATTCATCGGGATACCATAGGATTGGCGGAGGATAAAAAGACAGACACACCGGATGAAAAGAAGCATAAATTATTAGTGGTGATCGACGCGGGGCACGGCGGGATCGATCCCGGGAAAGTGGGGATTAATAAGGCGCTGGAAAAGGATATTAATCTGCTGATCGCCAGGAAGGTAAAGCGGTATCTGGAGCTCTCGGATGTGGAGGTTATCATGACACGGGAGGGTGAGGATGGGCTGTACAGCCCGGAGGACTCCAACAAAAAGGTGCAGGATATGAAGAACCGGGTGGCGTTGATCGATTCCTCCGGTGCGGATCTGGCTGTGAGTATCCACCAGAATTCTTACTCGGAGGAATATGTAAAAGGAGCTCAGGTGTTCTACTATGCGACCAGTATACACGGGCAGGAGATGGCGGAGATCATGCAAAACACAATGGCGGAAGTGTTGGACAGGGAAAACAGGCGGGAGGCAAAGGCGAATGACAGTTACTATCTTCTGAAGAAGACAGAGACGCCGATCATTATCGCGGAGTGCGGCTTTCTCTCCAACAGCGAGGAGGCGAAACTGCTGATGCAGGAGGATTATCAGGACAGAGTGGCCTGGGCGATCCATCTCGGAATACTTCGGTACGCAAGTACAATGGAAGGATGAGATTTTGGGGGTGTGCGGAGATCCGAGATAAAAGCAGGAGATGATTGCAAAGAAAAAAAAATAATGATATACTGAAAAAAATATGTCATTTTGAAACAGACAGGAGGAAACAGGAAATGGGGAAGACGGCGCGGCAGGATAGTTTGTCCAATTTGGAGCTCTCTGCATTTTGCGAACAGATGGCGATGATTCTGAGAGCGGGTATTTCCGTTATCGAGGGAATATCCATTATGAAAGAGGACGCACAGACGGCGGCTGAACAGGAACTTTTGGGTATCATTTACGATAAAGTACAGGAGACGGGAACGCTTGCGGCGGCGGTCAAAGAGACCGGGGTTTTTCCGGAATACATATGTAAGATGATTCAGATCGGTGAGGAGACAGGGACATTGGATGATGTACTTTACTCCCTGGAGAGGTATTACGAGAGACAGGAAGCTATCTCTCAGAGCATCCGGAGCGCGCTCACCTATCCGCTTATCATGATCGGAATTATGGCGCTGGTGGTAGTGGTGCTTTTGACCAAGGTAATGCCTGTGTTCCAGCAGGTATTCAGACAGCTGGGCGTGGAGATGAGCGGCTTTTCAAGGGGAGCTCTGCTTCTGGGGAATGCGCTTTCCAGATATGCGATAGTTTTTGTGGCGATACTTCTGGTGCTGGCAGTGCTGTTTGTCTGGCTGGTAAAGACAAAGAAGGGCAGACAGCAGCTGGAAAATATGGGACAGCATTTTAAATTCTCCAGAGAACTTTCCGAGAAGATGGCGATCTGCCGTTTTGCCGGCGGATTGTCTCTGGCTTTAAAGAGCGGCCTGACGCCGGAGCGCGGTCTGGAACTGGTGGAGGAGTTAAATGAAAACAGATTTTTTGGAGAAAAGATAGCGGCCTGCAGAAAACTGCTGGAGGAAGGCAGCAATATGGCCGAGGCTCTGCTGCAGACAAAAATTTTCGCCGGTATCTATGCGAGAATGGCAGATATCGCGGGGCGCACCGGACAGGTGGATGAGGTGATGGGCAGACTGGCGGACCAGTATGAAGAGGAAGTGGACGAGCGGATCACTTCTTTTGTCTCGATGTTGGAACCCACCCTGGTGATCCTCCTCTCCGTTATCGTGGGCACGATCCTTCTGTCGGTTATGCTTCCGCTGCTCGGGATTCTGGCCGGTTTATAAACAGAAGTTGTAGGCGGAGATGGTGACGGATATGAAGAGATTTTATTACGGAAAAAAACAAAACAGGGTGCGCGGAGCGATGATCTCCTTTGTGGTTTTCTTCGCGGTGGTACTCCTGTTCTGCGCGGGAATAGACGGCGCTTCCCGGAAAGCGAAACGAGAACAGAAAAAGAGTCTGGAGGACGCGGTCTGGAGAAATATCACACAGTACTATGCGATAGAAGGAAAATACCCGGAGAGCCTGGAAGTATTGAAAGAAGAATATGGCCTGCAGTATGACTCGGAAGAATTCTTTGTGGATTATCAGGTGTTTGGAGCAAATCTGATGCCGGATGTGACCGTATTGGAATGGTCGGCGGAAGAATAGGAGGATGGTTATGAAAGAAGCAGGAAAAAACAGACATATCGTCGATCTGTTGCTGCCGATCGCGCTTTTTCTGGTGCTGGCGGCCTCCTCGTTGTTTCTGGTGCTTTTGGCTGCAAATGTCTATCAGAAAAATGTTGCCTGGGAAGAGAGGAATTATGAGAGCCGGACCTGTCTCTCCTATGTGACGGAGAAGATCCGCCAGAACGATGAAAAGGGCGGTGTGGAGATCGGCACATTTGACGGGGTTCCCAGTATTATTCTGCGGCAGAATTTTGGCGGGCAGGCGTATGTCACCTATCTGTACTGTTATGAAGGCACGCTTCGCGAGCTGTTTGTGCAGGAGGGGGTGTCCGCCGGGGTTCTGGACGGTCAGGAAATCCTGCAGGCAGATAATTTTCAGTTTGCACAGCAGGAGGACGGAATCATTAAAATTTCTTATATAGATGAGAACGGACAGGAACTGGTTACCTACGCGGCAGTCAAAAGTGAGAGCTGATGATCGCGCGTGATGGAAATTATGTAAAACTGGAGTGGAGAGAGACATGAATGGGAAACTGGCAAGGCGTTCGAGCCTGTTTTTATTGGAACTTATGATATCGATCCTGCTGTTCAGCCTGGCTTCGGCGTGGTGCATTCGCCTGTTCGTCACGGCGAGAAGCATCAATCGTGAAAACGAAGAACTGAGCAGAATGCAGAATCTGGCGGCAGGATATGCGGAACTGTTTCTGGCTTCCGAAGATTTCGAGGCTTTTCTGGTGGAAGAGGGGGCCGAGAAAGTGGAATCGAACGGAATATTGTATCATTTCTGGTATGACAGAGACTGGAATATATGCGGAGGGGAAGAGGCGGCCGTCTGCCTTGAGGCTGTGATCACCCGGGACGGTGATTTTGAGAAATGCTCTTTCAGCTATGGCAAAGTGGGCAGCGGAGAGTTAATCTATCTGCTGGATGTGGAGAAATATACGAAAGGGGAGGTGTCTTCATGAGCAGAGGGAGAGAAAAAAACTATCCCGGATATCAGGTGGGGACGTCCTTTCTGTTAGTCATCTTTGTGGTGATGTGTCTGGTTCTGTTGGGCGTGCTGTCCCTTTCGGGGGCGCTGCGGGATAAAGGCTACGGCGACAGGATGGCGGAGAAGACGAGTCTCTATTATGCGGCGGTATCGGAAGCGCAGCACAGACTGGGCGAGATCGACAGGGCGATCGATGGAATAGATCGACAGGGAAAAGATTATGTGGAATTTTTGAATGACGCGGTGGCGGCGGCCGCGGAGACGGACAGCGGCATCACCGTGATACAGAGCGGAGATACGACTGTGCTGGCCTATGAGACGGCGATCACCGAGAGTCAGAATCTGTGTGTGGAACTGGAAATTTTGGATCCGGAAAAGGGAGAGGGCAATTATAAGATAGTGAAGTGGCAGGAAGCTTCTGCCTCTGTATGGAAAGAGGAGGAACCTCTGCCCGTTTTATTATTTGAATAGCGTTGAGCGGATTGTAAGGAGGAAGACGATGAAAAAGAAAACGTTAATATTTTGCATGATCTGCCTTTTTATGGTACTGTGTGCGGGATGCGGCGAGAAGGTTTCCGCGAAGGGAAAGAGGGTGCTCGTGCCCACTGCTTCCGGTGTGGAAGTCTACCGGTCGGGAAGCGCAGTGCTGGACACATCCAACAAGGCGGAAGGCTATGTGATGCTGAACTACAGCGGCGCCAATCCCAAGGTGAAATTTCAGATAAAGACGCCTGCCGGCGTCACCTATACCTATCTGGTGACAAACTATGGGACTTATCAGGCTTACCCTCTGCCGGGAGGGAACGGAACCTACAGCTTTGCTGTGTATGAGGCGGCGGATGTACAGCGGAATCTCTACGCGGTGGCGTTGTCTCAGAATGTGGCGGTTGCAATTTCCAACGGATTTCAGCCGTTTTTATATCCGAGCTGCTATGTGAGCTTTAACGACGCTTCCGCCTGTGTGAGGAAGGGGGAGGCTCTGTCATCCGGGTGTGCCTCCGATCTGGACGTGGTGTCTTCGGTGTACAGTTTTGTGACGAAAAATATTGCCTACGACAACAATAAGGCGGCGACAGTGCAGTCGGGCTACGCGCCGTTTCCGGATAATACGCTGGCATCCGGGAAGGGAATCTGTTTTGACTATGCTTCGCTGATGACTGCAATGCTCCGCTCGCAGCAGATTCCCACGAGGCTGGAAGTGGGGTATGTGGGGAATCTCTATCATGCGTGGATCAGCTGCTATGTGGCCGAGGTCGGCTGGGTGGACAGCATCATTCAGTTTGACGGAAAGAACTGGACTATGATGGATCCCACCATGGCGGCGGGAAATGGTTCTCAGGGCGTGGCAAAGCTGAAAAAGGAACAGGGATATGCGACAAAGTATATCTATTAGGCTGTGGAATTGAAGGAGGATGTTTATCCCATGGATTATGCAGGTACGGATATCAGGTATTTGTTGGAGCAGGCGGTAAATGAGGGGGCTTCGGACATTTTTGTTGTGGCGGGTCTTCCTATTACATGGCGGGTGAACGGCAGGATTCATCATATGGACGGAGAGAAGCTTATGCCTTCCCAGACGGAGGAATATGTCAAGGAGATCTATTCTCTGGCGGGGGGACGGGATATGGAGAGGCTGACCGGACAGGGGGACGATGATTTTTCCTTTGCACTCCCCGGACTTTCCCGTTTCCGTGTGAATGCATACAAGCAGAGGGGCTCTTTGTCAGTGGTGGTGCGTGTGATCACCTTCGATCTGCCGGATCCGGAGGACATTGACATTCCGGCCAGGATCATAGAGTTCGGCAATCTGGCCAAAGGCCTGGTGTTGGTGACGGGGCCTGCGGGAAGCGGAAAATCGACGACGCTGGCCTGTGTGGTGAATAACATCAATAATACGCAGGAAAAACATATCATCACGCTGGAGGATCCCATCGAGTATCTGCACAGACATAACAGAAGTATTGTGAGCCAGAGGGAGATCAATCTGGATACGGATAATTATGTGACAGCGCTGAGAGCGTCGCTCCGGCAGAGCCCGGATGTCATTTTGTTGGGAGAGATGAGAGACTATGAGACGATAGAGGTGGCGATGACCGCGGCGGAGACCGGGCATCTCGTGATCTCGACGTTACATACGATAGGCGCGGCGAATACGATAGATCGGATCATCGATGTATTTCCGGCGAACCAGCAGAGGCAGATCGCGGTACAGCTTTCTATGGTGCTGCAGGCAGTGGTATCCCAGCAGCTGATACCGGGTGTGGACGGCAGACTGGTTCCGGCGTTTGAAATTATGACGGTGAACCCCGCGATCCGGAATATGATCCGGGAGAATAAAGTGCCTCAGATCGATGGAATTCTCTATTCTTCCAGCAAGCCGGAACTGATCTCCATGGATTCCAGTCTGCTGCGCCTGTATCGGGAAAAGAGGATCACCGCAGAGATGGCGCTGGCATATGCGACAAATCCGGACATGTTATCCAAAAAAATATAGGGGGGAGATAAAGATGAAGGTATTGAACTTCGGTTCACTCAATTATGACTATGTCTATAAGGTGGATCATGTGATAACGCCGGGGGAGACGATGGATTCCTTTGGTATGGAGACGCATTTCGGGGGAAAGGGCTTAAACCAGTCTATTGCGCTCTCGAGAGCCGGCGTGCCGGTGCGGCACGCGGGAATGGTCGGGGAGGATGGCCAGGGGTTTCTGGACTTATGCGCGAAGAGCGGTGTGGACACGTCTCTGGTTAAGATGGTGCCCGGAAAATCGGGGCATACGATCATTCAGCTGGATAAAAACGCGCAGAACTGTATTCTGTTGTACGGCGGCAGCAACCGTATGATCACAAAAGAGTATGTGGACGAGGTGTTTTCGGGCTCCGGGGAAGGCGACATTGTTCTGTTGCAGAATGAGGTCAATGAAATGCCTTATATCATCGATACCGCTTACGGTAAGGGAATGCGTATTGTGCTGAATCCTTCGCCGTTCAATGACGCTTTGCTCTCCTGCGATATGCATAAAATCTCAGTGTTTCTGCTGAATGAGATAGAAGGGTTTCAGATCTCGGGGGAGAAGGATCCGGATAAAATACTGGATAAGATGATGGAAAAATTTCCGGAGGCTCAGGTGGTGCTGACTCTGGGCTCGGACGGTGTAGTCTACCGCGATAAAAAGGAGACGCACCGGCAGGGAATCTTTCGGGTGAAACCGGTGGATACCACGGCGGCAGGCGACACGTTTACCGGGTACTTTATCGCCTCCATGATGAAGGAACTGCCCGTGCCGGAAGCGTTACGGCTGTGCGCGAAGGCGTCCGCCATAGCGGTGTCCCGCATGGGGGCGGCGAATTCCATTCCAACGGTTGAGGAAGTGGAGAAGAGCGAACTGGAAGAAATGTGATGCGATATATTCCGAAAAGGCGGCGGTGCCGCCTTTTTCGATCGGGAAGCGGAAATAATGAACACAGAATTATTTACCATAACAGACAAAAACAGAGATACACCCGCCGCCCGGGCGGCGGTGCAAAGAGCGGGGAATATCCTGCGGACAGGCGGTTTGGTGGCGTTTCCGACGGAGACGGTCTACGGACTCGGGGGAGATGCCCTGAATCCGGAGTCCTCCCGCAGGATCTACGCCGCGAAGGGCAGACCGTCTGACAATCCTCTGATCGTGCACATCTGCAGATGGGAAGACCTGGCGCCCATTGTGAGGGAGATACCGGAGACCGCGGAGAAGCTCGGGAAAGCTTTCTGGCCGGGACCACTGACGATGATACTGGCGAAATCGGACAGAGTGCCCGGGGAGACGACCGGCGGTCTGAGCACCGTGGCGGTGCGGATGCCCTCCGATCAGACGGCGATCTCTCTGATCCGGGAGGCGGGCGGATACGTGGCGGCGCCAAGCGCCAACGCTTCCGGGCGCCCCAGCCCCACGCTGGCAAAGTATGTGGAGGAGGATCTGGGCGGAAAAATTGAGATGATCCTGGACGGTGGACAGGCCTGTATCGGGTTGGAGTCTACGATCGTGGATCTGACAGAGGCGGTGCCGACGATCTTAAGACCTGGGTATATCACGAAGGAGATGCTCTCCAAAGTCCTGGGGGAGGTGGAGACCGACCGGGCGATCCTGCCGGAGGGCAGTGATATCGCGCCGAAAGCGCCCGGCATGAAGTACAGGCATTATGCGCCGAAGGCGGAGCTGACGATCATCGCCGGGGAGGAAGAGGCAGTGGTAAGGCGCATCAATGAGCTGGCCATGGAGGCGGAGAGAAGGGGATATCGCAGCGGGGTCATCGCGACGAACGCAACATTGGGGCGCTACAGAGCCACTCTGATAAAGAGTGCCGGAGACAGGGCGGAAGGAACTGAGACAGCCAGAGAATTATACCGGATCCTGCGGGAGTTTGACGAGGCGGAGGTGGATGTGATCTGGTCGGAAAGCTTTGAGGATGACGGCATCGGGCAGGCGGTGATGAACAGACTTCTGAAAGCGGCGGGACATCGTGTGGAGAAAGTCTGAGATTTTGCTTTTAAAACAGTATATTTTGCGGTATACTGAGAGTATAAAAAGCCATAGACAGAAAGGGGACAGTTATGATAGCAATCGCATCAGATCATGGCGGATATGATCTAAAGGAACGTGTAAAAAAATATCTGGAGGAGAGAGGGTTAGAGTACAAAGATTTCGGCTGCAATGACAAGTCTTCCTGCGATTATCCGGACTTTATAAAACCGGCGGCAAAAGCTGTGGCGGACGGAAGCTGCGACAGAGGAATCGTGATCTGTACGACAGGTATCGGCGTGTCGATCTGTGCCAACAGAATACCGGGCGTCCGTTGTGCTCTCTGCGGAGATCCGGTGTCGGCAAAGTTGACAAGACTCCATAACGACGCAAATATGTTGTCCATCGGCGCGGGTGTGACGGGAGAATTTCTCGCGTTGGATATCGTGGAAAAATTCCTGGATACACCGTTCTCGGAGGATGAGAGACACAAGAGAAGAATCGGCAAGATAGAGGGCTGACATTTCGGAACAGGAGATAATATGGCAAAGACTATCATTATGGATCATCCTCTGATTCAACACAAGATCGGATGGATCAGAAGAAAAGAGACGGGGACAAAAGATTTTCGGGAAAATATCAGTGAGATCGCAATGCTGATGACTTATGAAGCCACAAGGAATCTGCAGCTTGCGGATGTGGAGATCGAGACGCCGATCTGCAAAACTGTGGCAAAGGAGATGAAGGGGAAAAAGATGGCGATCGTCCCGATCCTCAGGGCCGGACTCGGCATGGTGGAAGGCGTGCTGACGATGATTCCGGTGGCGAAAGTGGGACATATCGGTCTGTATCGGGACCCGGAGACGCATGAGCCGGTGGAATACTATTGTAAGCTTCCGGCGGATTGCGGAGAGAGGGAAGTTTTTGTGGTGGATCCCATGCTGGCCACCGGCGGTTCCGCGGCGGCCGCCATCCGCATGCTGAAAGAGAAAGGATGCAGAAAGATCCATTTTATGTGTATTATAGCGGCGCCGGAAGGGGTGGAAAGAATGCGGAAGGAGCATCCGGATGTGGATCTCTATATCGGGGCGCTGGACGAGAAACTGAATGAAAACGCCTATATTGTGCCCGGCCTGGGAGATGCGGGGGACCGCATTTTCGGGACGAAGTAGATCCGGACGGCGTGATCTGACAGAAGGATAGAGATAAGTCGACGGGGGTACAAATGAAACGGACAGATTATATCAGCTGGGATGAGTATTTTATGGGGATATCCAAACTGGCGGGAATGCGTTCGAAGGATCCCGGAACGCAGGTGGGATGCTGTATCGTCAGCAACGATCACAAGATTCTCTCCATGGGTTATAACGGGCTTCCGATGGGGTGTTCTGACGATGAGTTTCCCTGGGAGAGAGAGGGCGATATGCTCTCCACAAAATATGCCTATGTGACCCACAGTGAGTTGAACGCGATCCTGAATTTCAGAGGAGGATCGCTGGAGGGAACGACTCTGTATGTGTCTCTGTTCCCCTGCAATGAGTGTGCGAAAGCGATCATTCAGGCAGGGATCAGGACAGTGATCTACGGCAGCGATAAATATGACGGAACGCCGGGAAATGTCGCGTCCAAAAGACTGTTTGACGCGGCAGGAGTGGTGTACAGGAAGTATGAGGCGACCGCGAGAAGGGTGGAACTGGAGCTGTAGGGAAAGAATGCAGAAGCGGAAATGAGAACGGATAAACAGAGAGGAAGGGAGGTGAAGCATATGGGAAGGATCATGAGTGCGGGGAAGCGTCTGGCGGCGTGTTCCCTTGTGATAGGGATGACAGCGGGGCTGTCTCTTTCCGCGTATGCTCTCACCACCAAGGAAAAACTGGATCAGGCGCAGCAGGAGAGGGAGCAGACAAAAGACCAGCTGGATCAGACACAGGAAAATATATCAGGATTACAGAGCGAGCTGGGGACGCTGCAGGGAAAGCTGAATCATCTGAATGATCAGCTTACAGAGGTCAGCGATAGACTGGCGGTGTTGGAGGGGCAGATCTCGGACAAGGAACAGGAGATCGACGAAACCCAGGCGGCGCTTGAGGAGGCGAAGGAGAATGCGGATCGCCAGTATGAGGCGATGAAGAGCCGGATCCAGTATATGTATGAGAGAGGGGATGACTATGCGCTTCTGGAAGGTATGCTGGGAGCGGACAGTGTCTCCGACATGCTGAATTATTATGATTTTGTGGATGCGATCTCCGCCTATGACCAGCAGCAGCTGGAGGACTTCCGGAACATCAGGGATGAGATAGATGAAAAGGAGAAGGAACTCCAGAAGGAGCGGGCGGAACTTTCGGAATTTAAGATTCAGGTGGAGGCGGAACAGTCGAAGGTCAGCGGATATATCAGCGCCACCTCCGGGGATATCGCCCAGAGTGCAGGAGAGCTTTCCAACGCACAGGCGGAGGCGGAGGCCTACGAGGCGCGGATCAAGCAGCAGGATCAGAATATTGCGGCGCTTAAAAAGAAGCTGGCGGAGGAGATAGCCATGTCCAGGCTGGCAGCGCAGTCGGCAAAGAGAGATATCTCTGAGGTCGCTTTTGCAGAGGAGGATCGGTATCTGTTGGCGAACCTGATCTACTGTGAGGCGGGGGGAGAGCCCTACGCCGGACAGCTTGCGGTGGGGGCAGTGGTGATCAATCGTCTTCTCAGCTCCGTGTATCCGAATACAATGACGGGTGTTATTTATCAAAAATCACAGTTTTCGCCGGTGGGAAGCGGGCGTCTTGCCATCGCGCTGGCGGAGGATCGTGCAACGCCGGCGTGCTATCAGGCCGCGGACGAAGCGATGTCCGGCGTCTCCAATGTGGGAGACTGTGTATATTTCCGGACACCGATCGAAGGGCTTACGGGGATATCGATAGGGGGACATATATTTTATTGAGTTCGGATCGTTACGCTGTGCAGGTCAGTATGAGGTATACCGCATAGACGGCGAGAAGTACAAAGCCCTGCCAACGTCTGAACCTGGAGGAGATGATCATCGGTATAACGGCGATGCATCCGACCAGAAGACAGGCTGGGAAATCCAGGATGGCGGAGGAGGATGCAATAGGAAGCGGTTTCCCGGCACAGAACATACTGATGGGCAGGATCAGCGTGAGATCTATGATATTTGCCCCTAGAATATTGCCGATGGACAGAGAGGACTGTTTTTTAATGATCGCGGTTATGGTGGTCACAAGTTCCGGCAGAGAAGTACCGATTGCCACCAGCGTGACGCCGATGATACGCTCCGAAATACCGATATATCTTGCCAGATCGCTGCCGTTGTTCACAAGCAGATTTGCACCGATCACAATGCCGGCGGCACCGCCGATAAACTTAAATATATTGAGGAGAACCACGGATCTCTCCATATCTGCTCTTTTGGAAAGGGTGGGAGAACCGTTTTGGATCGCAGCGTATTCCGCCGCCTGGAGGGCAGCGGAATTTTTATGCATGGAATGCTGCGTGGAGCGGATATTTTCAATGAGAAAAAGAACAAAGAGTATCAACAGAACCGCGGAAAGGAAAAAACCGATGCTCCCGGTTTTGCCGGAAGCTACGATCACCAGGGATCCGCAGAACATCAAAATGGATTTCGGCACGTAATCTTTCCGGTTGATGACGCTCGGCATGAAGACCAGCGAGATGGCCATGATCAGGCCGATGTTGGCAGTGACACTGCCTACGGCATTTCCAATCGCCATATCTACTTTGCCGTCCACAGCGGCGATGACGGATACGAGCATTTCCGGCAGAGTGGTGGCGAGACTGACAACGGTGGCCCCGATGATAACCTTGGGGATACCGCTGACTTCCGCCATCCAGGTGGCAGCATCGACGAAATAATCGCCGCCTTTGATGATCAGTACGATACCAATGAGAAAAAGCAGAATAGTGATTGTGAGTTCCATGTTTGACCTTCCTTTCTATTCATAAAACAAATTTGAGTAAAAGAAAAACCCAGGTGCAACGATGTCGACATCATAAAATAATATGAAGCATAGTCATTGCACATGAGTCTCGTTGTTTAAGTCAAGCCAGACCATAAAGGCCGCGTATGTTGGCAGGACACGCAGATCGCGCCACTACTCCCTCATTGGGTATCTTCAGTTGTCACCTGTTCGGCTTAGTTATTGTTTATATCACACGCGCCAGCGGTTGTCAAGAGCGGAAGAGAATATTCTTATAGCGGTCCAGCGAAAAGAGCAGGATCAGCCCGAGGATCCCACAGGAGATCACTTCGCCGGCTCCCACGGTCAGCATAAAATAGGGGATGGAACCCTCAAACTGATAGACGTAGGAGAGGACATAAGGGACGATCAGCGTATTGGAAATAATAGGCGGCAGAGGGGAGAACACCTTGTAAACGGAAAATCTCCTCTGCGGCTGTGAGGCGGCATCAACGGCTTTGCGGCTCATTCTGCCGATGGCATAAGTGCCCAGCGCGCCAATCAGTGTCGCAAGACTGCCGAAAACAACATCCAGGGGCAGACAGCCGGTCAGAATGTTGCTCAGAATACAGCCCACAAAAAGACCGGGGATAGCGGCCGGAGTGAAAAACGGTAAGATGGTGAGTGCCTCGGAAAAACGTACCTGAATGACATAATTGGCTAATCCCAGAGCGTTGGCGAGTAACGTGAGTACTACATAGATCGCTGCGATCATGGCAGCCTGAACCAGAGTGGTCAGTGAGATGGGCGAAGTGATCCTTGCGGGGACTGCTTCGCTGCTTAGTTGTTTTTTCATATTCTTTTGTCTCCTTTAGTTTTATTTTACGTCAGGAAGGTCTCGAACTGACGTTGTATATTTGGAAAACCTTGATTTTATGGGCTTTTCCGAAGATTTATTATACAGGGATTTTGGGAAAAGTCAAGCCCTGACTTAAACTATCTTACTGGATCATTTTCCTGGAAACTGACAGTATTCTGAAATTAAAAAAATCCCTGCAAGCCGTATTTTTACAGGGATTGTTCAAAATCTTGACAGCAGGCGAGGGGAATCGAACCCCCCTCCCAAGCTTGGGAAGCTTGTATTCTACC
>ERZ779622.923-NODE-923-length-13747-cov-4.582311_pt1 | contig 13747 bp, 12 predicted proteins | sample MGYA00514188_ERZ779622 | MGnify/ENA primary metagenome ERZ779622 (study PRJEB29562, sample SAMEA4376702) | mouse gut metagenome | isolation source: Cecum | study: EMG produced TPA metagenomics assembly of the A DSS colitis mouse model was used to assess the...
AGCCAGCATATCAAAAGCGCCCTTCGTCACGGCCACATAAGCACCGTCTATTTCCTGGATCGTTGTCATCAGCTTCCGATCCGAATCAAAGGGAAGTTCTCCGAGCCTGGGATACCGCTTCATCAGCTCTTCCTGGCGGATTCCGTTTTTGTAAGCCGCCGCCACGATGCTTGTCTCCGTGGGATCCCCCAGGTGGATCTCCTTTCCGTCTTCAAAACGGACCGAACCGTTGCTGCAAAGCACCCCGCAGGCTAAAAGTCCGCGCACGCCTTCGCTGTTTTCCGTTCCGATTGTCTCCGTTCTCCGGCCTTCATCCAGATAGGCCTTCGCCAGCGTCATCTGGTTTCTGGTCAGGGTTCCTGTCTTATCCGAGCAGATCACCGAAGTAGAACCCAGTGTCTCCACCGCCGGAAGCCTCTTTACAATGGCATTGCGCTTGGCCATGCGCTCCACGCCGATGGATAAGACAATGGTAACAATCACCGGAAGCCCTTCCGGAATGGCGGACACAGCCAGGGAAACGGCAGTCATAAAAATTTCCAGGACAGGCATCTCCTCCAAGATTCCCATAACAAAGATCACTCCGCAGATCACAAGGGCCAGGGCCCCCAGATATTTGCCAAGCTGGGCCAGCCTTGCCTGAAGAGGAGTCTGCATATCACTCTCAGAATCCAGCATCCCTGCAATTTTTCCCATCTCCGTATCCATTCCCGTCCGTATGACCAGGGCGGAAGCCGTTCCGTAGACCACGCTGCAGCCGGAATAAATGCAGTTTACCCGATCCCCCAGGGCCGCATCCTCTTTAAGCAGGGCTTCCGCATCCTTTTCTGCCGGAAGGGATTCTCCCGTCAGCGCCGATTCTTCCGCTTTCAGGCTGGAGGACACAAGAAGTCTGGCGTCTGCCGGGATAAAATCCCCGGCCTCCAGGCGGATCACGTCTCCCGGGACCAAACAGGCCGCATCCGCTATCCGCTCCTGTCCGTCCCGGACCACGCGGGCATGAGGCGCGGCCATTCCCATAAGAGCTTCCAGGGAACGTTCCGCCCGGTTCTCCTGTACCACTCCCATCACCGCATTGACTGCTACAATCAGCAGAATCAGCAGAGGTTCGAAAAACGCGGCGCTGTTATGCTCCGACAAGGCCACTGCGAAAGATACGGCGGCAGCTCCCAAAAGAATCAGTACCATGGCGTCCCGGAACTGCTCCAGGAATTTTACTGCCAGGGATTTCTTCTTCTTTCCCTTAAGCCGGTTCTCCCCGTACTTCTGAAGACGTCTTTGAGCCTCGTCTTCCGTTAGACCCATCTGCGGATCGCTTGCCTGCTGTCTTAAAAGTTCTTCTCTTGTCTGGCTGTGTTCGTTCATTTTGTCTGCCTCCTATCCTAAAAGCTTTGCTGTCTCCTCTGCGTCATCCCAGAATTCCCAGATGCTCCAGCAAAATTTTCAATCCCATTCCCATAAGTATCACGCCGCCGGCCAGCTCCGCCCGGGATTTAAAGCGGATGCCGAAAAGATTTCCGATACGGATTCCCAATACGGAAAACACAAAGGTCACAATCCCGATAAAGCTGATAGCCGCAAAAATCTCCACCTCCAGAAAAGCGAAGGTTACTCCCACGGCCAGGGCATCGATGCTGGTGGCCACAGCCAGGGGAAACATTGCTTTTGGGGAAAAAGCCGCCTTCCCGTCCCGGCCGCATGTTTCGGTCTCTTCCTCCTTCCTCAGGCCTTCCCGCACCATATTAATTCCGATAATTCCCAGCAGAATAAATGCGATCCAGTGATCCACACGGGTGATATACGCCTTAAACCGGATGCCCAAAAGAAACCCCAGCAAAGGCATCACAGCTTGGAATCCTCCGAAATAAACGCCTGCAATACAGCATTCCCGGACTCCCGCCCTCGCTGCTCCAAGTCCTTTGCAGATGGATACGGCAAAGGCATCCATAGACAGTCCCACCGCCAGGACAAACAATTCCAGCAAACTCATCTTAACCTTCCTCCTCTTGTAAGTGCCGCTTTATCGTATCGCCGGCAGCAGATAAAAAAAGACCTACCTGCAAGAATAATCTTGCAGATAAGTCTCGCTGTTTCAAACAAAACCTGACATTTGAAGCAGCGAAGGTACCTGTATTATGTAGTTTCTATTGAATCTCTTTCATAATATTCCTGTAATATAATTCCATATAATCATCCGCAATGTGTAAATTATCTTCCGTATGGAGCAAATAGCCTTCTTCATCCAAAAACCCTTCCTGCGGGTCAAAAAACAAAACTCCTTCTTCCTTATCGCAATAAACCTTCAAAAGCCGGTTATATTCTTCTATATTCTCTACCGTCAACATCGGTTTGCTTTCTACCAGGGCTTTCCCAACCGGAAATACTTTTTGAACATAAACAGGAACACCATACTGTTCTCTTAAATTAAAAATCAGCTGCTTTTCATCCTCAATCTCAATATTTCCTCCCGTCATCTCTACGAGACTATTTATACCTACACAAAGTACTACCTTGTCTGGTTTTATATCGGGAAATTCTTTCCTTCCATCGTTCAATTTTTTCGCTGTTATGCCTGGCAATGCATAAATGATCACATTTTCTCTACTATATCCTGCTGATTCCAGACGAGCTGCATAGGAATCTCCTATGAAAATATATATTTTCTCTCTTAAGAATCTGCCGTAAATCATAGCTGCAGCCATTGTTATTACACACATCAACGTACAGAAAACCAAAAATTTCCGCTGGCTTATACTCCTGCTTCTAACTCTCCCCCTACCTCCCGTCAAACCATCACTCCAATCAGTCTAGGACGATACCCCTGTTCATTTAAAGCATCCACAATTTTTTTCTTATGCTCGGTTCCAAAAGCCTCTATGGTAATTTTCAGCTCTACTGCCGTGTTCCGGTTTGTAGTTATAAACTGATTATGATCCAGCTTAATCACATTTCCCTGGAGCTCTGCAATCAACTCCGCTACCCGCGCCAGTTCGCCGGGCTTATCGGGAAGCAAAACAGATACGGTAAAAATCCGATCCCGTTGAATCAGCCCCAGTTGCACTACCGATGACATGGTAATAATATCCATGTTTCCCCCGCTTAAAACAGAAACAACCTTCTTGCCCCGTTCCTCCATATGTTTCAATGCAGCTACTGTCAAAAGGCCGGAATTTTCCACAATCATCTTATGGTTTTCTACCATATCCAGAAACGCTACGATCAATTCATCATCCGGCACGGTAATAACACCATCCAGATTCTTCTGCAAATAAGGAAATATTTGAGCTCCCGGCGTCTTCACAGCCGTCCCGTCCGCAATGGTATTTGCAGAAGGCAGTGTTACCACCTCTCCTTTTTTTAAAGATTGTTCCAAGCAGTTGGCTTCCTTTGGCTCCACACCAATAACACGAATATTCGGATTCAGCATTTTCGCCAGTACAGATACTCCTGTACAGAGTCCGCCTCCCCCTACGGGAACTAAAATGTAATCTACCAAGGGCAGCTCCTTGACAATTTCCATTGCAATGGTTCCCTGTCCGGTAGCTACCGCCAGATCATCAAAAGGATGAATAAAGGTATATCCCTTCTCTTCTGCTAGAACCTTGGCATACTCGCAGGATTCATCGTATACATCACCATGCAATAAGACCTCAGCCCCATAACTCTTGGTCCGGTTCACTTTAATCAGCGGCGTGGTGGTAGGCATGACTATCACTGCTTTCACCCCGTAGGCCTTGGCCGCATAAGCTACTCCCTGGGCATGATTTCCTGCCGACGCGGTAATCAGTCCCCTGGCCCGCTCTTCCTCGGAAAGAGTGCTGATTTTATAATAGGCACCGCGGATCTTGTAAGCTCCTGTCATCTGCATATTTTCCGGCTTTAGATATACCTTGTTCCCGGTATGTTCACTGAAATACTCGCTGTACTGCAGTTTGGTCTCAACGGCAACCTTCCTTACAACCTCGGATGCCTCCTCAAATTTCTCCAATGTAAGCATTTTTTTCTCCTCTTATGACCCCTGATGGAACAGGGCGTTTACAAACTGATCCGCGTCAAATTTCTGCAGATCATCTATGCTCTCACCCACACCGATGTATTTCACCGGAATGCCCAGTTCTGACTGAATGGCCACTGCTATGCCCCCTTTGGCCGTCCCGTCCAGCTTGGTGAGAATAATACCGGTCAAATCCCCCACCTGTTTAAATTGCCGGGCCTGCTCCAGGGCATTCTGTCCCGTGGTCCCGTCCAGCACTACCAGGGTTTCCCGATAAGCATCCGGGTACTCCCGATCAACGATGCGGTTGATTTTCCGCAGTTCTTCCATAAGGTTTTTCTTGTTGTGAAGGCGTCCCGCTGTATCACAGAGAAGTACATCCGCATGACGGGCCTTAGCCGCACACACTGCATCGTAAACCACCGACGCCGGATCCGCCCCTTCGCAGCCGCTGATAATATCCACGCCGGCCCTTCCGGCCCACTCGGTAAGCTGCTCACCGGCAGCGGCCCGGAAGGTATCTGCAGCAGCCAGGATTACTTTCTTCCCCTGGTCTTTCAGCTTCCCCGCCAGCTTTCCTACGGAAGTGGTCTTTCCCACACCGTTGACCCCGATGACCAGAACCACGGATTTCTCTTCCTCAAAGCGGTAGGCTACCTCACCCACCTGCATCTGCTCCTTGATACCGGAGATCAGAAGCTCTTTACACTGGGAGGGATCCTTTAGCTTCTGTTCTTTCACCTTAGCCTTCAGATTCTGGATAATGGCGTTGGTGGCATTGATGCCAATATCTCCCATGATCAGAATTTCCTCAATCTCTTCGTAAAAATCATCATCAATGGCAGAATATCCGCTGAAGATGCTGTCCATTCCGGCAACGATATTCGCTCTCGTCTTGGCAAGTCCGGAAACCAGCCGTCCAAAAAATCCTTTTTTCCCGTCAGGCATATTGTATCCCCCTATTTCAATTTTATTCCAGTTTTATTCCAGTTCCGCAGCTGCCCCGGCTGCCGCTGTTTTTTATTCGTCTAATTCTTCCTCTATCAGATTTACCGATACCAGCGCCGAGACACCCTTTTCCTGCATGGTGATCCCGTACAGGCGGTCGGCGGCCTCCATGGTTCCCTTCCTATGTGTAATAATAATAAACTGTGTGTTCTTTGTCAACTTGTGAAGGTATTTTGCGAAGCGCCCCACATTGGAATCGTCCAGGGCCGCCTCGATCTCGTCCAGCAGGCAGAAAGGCGAGGGTTTCAGGTTCTGGATGGCGAAAAGCAGGGCGATGGCAGTCAAAGCTTTCTCACCGCCGGAAAGCTGCATCATATTCTGCAGTTTCTTCCCGGGAGGCTGGGCGATAATGCGGATTCCTGCCTCCAGGATATCCTCTTCCTCGCTCAATTCCAAGGTTCCCTTACCGCCTCCGAACAGCTCCTTAAAAGCTTTGTCAAATTCCACCCGGATACGCTCAAACTGTTCCCGGAACTGCCGGCGCATGCCCGCGTCCAGCTCCTTGATTATCTCCAGAAGGGTTTCTTCCGCCTTTACCAGATCGTTTCTCTGGTTATTCATAAACGTATAACGCTCAGAAATATTTTTGTAATCCTCAATGGCATTTACATTTACGTCGCCCAGCCTGCGGATCTCGTCTTTCAGCTCCAGGATCTGCTTTTTCAAGCCTGTCAGATCGGTATAGGCTTCATTGCGCAGAGGAAGAGCCCCATTGTATGTGAGCTCATACTCGTCCCACATATAGTTGATCTGGACCTCGGAAGCCTCCTCCAGCTTCTCCCTCTGGCTGTTAAGCCGGAACACTTCTTTGTCCAGAAGGTTTCTGCGCTCGGAAAGTTCCTCCCGCCTGGTAAAAAATTCTTTCTGGCCTGCCAGCAGGGCTTCCCGTTTGGCAGAAAGTTCCCCTGCACGCTGTTCCAGGAAATTGCTGCGGGCTGTCAGCTGCTCCAGCTGCCCAACCAGAACCAGAATGCCCTCCTCCTTGGCCTTAATGTCCCGGTCTCCCTGCACAACGCCGGATTTCAGCTCTTCTTCTTCCATGCGGAACCGCTCCAGTTCCCGGTCAATGCGGGCAATGTTTTCATTTACAAACTCTGCTTTCTGGGTAATGGCAGCAGATCTGAGATGAATCTCTTCGCACTCCCGCACGCCGCTCTCTTCCAGGCTGCGCACTTCCTCCAGCTCTTTTTGCGCCTGAGCCGTATCCTCCTCATGGGCTTTCTCCAGCTCTTCCGAGCGGGCAAGCTCTTTCCTTATGACCTCCCGGTTCTCCCGGATCTCGCCCAGCTGCTCCTCCAGCTGCTCCAGCTCCCTTTGAAGCCCTGCGTAGCCCTCGGCAATCTCCTTCAAGCGCTGTTCCGACTGATTCACATTCAGCCGTGCCGTATTCTGAAGCAGAAACTGCTCCTGCAGCCTGGCATTCAAAGCTTCCGACTCTTCCCGGCAGCGGCGGCGCTCATCCTTGACTGCCTCCATCTGGCTGCGCACTTCCTGCATTTCCGCCGCCAGACGCTTTACATTTTCTTCCAGTTCTTCCAGTTCCCTGCGCCTTCCCAAAAGATTGCTGGAATTGCGGAAAGCTCCTCCGGTCATGGAGCCTCCCGGGCTTAAGTACTCGCCCTCCAGGGTGACAATATGTATGGAGTGCCGGTATTTCCGGGCAATGCGGATCGCCGCGTCAATCTCCCGCACGACCAGCACCCGCCCCAGCAGATAGGAAACCACACCCTCATACTGTTTCTCCGCCTGGACCAGAGTACTGGCCAGCCCAATGGCTCCCGCCTCATCCAGAGCTTCCTTCCTTGGAAAATGATCCCGGCTCTCCACTCCGGTCAGGGGCAGGAATGTAGCTCGTCCCAGCTTGTTTTTCTTCAAATAGGCAATGAGCTCTTTGGCTGTAGCCTCATTGTCCGTGACAATATTCTGGATGTTGCCCCCAAGGGCCGTCTCCACGGCAGTCTCATACTTCTGATCTACCTTGATAATGTCCGCCACCACTCCCAGAATCCCCGGCGTCTTCTCCTTTTGTTCCATGACTTTGCGGATGCTGCTTCCGTAACCATCATACCGCTCTGCCATATTGCGCAGGGACTCAAGCCTTGACGCTTCCCGGTGGTAAGCCGTCTGTCCAATCTCCAGCTGTTCATTCAGTTTCCCCAAAGCCCTGCGGTACCCTTCCGCAGCCTCTTCTTTCTCCTGCTGGGATTGGGACAAATCCAAAATTTTCCCGCAGACCTGTTCCAGTTCCTCCTGATACTTCTGAAAAAGGCCCTTGTGCTCTGCCTCGCCGCTTTTCGCCTCCAAAAGCTTCTGATTCAGCTCCGCTCTGCGTATCTGTGCCTGCTCCTGCATGGCATCGTAGCGCTGCAGCCGCCCCTTGGTGGAGGCCCGCTCATTTAAAAGGCCGATAATATCATTTTTGCGCTGCTCCACCCGGCCGCTCAGAGCGTCCATCCGTTTCCGGACAGCGCCAAGGCGCTCCGCAGCCTCTCCTGAAATCCTGGAAATCTCCTTAAGCTGTCCGTCCAGCTGCTTCTGCTCCTCCGTCAGCTTCTTCCTGGTCTCTTTTTTTTCCAGCACATCCGTCCCGATGGCGGCCAGACGTCCCTGGAGATGCTCATCATTGGCCCGGACGGAATGGATCTGTTCTTTCAGAATCTCAATCTGCCCTTCCAGCTGCTGGCGGCTTAAGCCTGCCTGGGAAAAAGATTCCCTGGTCTCATCCAGATCCCGGTTCAGGCCCTCCAGCTCCTCCTCAATCTTAGCATGCTCCAGCTTGATATTTTCATAGGCAAAAGAAGCCTCCGAAAGCTCGGCCTGGGCTGTCTGCGCCTTCTTTTCCAGTTCTTCTAGCTCTCCCCTAAGGCGCGCAGTCTCCAGAAGAAACATATTCACATCGTAAACTTTTAATGTCTCTTTTTTCTTCAAATACTGCCTGGCCACCTCCGATTGGCGCTCCAGGGGCCCCAGCTGCTTCTCCAGCTCCGCCAGAATGTCGTTGATGCGCAGAATATTCTGCTTCTCTTCTTCCAGCTTCTTCTGGGCCGTATTCTTTCTTCTCTTAAATTTAACAATGCCCGTGGCCTCGTCAAAAAGTTCCCTGGATTCCTCCGGCCTGGAACTTAATATCTTATCAATCTGGCCCTGTCCGATGATGGAATAGCCCTCTTTGCCGATACCCGTATCATAAAAAAGCTCGTTGATGTCTTTGAGCCTGCAGGCCGTTCCGTTGATCAGATATTCGCTCTCCCCCGACCGGTACAGGCGGCGGGATACGGTCACTTCCTCGTAGTCAATGGCCAGCTGATGATCTGAATTATCCAGGGTAATGGCCACGCCTGCATAGCTCAAAGGCTTCCGGTTCTCCGTCCCCGCAAAGATTACATCCTGCATACTGCCGCCCCGGAGCTGCTTTACCCGCTGTTCTCCTAGCACCCAGCGCACTGCGTCCGCCACATTGCTTTTGCCGCTGCCGTTAGGCCCTACAATGCCTGTAATTCCGTTGTGGAAATCAAATAGAATCTTATTGGCAAAGGACTTAAAGCCCTGCACCTCGATACTTTTTAAATACATGCTTTACTCCGTTATCCGTTTTTCCCTCTCCGAAGCAGCGCCTCATACGCCGCCTCCTGTTCTGCCGCCTTTTTCGTCCGGCCGCACCCCGTTCCGATTACGCATTCTCCCAGACAGGCGTTGACCGTGAAACACTTATTGTGGTCCGGTCCCTCCTCCTTCACCGTCACATAGTGAAGCGCTTCCTCCGATTCACTCTGAAGCGTTTCCTGCAGGATAGTCTTGCTATCAAAAAAGAGTTTCTTGTGTTCTATATCATTTAAAATAAACCTTCCCACAAATTCTTTTGCATTAGCAAAACCACCATCCAGGTAAATGGCACCCAAAAGAGCCTCCATGGCATCCGAAGTAATGGAATCCCGCTCCCTGCCGCCGGTCAGTTCTTCCCCTTTTCCCAGACGCAGCCATTTTCCCAGTCCCATTTCCCGGGCACAGAGCGCCAGGGTCTGCTCGCAGACAATGCTGGCCCTGGTGCGCGTAGCCTCGCCCTCCGGCATTCTGGGATAGGTCCGGTACAAAAACTCACTGGCAGCCAGCTCCAGAACCGCATCACCCAGAAACTCCAGACGCTCATTGTTTTGAAGACGATCCATGTGGCGCTCGTTGGCGTAGGAGCTGTGGCAAAGCGCCTGCTCCAACAGTTTCCGGTCCCGGAAGCAATATCCAATCTGCTCTTCCAGTTCTTTTAATCTCATGCCTGTTTCCCTTCCAGACAAACCGAAAGAGGCTGCCGTAAACAGCCCCTTCCCCATTGTCTCAGCCTACTGCGTTCTTAATCTGCTCGACTGCATCCCCGACAGAAACGATCTTCTCTGCCTCCTCCTGTGCAATCTCAATATCGAATTCCTCTTCAATGCCCATAATAATCTGAAATACATCCAGGGAATCCGCTCCGAGATCATCCACAAAGGTGGTGTCCATGGTAATTTCTTCCGCATCCACGTTCAGAACATCCGCAATAATACCTTTCAGCTTCTCGAATTCCACCGTCTCACCCCTCCTCTCTTATAATATTCTCTTTGATTTTATCATGAATCTGCTGCTCCTTAAATGTGACGCACTGTAAAATGGAATTTTTCACCTCCTGGGCCTTCGAACTTCCATGGGTCTTTACTACCAGACCCTTAAGTCCCAGAAGCGGCGCTCCGCCGTATTCCGTAGCGTCAAAGGATTTCAAAGTCTCTTTCAGGGCCGGTTTCACCAAAAGTCCGCCGATCTTGCTCCGCAAGGACGTTTTCATACCGTCTTTGATCTTGCTGACCAGAACAGCTCCCACACCCTCATAGAGCTTTAATATGACATTTCCTACAAAAGCTTCGCACACAATCACATCGGCCTGCCCGTGAGGAATCTCCCTGGCTTCAATGCTGCCGATAAAATTGATGTCCCTGCATTCTTTGAGAAGTGGAAAGGTCTCTTTTACCAGTGCATTTCCCTTTTCCTCCTCCGCGCCAATGTTGACAAGCGCCACTTTGGGATTGGAAACTCCCACTACATGTTCCATATAGATGGAACCCATTTTTGCAAACTGCACCAGATGGGAAGCCCGCGCATCCACATTGGCTCCGCAGTCAATCAAAAGGGCTACTCCCTTTTCTGTAGGAATCAGAGGTGCCAGAGGCGGACGTTCCACTCCCTTGATCCGTCCTACCAGAAGCTGGCCGCCTACCAGAACGGCTCCCGAGCTTCCCGCAGAGACAAAGGCGTCTGCCTTCCCCTCTTTTACCAGTTTTAAGCCTACCACAATCGATGAATCCTTTTTCTTCCGTATGGCAGCTACCGGCGGCTCCGCTGTCTCAATGACTTCCGAGGCTTCCACAACCTCGATCTGCCCTTCCTCATAGGAGTATGCCTTTAACTACTCCCGGATGTGTTCCTCTTTTCCCACAAGAAATACTTTGATGTCTCTGCGCAGACCGACGGCCTCCACAGCGCCTTTGACAATCTCGTCCGGCGCGTTGTCTCCGCCCATCGCATCTACGGCAACCCGGATCATTTCCTGCATGAATTTTCCTCCTGCTCTCTCCTGGATCTCCGGGCAGATATGCCCTCTAAAAAGATCCTATACCATCATACTAAATATTAATCCAGAAATCAACCTATTCTTTTCCAAAAAAACCTGAGCATCCCTTTTTCGCAAAAATGCTTCTTTTCCCCGCGAAAAAAGGGCTTCCCGGTCTCCCGGAAAGCCCTCTTGTATCCACTATTAATCTACGGACACGATCTCTTTCTTGTTGTAAGAGCCACAAGCCTTGCAAACTCTATGGGGCATCATCAGCGCGCCGCATTTGCTGCACTTCACCAGATTCATGGCGCCCATTTTCCAGTTTGCTCTTCTCTTATCTCTTCTTCCTCTGGAAGATTTATTTTTGGGACAAATAGACATCGGTTACACCTCCTCTAATTACAGTTCTTAAATATCTCGGCTATTACGGCCATTCTTGGATCCAATTCCACTGTATCACAGCCGCATTCGCCGTGATTGAGATTTGCCCCGCACTTTCTGCAGATTCCTTTGCAGTCTTCTCTGCACAAAGTTTTCATCGGCCAATTCACCAAAATCTCACTGTAGATAAGCTTATCCACATCCAGGTTGTATCCAATGACAAAATCTGTCTCGTCCAAATCTTCTATCCTGCCCTCTGCAGTCTGCTTCAAATCCACTTCTCTGTCTATGACAAGAACAAGGGGAGTCTTCACATCCTCCAGGCAGCGATCACAGGGAATCCTCACCGAAAGCCCGGCCGACGCCGCAATCCGCAGCTTTTTTCCGCCCAGATTGGTGATGGCCAGCTCAAAGGGAGCCTTCTCCGTAATGGGAAAGCTTCCAAGATCGGAATCGAAAGACTCTTGATCTATGGACGCTGTCCGTATCACTGTTTTTTCCTCGCAGGATAAAACATCTGTCAGGTTTATCAGCATAGTTCTCTCCTAATGCGCACTTATTCATTATACCCAGCGGCAGAAGGTTTGTCAAGCTTTTTATTTCACCATACGAAGGGTTTCCCTTGCAATGGCCAGCTCCTCATTGGTGGGAAGAACCATCACCTTCACTTTGGAATCCGCAGTGGAAATCATCTGGTTCTTTCCGCGGCAGTTATTGGCCTCATCGTCAATCTCCACACCCAGATAGCCCAGATAACTGCAGATAGCCTTGCGGCTCTTGATGTCGTTCTCACCCACGCCTGCAGTAAAGGCAATGGCATCCACACCGTTCATGGCTGCTGTGTATGCGCCTATGTACTTGGCCACACGGTAAATAAAGGCATCCAAGGCCACCTCGGCCAGATGATTGCCCTCGGCCCGTGCCTTCTCAATGTCGCGGAAATCGCTGGACACGCCGCCGCTCATACCGAGAACACCGGACTTCTTGTTCAGGATATTGAGAACCTCATTTACATCCTTGCCCTCTTTGTTGCAGATAGTCTGAACTACGCCCGCATCTATATCGCCGCTCCGGGTTCCCATAATCAGGCCTTCCAGAGGAGTCAGTCCCATAGAAGTATCCACGCATTTACCGCCGATAGAAGCGGAAATGCTGGCGCCGTTGCCGAGATGACAAACAATTACTTTTCCCTTCTTGGGATCCAGGCCTGCAAACTTAAGCGCTTCGCCGGATACAAACATGTGGCTGGTTCCGTGAAAACCATAGCGGCGGATGCTGTATTTCTCATAATATTCATGGGGAATGGCATAGAGATACGCCTTTTCCGGCATTGACATACCAAAAGCGGTATCCCATACGGCCACGTTAGGCGTTCCCGGCATTGCTTCTTCACAGGCCTCGATTCCCATCAGGTTGGCCGGATTGTGAAGCGGTCCCAGATCAAAGCATTCCCGGATGACACGTTTTACATCCTCGTTCACTACGATGGACTCACTGTAAATGGTTCCTGCGTGAAGAACCCGATGTCCCACGGCGGCGATCTCTTTTGTATCCGCGATTACACCATACTCCGGATCTACCAATGCTTTCATAACCAGGGAAATGGCTTCCGTATGCTTGGACATGGGCTGCTCAATCACCAGCTCCTTGTCGGCCGCCTTGTGGGTCAGCTTGGAACCTTCAATTCCGATTCTCTCACAGAGGCCTTTCGCCATTACGTTCTCGTTGTCCATATCAATGAGCTGATATTTCAGGGAAGAACTTCCGCAGTTCAATACCAATACTTTCATGTCTGATATTCTCCTTATTTTCGTGAATAATTATTTTACGATCTCGCCGTATACTTCTCTGCCGCAGCCTGCCGCGTTGGACTCATCCGTGTCAATGTGCATAGCCAGAGCGAATTTCGGGCTTACGCGGACCACCACATCACCGAACACCAGGCTTCTCTCTCCTGTCTCAATCTTTACGGATACCACGTCCTTATCCTGAACGCCAAGCTTTTCTGCATCTTCCGGGGTCGCATGGATATGGCGCTTGGCGGCGATCACGCCTTCCTTAAGCTCCACCTCGCCTGCAGGTCCCACCAGCTTGCATGCACCGCTTCCCGCAATGTCGCCGGACTCGCGGATGGGAGCCGCAACGCCGATGGAACGGGCATCGGTCAGAGAAATCTCAACCTGGGTCGCAGGCCTTACCGGTCCTAAAATAGACACGCCTGCCAGCTCTTTCTTGGAACCCACAACAGTCACCCGCTCCTCACAGGCATACTGGCCGGGCTGTGACAAATCCTTCTTCTTGGTCAGCTCATAACCCTTTCCAAATAAGGTCTCCAGATCCTCCTGCGTCACATGCACGTGGCGTGCAGACGTTTCAACAACGAAATTCATAATCCATTCTCCTTTTCTATGTAGTATTCGCAGCAATGGTGGCCGGATCCGATCCGTGTCCCGCCGCCCCTATGGCAATGCGCCATGTTAGTTCCATTTTAGTTGGTTTGGGCGCTTTTTTCAAGCCCTCTTTTGCACTTTTCATGGTACAAACTCCCAGTTACAACTCCGACACGAGAATGCAGTTGGGCGTCTCAATGGGAATCGGCTTCCCCTTCATGGTAAAATACTTTTTCTCATAATTGACTTCAAAAATGGTAATGCTGTTGCTCTCGTGATTCAGAGACATAATATGCCGGTTATCCGGGAAGAAATCAATGGCCTTGGGATAATCCCCACTGACAGGAAGGACACAGATGCGCTCCAAAAGCCCCGTTTCCCGATCCACATGAAAGA